>Ga0316626_10000323_pt1 | contig 17660 bp, 17 predicted proteins | sample OWC_Aug_T1_C1_D5_FD_207656 | JGI IMG/M metagenome (GOLD analysis project Ga0316626, IMG submission 207656) | Wetland soil microbial communities from Old Woman Creek delta, Ohio, United States - OWC_Aug_T1_C1_D5_A | ecosystem: Environmental > Terrestrial > Soil > Wetlands | place: USA: Ohio...
CGTCCCTGTACAGTCGAAGACCCTGAACGGTCTCGACTCCCTGCTCTCCATCGTGCAGATGCCGGCGGGCATCCCGGTTGGCACGCTCGCCATCGGCGCTGCCGGTGCGACGAATGCGGCGCTCCTGGCGGCCGCGATCCTCGCCAACGGCGACCCGAAGATCCGTGCATCGCTCGATGCGTTCCGCGCGTCGCAGACGGACAAGGTGCTCGCTCAACCCGACCCGCGACAGCCGCCCGCAGGCCCATGAAGATAGGGATCATCGGCGCCGGCCAGCTGGGGCGCATGCTGGCCCTCGCCGGCTATCCCCTCGCGCTGCAGTTCCGCTTCCTCGACTCGAGCCCGGACTCGCCCGGCGCCCAGGTGGCCCCGATCATCACCGGCGCGTTCGACGACCCGGACAGCCTCCGCCGGCTCGCCGCGGAGGTTGACCTCGTCACGTATGAATTCGAAAACGTACCGGTCGCCGCGCTCGAGGCGGTAGCGAAGTCGCGGACCTGCCATCCGCCCGCGGAGGCGCTGCGCGTTTCGCAGGACCGGCTGCTCGAGAAGGAGATGTTCGGCCGGCTCGGGATTCCGACGCCGCCCTTCCGCGCCGTGGACTCGCTGGCCGACCTGCGCGCGGCCGTCGCTGCGATCGGGCTGCCGAGCGTCCTCAAGACGCGGCGCCTCGGTTACGACGGCCGGGGCCAGCGCTACCTGCGCAAGCGCGGCGACGTCGAGGCGGCGTGGCACGCGCTCGGCGGAGTTCCGCTGATCCTCGAGGGATTCGTCGATTTCGACCGCGAAGTGTCGATCGTCGGCGCCCGCAGTACCCGTGGGGAAACGCGCGCGTATCCCCTCGTGGACAACACCCACCGCGACGGCATCCTGCGCGTGACGGTGGCGCCCGTGCGCAGCGCCCGGCTGCAGCAGGCGGCCGAGTGCCACTTCGCCCGCGTGCTCGATCATTTCGGATACGCCGGCGTCCTGACGATCGAGTTCTTCGTGCAGCGTGGCCGGCTGGTCGCCAACGAGATGGCGCCCCGAGTGCACAATTCAGGGCACTGGACCATCGAGGGCGCGGCCACCTCGCAGTTCGAGAACCACCTGCGCGCCATCCTCGGACTGCCCCTCGGCGAGACGCGCGCCGTCGGACACTCCGCGATGGTCAACTACATCGGAACGATGCCTGATCGCAACCGGGTCCTCGGCTTGCCGGGCGCGCATCACCACGACTACGGCAAGGCGCCACGGCCAGGCCGCAAGCTCGGGCACTGCACGGTCGTGGCACCGACGGCCGCGGAGCGGGACCGGATCACGCGAAAACTGCTGCGCGTGGCGGCCCGCTGACCGGTCGTGGCACCCGCATCCCGCAATACTGTGACGGGCCAGTTCTTGCCGCGGGTGGCGACTTTCGTATAGTAGGATCCGGAGCAAGCCATGTACCTCGAACATTTCCAGCTCACGGACCTGCCCTTCCGGCTAAGCCCGGATCCCCACTTCCTGTACCTGAGCCATATCCACTCCCGGGCCAAGGCGTACATGGAATCGACGATCTGGTTCGCGGATGGTTTCGTGGTCATCACGGGCGAGATCGGCTCCGGCAAGACGACCCTCATCGAAAGCTTCCTCAGGGAACTCGAATCGGACGTCGTGGTCGCGCAGATCAACCAGACACAGATTTCCCCGATCGAATTCCTGCAGACCATGCTGGTCCAGTTCGGCTTCAGCCCATACAAGATGCGCAAGGTCGAAATCCTGGCCACGATCAACCAGTTCCTGATCGAGCAGTATTCGCAGGGCCGCAAGGTGCTCCTGGTCGTGGACGAGGCGCAGAACCTGGGCAACAAGGTGCTCGAGGAGATACGGCTGCTGTCGGGAATCGAGACGACGAGAGAAAAGGTCCTGCACATCATCCTCGCGGGCCAACCCGAGCTGAGCACGAAGATCGACTCGCCGGAACTCGTGCAGCTCAGGCAGCGCGTCCGGTTGCGTTTCCACCTCACCGCGCTGAGCGAGCAGGACACGGCCGAGTACGTGCGCCATCGCCTGCGGGTCGCCGGAGCCGGTGAGCGCGAGATCTTCGAGCCTGAAACGTTCCCGGTCATCTACAAGTACACGGGCGGAATCCCGCGCCTTGTGAATACTCTCTGCGATACCGCGCTGCTCGTGGCCTTCGCGCAGGACCGCCAGACGGTGTCGAAGGAGGTCCTGGACGCGGCGATCAGCGAATTGCAGTGGGTCGAGTTCGTCGCTCGAACGTTCACGCAATTGCCGGGCTCGATCGAAGACACCTCACCGCAGGAGCAGCCGACCGTCGGACGCCTCGTCTTGTCGGTCAAGGGCGCGGTCGTGACTGAATGCCTGCTCGTCCCCGGACGCTGCGTGATCGGACGGACGCCCGACAATGACCTGCAGGTCGAAAACAAGTACGTAAGCCGCCATCACGCGCAGGTGATCACAACCGTGGACGGCAGCGTGATCGAGGACCTGAACAGCACCAACGGGATCTTCGTGGGCGGCAAGCGGGTCCGCCGGCACCGTTTGCAGGAGGGCGACGTCGTGTCGCTCGGCTTGCACCGGATCGCCTATTTCCGGAAGGATCGCCCGACCGCAGAGACGGTCGCACTCGACCAGGCCGATGTCGAAGCGGAAGGCGAGGAAAATGTGGAAGTCGACGAGGACCGCGACGGCTGACCGAGTCAGTTATCGAGCGAGTGCGAGTCGTACTCGGTCTGGCTGGCACGGTAATCGCGCCGCCGCATCAGGAGCACCAGGCCCGCGATCAGGCCGAGCGCGCCGCCGGCGAGCAGCAGGCTGCGCGGCCCCCCCTCCGTGAAGAAGGCGGCCACGGGCAGCGCAACGCCCGCCGCGATGTAGACGTAGGGGATCACTTCGTACAGCGGGCGGGGAATCCACATGCGACGCATCCTCGACGCGCGGTGCGTCAGGCGGTGCCACCCACGGTGAGGCCATCCACGCGCAGCGTCGGCTGGCCAACCCCGACGGGGACGTCCTGGCCTTCCTTGCCGCAGGTGCCCACTCCGTCGTCGAGTTTGAGATCGCTGCCCACCATCGAGATGCGCGTCATCACGTCGGGGCCATTGCCGATCAGCGTCGCGCCCTTGACGGGCGCCGTGATCCTGCCGTCCTCGATCAGGTAGGCCTCGCTCGCCGAGAACACGAACTTGCCGGACGTGATGTCGACCTGGCCGCCGCCGAAACTGCGACAGTAGAGACCCTTGCTCACCGAGGCGATGATGTCCTCGGGCGCATGCGACCCGGGCAGCATGTAGGTATTCGTCATCCGCGGCATCGTGACGTGCGCGAACGACTCGCGGCGCCCGTTCCCGGTCGGTGCCATGCCCATCAGTCGCGCATTCAGCTTGTCCTGCAGATAACCGCGCAGGACGCCGTCCTCGATGAGTGTCGTGCACTGCGTGGGCGTACCCTCGTCGTCGATGTTGAGCGACCCGCGGCGTGCGGGCAGCGTCCCGTCGTCGACGACGGTTACGCCACGGGCCGCGACCTGCTGTCCGATGCGGCCAGTGAATGCAGACGTGCCCTTGCGGTTGAAGTCGCCTTCGAGGCCGTGCCCGACGGCTTCGTGCAGCAGCACCCCCGGCCAACCCGAGCCGAGCACGACCGTCATGGTTCCCGCGGGAGCCGGGACGGCTTCGAGGTTCACCTGCGCCGTGCGTACCGCTTCGCGGGCCAGTTCCCGCCAGCGTTGCGACTCGAGAAACTCGGTGTAAGCGAAACGTCCGCCGCCACCCGCGTACCCCTGCTCGCGCCGGCCGTCCTGCTCGATGATCACGGACACGTTGAGGCGCACCAGCGGGCGCACGTCCGCCGCGAGCGTCCCGTCGCTCGCGAGCACGAGGATCGTGTCGTGGGACGCGCTCAGGCTGGCCATCACCTGAGTGATGCGTGGATCGAGCGCGCGCGTCGCGCGGTCGATCTCCTCGAGCAGGCGAACTTTGGCCTGGTCACCGAGCGTCTCGACGGGATCGATCGGCAGGTACAGACGATGCCCGCCGCGGGCCCGCCACGCCTGGAGCGCGCCGGCCGTGCCGGAGCGTGCGATGGCACGCGCCGCGTGCGCCGCCTCGAGCAGCGCCGGCAATACCACCTCGTCCGAATACGCGAACCCGGTCTTCTCCCCCGCCAATGCGCGCACGCCGACACCCTGGTCGATGCTGTGGGCACCGTCCTTGACGATGCCGTCCTCGAGCGCCCAGGACTCCTCGCGGATCATCTGGAAGTAGACGTCGGCGTAGTCGACTGCGTAGCCCATCACGTCACCGACGATGCGAGCCACCCCGTCCTCGTCGAGCCCGGCCGGCAGGAGCAGCGACGCGCGGGCCAGGTCGAGCGGGTCCCGGCCGACGTCCGGGGCCGCCGACAGCGGCTGCGGCGAGAAGAGCGCGGGCGGGATGCTGGTTCTCATGGGGACTCGAGTGACAGGCGTCGGTGGTCGACGGAGGGGAAATTCTGCCTGACCTCGTGCTGCCGGACGAGGTCGATATCGGCCGTGACCACTCCGGACCCGCGCGGCAGGCGGGTGAGAACGCGCCCCCAGCAGTCCACGACCATCGAGTCGCCATGCGTTTCGCGGCCATTTTCGTGGAAACCGGACTGGGCGGGTGCCACCACGTGGCACAGGTTCTCGATCGCCCGGGCACGCAGGAGGACCTCCCAGTGCGCCCGGCCGGTCGGGGCCGTGAACGCCGAGGGCAGACAGAACCATTCCGCCCCCATTGCAAGCAGACGGCGAAAGAGTTCCGGGAAGCGCAGGTCGTAGCAGACCGCAAGGCCGAGCCGCCCCGCCGGCGTGTCTACGCAAACCGGCGAATCGCCAGGGCGCATGGACGACGACTCCTGGTAGCGCTCCTCCTTCCCGGGAATCGCGACGTCGAACAGGTGGATCTTGTCGTAACGCGCAACCCGGCGTCCCTGCGCGTCGTACACCAGGCAGGCGGCCGCCAGACGGGGGTCGCCCGGCACGCGCAGGGGCACCGTGCCGCCGACGATCCACAGCCCAAGCTCGCGGGCGGTGTTGGCGAGATACGTCTGGATCGGGCCGCTGTCCGGCTCCTCGGCCATCGCGAACTTGTCGTCTTCCGCCTGCCCCATGAAGGCGAAATTCTCCGGCAGCGCAGCGATCGCCGCCCCGCGCCGCCGCGCCTCGTGCAACAGGCGTCCGGCGTCGGCGACGTTCCGGCCGACGTCCGCAGACGTCACCATCTGCACGGCCGCGACGATCGTCATTGCACCGCTCCTGACTCGGGGACGTTGCGCCCCACGACATTCTCGCTCGACTGCGCGGAGATGCGCTCGACCACGGGACTCGACCAGGGTCCCGTCACGCGGTAATAGACGCGCGTCAAACCCTGCAGCTGTCCCTTGAACAACTGGGAAAACAGCAGGACGCCGGCGGCACCCACCGGGCCACCGGCGAGCGCGCCGGCCACTGTGAGCGGCCCGGTGGGATTGCCGCTCACGACCACGGTCTGATCGTAGTCCTGCTTCAGGAGGCCGGTGCGGCCGACGACGCCGATGTCCACCGCCGGGCCCTTCACGAGCAGGTTCTGCGTGTAGGCATCGCCGGCGCGCAACTCGAAATCGCCGCTCACCGTGTCGAAGGCCAGGCCCTCGTCCGTGACGTCGCGGAAGTCGAGCGCCAGGCGGCGCGGGAGGTCTCCCACGCTCATCAGGCCGAGGATCCGGCCCGCGCCCGGCTTCACGGTTCTCAGCTGGCCGTTGCCGAGTTCGAGGCGCAGCGTGCCGTCCATGCGCCCGATCGCGTCTTCGGACGGGCCGCCGAGCCATGTGACGCTGGCTCTCGCGCGCGCCTGCTTTGCCTGCACGGAATCGCGATAGCCGAGAGCGCGTGATGCAGCGGCCAGGTCGCCGCTCGAAAACTCCAGATCGAGCCGGGTGCGCGAGCCGCTGCCTTCGGCCAGCCAGCTGCCACTGCCGGAGAGATTGAAGTCAGGGGAGGTCGATTCGAGACGTGCCACGCGCAGCCCCTGCGGGTCCTTGCGAATTTCGGCGCTGAATTTGCCGAAACGACGCGCCTGCCACGAGAAATCGTCTGCCGTGATGGACAGTGCGGGCAACGTGCGCGGATCCACGGCCCGCTCGCCGGTCTCGCTCGCGGCCCGTTGCGCCGCCACCAGCTGCAGGCGTCGCATGTCGAGTCGAATCGGCGTGCCTCCGTCGAGATTCGCGGGGACCGTGATCTGCCCTTCCGCCATCGGGCCCGCCAGCGTGACTTGCCACGCCGCGGGCTGCGGCTGGAGGCGCGCGAAGACGTCACGCAATTCGAAACCGAAGACCAGTGCCCGGTCCAGGTGCACGTCAGCGGGGCCGAGCCAGTCCGATAGACGGCGGCCACTGCTGCCCGACGAGCGCAACGCCAGCCACTCGCCCAGGTCGAACTCCGGCCAATCCCCTGCGACGACCAGCCCCTTGCGCTCGGGCAGCACGGCCGGGCGGCCATCGAATCGCGCCGCGCCTCGCTCGAGATCCCATCGGCCGGTGCCGCCCTCGAGAAAGGCAAGCCGCGCGCGCGCCGATCCGGATTCGACGCCCACCTCGTTGCGTCCAGCGCGCCCGATGTCGAGCGTGACCCGCGTAGGCCGTGCGACGGCCGGCTCCTTCGCGAACGGACGCGGCGCGTCGATGCGCAGGCCCTGCAGGTCGCTCGACACGGCAAAGCCCAGGGACCACGCCTCCGCGGCGGCACGGCGTTCGAGCCGCCCGTCGAAAACCCAGTCCGCCGTACCCGACATGCGTATCGAGTCCGGCAGGCCGATGAATGCCGGGAGACGCGGCCCGGCTGCGCGGCCATGTCCCCGCAACAGGACGGAGGCGGACGTCACCTTGTTCACGGGACCCGGTTCGACCGACAGTTCGAATGGCCCGTCCAGGATCGTTCCGCGCAGCGACCGGGAACGCGCCTCGAGATTGTGCAGTTCGAACTCACCCGTGACGCGCTGCGCGGGCGCGCGGAGCGCCGGAAGTGCGACCGTGACCGAGCGCAGCGTAGCGCGCACGTCGTAGTCGCGGCTTGCGATATCCTGCGTCGGAATGTGGAGTCGCACCGCATAGTCTGCCGGTCCCTGGCCGGACAGCTGCATGAACTGCCTGCCGAGCCGCGGACCGAGCGGGCTGCCCTGCAGGAAGGTCAACGCCTGGCCAATGTCGCCGCTTGCGCCGGCGTCCACGTCGATCACCGACTCCTTCAAGTCCGCAATCGACACTGTGGCGCCCTGGAGCCGCAGCCCGCCGGCCCGGCCCTCCCGCACAGTCGCCTCGAGCCCGGCATTGCGAAATGCAACCGTGCCGGCGGCGCCTGTGAGTGGAGTGAATCCCTCGAAGTAGTCGAGCGTCACGCCGCTCACGTCGGCACTTGCCGCGAACTCGCCCTCGCCGCCGCGGAACGGAAACTTGCGCACCGGCCCCGAGTAGCGGAGGTGGCCATTCTCGGCACGGCCCTGCACGAATGCCCGGTCGAGCCATGCGAGCGAACGTGGCTTCAGGCGGCCCACCGGCAACACCCGCCGGACCAGCGCGACGTCGAGCCAGTCGACCGTCGCGTCGAGCGTGAGCAGCGGCGAGACCGCAGGACGCTCGAACGTGAAATCGAACGAAGCCCGCGCCTGTGCCTGCGGGTGCGTGAGTTGTACCGACCGGGCGCTGAGGACCCACGCATTGCCGTCGCGCCGCCAGTCGACATCGCCCTCCGCGCGCAAGCCCGCGATGGGCTCGCGGAACTGGCGCGGCCAGTCGAAAGCCAGGCCCTGCGCGCGCAAGCCGATGCGCCCGCGCTCATCGGTACCCGAGACAGCCGCGGTCATCCCGGACACGCCGGGCAGTCGCCCAGTCGCCCTGAATCCCAGGCCTGCGACGTTCGCGCTGAACGCGAATCGAGGCACCGCCCCGGCGCGTTCGCGCACGACCTCGGCACGCAACCCGCGGATCTCGCCCGATGGAGCGAGGCCCGCCCATCGGTCGAATGCCGACGGCGCCAATGCCAGGACGAGCGGCCATGCGTCCTCGAGTTGCAGCCGGCTCACGTAGGTCGACAGACCGTAGGTCGTCTTTGGATTGCCGCGCCAGCTGAACGCGAGCGTGGATGGCACGGGGGGGTGGCCCGCGCGCGGCGTGATGCGCACGTCCTGCGCGCGGAACGACCATGTTTCACCCGTGCGTTGCAGCCGGAAATCCCCGGTCAGTCCCGGATAGCGAATCTCGCGCGGAAGCGGAGTCGCCGGGCGGTCGATCACCGTCTTGTCCAGCACGGACAGGCTCAGCGGCGATGCGCCGGGTTCGCGATACGGTACGGAAATTTCGACCGTCTCGACCGTTGGCAACACGCGACGCGGAAGCTGCAACGCCACGTCCTCGAGATCGACCGTCAGCCGCGCCTCGTCGAGCCGGCCGTGCGACACGCTTACGACGACGCCGACCGGCCCCTCGCCGGCGAGGGGCCGCGCAACCTGCGGCGGCAGAAAGTCCGTGAGCCCCGCCAGGAGCAACCGGTCGGCACGCAGTCCGACGCGCGCATCAAGCTCGGCAAACCGGTCGAGCGAGCCGCGCAGGCGGCCGTCAAACGTCACGGCGGCACCGAGGCTGGCGGGCAGTCGCGCCGATCCAGCCGCATTGACGTGATCGCGCTCCCGTTGCAGCGCCAGGCTCAGCTTTTCCAGCGTCCACGGCCCGCGGCCCGTCTTCAGGTCGCGGTACGTGACCGTCGCGTCCTCGATCTCGACGCGTCCCGCGGGGAGACGGTCGAGATCAAATGGCGGACGGTCGGCGGGCCGTTCGCGTTGCCCAAGCAGGCGGATGCGGCCGTCTGCGAGACGGACGACCGTCACAGCGGGACCCAAGAAACGAATCCGGCCGGCGACGAGTTCGCCGGTCCGGAAGAAATTCCAGGCGTCGAGAGCAACCGTTCCTTCGCGCGTCGCGAACAGGGCCTGCGTGCCGTCGCGATCGAGCACGCGAACGCCGCGCAACACGATTTCCGGGCCGTACCAGCGCAGCCGTGCATCGAGTCCGGTGAATTCGACCCGGAGGTCCGTCTGGCGCTCGATCCACCCCTGGATGCGCCCGGCGTACTCGGGGACTCGCGCGACCGCGAGCCGCAGTGCACCGAGCAACAGCGCAGCCAGGATCAGCAGGCCGACCACGATGCCGCCCGCGATGCGCCAGAGCCGGGCGGAATTCCTGCGCCCGGGGGCCTCGTTCACATGAGCACCACGTCGTACTGCTCGAGCATGTACAGCGACTCGGTCTGCAGGCGGATCGGCTTGCCCACCAGTACCTCGAGTTCGCCGAGGGCCGCCGACTCCTCGTCGAGCAGCCGCTCGATGACGTCCTGGTGCGCCAGGACCAGCAACTGCTGGAAGTCGAATTGCCCCGCCTGGCGCAGGATCTCGCGGAAGATCTCGTAGCAGACGGTTTCTGCGGTCTTGACGAAGCCGCGCCCTTCGCACGCCGCACACGGCTCGCAGAGCTGGTGGGCGAGGCTTTCACGGGTGCGCTTGCGCGTCATCTCGACGAGGCCGAGCGGGGAAACCGCGGACACGTGGGTCTTCGCGTGGTCCTTCGCGAGCGCCTTCTCGAGCGCCTGCAGCACCTGCCTGCGGTGTTCCTCCTCCTCCATGTCGATGAAGTCGATGATGATGATGCCGCCGAGGTTGCGCAGCCGCAGCTGGCGCGCGATGGACACGGCCGCCTCGAGGTTCGTGCGGTAGATGGTCTCCTCGAGGTTGCGGTGCCCGACATAGGCGCCGGTATTCACGTCGATCGTCGTCAGCGCCTCGGTCTGGTCGATCATGAGGTAACCGCCGGACTTGAGCGCGACCTTGCGATCGAGCGAGCGCTGGATTTCCTCCTCGACGCCGTGCATGTCGAAGATCGGCCGGCTGCCCGCGTAGTGCTCGACCCTCGCGCCGAGCCCCGGCATGAACGTCCCCGCGAACTCGCGCATGCGCTCGCAGGTGCGCTCGTTGTCCACCAGCACGCGGTCGACACCTTCGCCCACGAGGTCGCGCATGAGGCGCAACGGCAATGGGAGGTCTTCGTGCACCAGAGTGCCCTGGGTTGCGCTGCGCGCTTTCTCCGTAAGGACTTCCCAGAGCTTGCGCAGGAAGAGCATGTCGGCCCGCAGCGCGTCGGCACTGGCTCCCTCGGCCGCGGTGCGCACGATGTAGCCGCCCGGGTCGCCGGGCGCGATGAACGCCTGCATCGCGTCGCGCAGCCGCTTGCGCTCCGCCTCGGTCTCGATCCTGGCCGATACGCCGACGCCGTGGCCGAACGGCATGTAGACCAGGTAGCGGGACGGGATCGTGATGAAGGTCGTGAGCCTCGCGCCCTTCGTGCCGAGCGGGTCCTTGAGCACCTGCACCAGGATGTTGGCGCCCTCACCCACCAGCTCGCGGATGCTGTCGGTGCGCGGGGCATCGCCCGAATCCTCGGCGTCCGCCGGCTGCACGATGTCGGACACGTGCAGGAAGGCCGTCCGCTCGAGGCCGATGTCGATGAATGCCGCCTGCATGCCGGGCAGGACCTTGGACACGCGCCCCTGGTAGAGATTTCCGGTGAGACCCAGCCGGCTCGCGCGCTCGACGAACAGCTCCTGCAGGATGCCGTTCTCGAGCAGGGCCGCCCTCGTTTCGCGCGGACTCACGTTGACCACGATCTCCGCGCTCATGGGGGGACTCCTTCGACCGTAAGACCCGGCACGCTCGACAGCAGTTCCCAGGCCTCGAACAGGGGCAGGCCCATCACCCCGGAATAGCTGCCCGCGATGTGCCGGATGAAGATCGCGGCGCGGCCCTGCACGGCGTAACCGCCTGCCTTGTCGCCAGCCTCGCCGGTGCGCCAGTACCAGTCCATTTCGGCGCGCTTGATCTCGCGCAGGCTGACGCTGCTGCTGCTGACCCGCGCCCCGCCGCCCGCGGCGTGCAGGACCGCCACGGCCGTGTGCACCTGGTGTGTGCGACCCGAGAGCCGGGTCAGCATGGCGACCGCCTCCGCGTGATCGGCCGGCTTGCCGAACACCTCGCCCTCGAGAGCCACGGTCGTGTCCGCCGCGAGTACCGGAAGGCGCTCATTTCCGGCGAGCCTCTCCCACAGCACGCGCGCCTTTTCCTCGGCCAGCCGCAGCACGTACTCCACGGGCGCCTCGCCCTCACGCACGGATTCGTCGACGGCCACGGCCCGGACCTCATGGCCGACGCCGATCTGCCGCAGCAACTCGCTCCGCCGCGGGGACGCCGACGCGAGGTAGATGAGCGGGCGCGTCATGCGTGGTCAGCCGACGATGACCGACGCCTCGATCCGGCGTTCGGCCACGAGCGAGTTGCTGACCAGGCACACGTGTTCCGCCCGCTCCATGAGCTTGATCGCCTTCTCCTGGTCGGTGCCGGCGGGCGCGCGCAGCGTGGCCTTGACCACGACGTGCGTGAAGTGCGTCTTGCCTTCGATACGGTTCAGCGTGCCGTCGACGCTGCACTCGAGCGAGTCCCAGGCGAACTTCGCGGCCCGTGCCACGCCACGGAAACTGAGCAGGAAGCAGTCCGCCACGGCGGCACACAACAGCGTCTCGGGCGACCACAGGTCGCCGGGGCCGTCGAATTCAGCCGGTGGCGCGGTCGAAAGCGCGGGCAGGCCGGGGGAGGTGACGGGGACGCGCCCCTCGGGGGTCGCAGAGGCCTGCACGGTGTAGAGATGCGGATAGGGATGCATGGTGGATTCTCGATGGACGCTGACCAAACGCCCATTCAAACCTTCCGTGCGGGCGCTGTCCATCCGCGGTATGCACGCTCAGGCGCGGTGATAGGGCTGGCCCTTGATGACGCTGACGGCCCGGTACAGGGCCTCGGCCACGACGATCCTGGCCAGTCCGTGCGGCAGCGTGAGCGGCGACAGCGACCAGCGCAGCTGGGCCCGCGTGTCCACGGCCGCCGCGAGGCCGTCGGGGCCCCCGATGCAGAAGGCAAGCGGCTCGCCGGTGCGGGCGCGGTCCTCGAGCCACCGGGCCAGTTGCCCAGTGCCGAGCGCCCGGCCAGTCACCTGGAGCGCCACGAGGCTGGAACGCTCCCCAGCTGCCGCGAGCATGCGGGCGCCCTCGGTCTCGACGGCCTTGCGCACCCCGCCACCGCCGCGGGTTCCCAGGGGAATCTCGACCAGTTCCAGGCGGTAGTCGCCGTGCAGCCTCCCGGCGTAATCCGCAAAGCCGGCATCCACCCAGGCCGGCATCCGCGTGCCAGCCGCGATGATCCGCATCAGCATCGTGTGTCCCTGGGGACTCAGGCCGCCGCGCCGCTGGTCTCCCAGAGCTTCTCGAGCGCATAGAACTGCCGCACCCGGGGCAACATGACGTGCAGGACGACATCGTTCAGGTCGAGCAGGACCCATTCGCCGTCGCGCTCACCCTCGAGCCCGAACGGCCGGAAACCGGCCTCCTTGCAACGCTGCAGGACACGGTCGGCAATGGATTTGACGTGGCGGTCGGAGGTGCCGCTCGCGACGACCATCGTGTCGGTGATGTCCGTCAGTCCGCGCACGTCGAGCGCCTTCACGTCCACCGCCTTCATGTCCACCAGCGCATCGAGCACGACCTCGCGCAACGTGGGTTTCGCCTTCGGTCGCGCGGTCTTCTTCGCCGCCCGCTTGACCGGCCGGGACGGGGCGTCCGTGGAAACCGGGGTACGTCGTGGGATCGCTCGCTTCGCTGTCGTCATGCTCACCTCGTGGGTTGGCGGGAGTAACAACCGGTTTCAATGATGATGTCGCGGACCGCATCGGGCATCAGGTAGCGTGGGTCGCGGCCCGTCACGATGATGCTGCGCAGTTCGGTCGATGAAATCTCGAGCTGCGTCACCTGCTGGATCAGTATCCGGCCGGCCGGCGCCTCGTGCAGGTCCTCGAGACGCCCGGTGCCTCGGTCGACGAGTAGTTCGCCCAGCGGTCCCAGTCCCGGTGCCCGCCAGCCGGGGCGGTGCGCAACGACGAGATGCGACAGTTCCAGGATCTCGCGCCACTGGTGCCAACGGGGCAGGCTGAGGAAGGCGTCCATGCCCACGATGAGGCAGAACGGGCTGTCCGGAAACTCCGCGCGCAGTTCACCCAGCGTCGTAACCGTGTAAGACGGGCCCACACGCCGGACCTCGCGATCGTCCACGACGAACCCCGGCTGGTCGGCGGCCGCCGCGCGAACCATTGCCAGGCGGGCTTCAGCGTCCGCCAGCGGAACGTCGCGATGGGGCGGGCTGCCGGCGGGAATGAACCGGAGTTCTGCGAGCCGCAGGGTCTGCAGCAACTCGAACGCGGTTCTCAGGTGGCCGAAGTGGATCGGATCGAACGTGCCGCCGAAAATACCCACCGGGTTCATGCAGCCAGGCCCACGCCGGCGATCCTCGCGACCAAGGATTCCAGTGCTGCCCACGCATCGCCGCGCAGGCTGCCCTTTGCCAATCGATCGACGCGCGCAGCCGCCGTGAGCAGCGCATCGATCTGCGGCCGCGTCATCCTCGTGAGCGCCACCCGCAACGGGCCCTGCCGGTTGGACCAGACCTGCTCGGCTCGAAACGCGTCGTCCAGCGAGCGCTCGCGTCCGGCCCGTAACGCTACCCGCGAGAGGCCACGGAGATCCTGCAGCAGCGCCCACAGGATCAGCGGCGGTTCCCGGCCTTCTGCGCGCAGGCCCGACAGGATGCGCAGTGCCCGCACCGGCTGTCCGGAGAACGCGGCCGCGGACAGTTCGAATACGTCGTAGCGGGCATTGTCGGCCACCAGGCCGGCGACCTCGTCGGCGGCGAGGCTCGCCCCTGGCATCAGCAGTGCGATGCGCTCGACCTCCTGCTGCGCGGCGAGCAGGTTGCCCTCAACTCGATCCGCCAGCAGCTCGGCCGCTGCCGGCTCGATGCTCACACCCCGCCGCCCGAGTCGCTCACGGATCCAGCCCGGCAGCGCGGCGCGCTCGACGGTCTGCGTGACCACGAGCACGCCGTGCGCTTCGAAGGCTTTGACCCAGGCGTTGGCCAGCGACTTGCGCTCGAGTTCGCCAGACACCAGCAGGACCGTGTCGGGCGGGGGATGCTCCGCCAGTCCGGCCAGCGCGCTGCCCGACGCGGCATCGGGCGCCGAGGCGAACTTGAGTTCGATCAGGCGACGGGAGGCGAAGAGCGAGAGATTGGCGGAATCGGCGAGCAGGGCGTTCCAGTCGAAGCCCCGCTCGATGAAATGCACCTCGCGATCGGCATGACCCTGGCTGCGGGCGTGCTGTCGGATGGCATCGCAAGCCTCGCCGATCAGCAGGGGCTCCGCACCCGTCACCAGGTAGGCCTGGCGCAAGCTCCGAGCCAACCCTGCCGTGAGAGCCTCCGGCGAGGTTCTCACTGCCCTGTGCAACTCGCGCGCGCCGCCTGGGGGCGGCGCGTCGCCGTGGGTTCTCTCAGCATGCGCCGGCGATTATGCCGCCTTGACCGGGCGGGTTCCACCGGATAGCGTGCGGCGCCTCTTTTCAGCGCTCCCACTCGGTCGTGGGCGACACTGCGCGGCCATGACCGACCCCGCCATCGACGTCCGCGACATGAGATTCGGCTGGCAGCCCGGGACGCCCATGCTCGAGATCCCGAGGTTCGGCGTCGAGCCGCACGGCGGCGCGGTGCGCCTGCTGGGCCAGGATCTCGCGGCATTGTCGCGTTCCGGGCGCGACGCGTTTCGCGCCGAGCGCCTCGGCTTCATTTTCCAGCTGTTCAATCTCGTCCCTTACCTGTCGGTGCTCGAGAACGTCCTGCTGCCACTGCGCTTCTCGGGCAAGCGACGCACGCGAGTCGTTCCTCCGGCTAATGATGCTGCAATGCGCGGCCGCCGGCACGAGCGTGCTGTTCGTCAGTCACGACCACGCCCTGGGGGCCTGGTTCGATCGTAGCGTGGCACTGCACGAGATCAACCACGTGCAGGCGCGGGAGAGCCGATCGTGAGCGCCATGCCTGGACTCACCATGTACAGCCTGTGGAACCGGCGCGGCACCGCGGCGCTGACGGTATTCGCCATCGCCGTGAACGTCGCATTGCTGCTCGGGGTGCAGAAGCTGCGCACGTCGGCGAAAGAGAGCTTCGCCACGACGATCTCCGGCACTGACCTCATCGTCGGCGCACGCAGCGGGCCAATCAACCTGTTGCTCTACTCCGTGTTCCGCATCGGCGACCCGACGGCCAACGTGACATGGGAAACCTGCCGGAGGGTCGCCCAGCACCGCGACGTCGCCTGGACCATCCCGCTCTCGCTCGGGGATTCCCACCGTGGATTCCGGGTCGTCGGCATCCTTGCGCCGACCGGGACGCCGGTGGACCGCGGCATACACGTCGACCTGCAGTCCATTGACGCCATCCACGGCGGTACCGCAGGCGCGCGGGGCCGCGGGCCGGCCGGCATCACGGCCTTTCTCGCGGGCATGAAGAGCCGCGACACCGTGCTGCTGATGCAACGTGCGCTCAACGAATACCGCGGGGAACCGCTGCAGGCCGTCATTCCCGGAGTCGCGCTGACGCAGCTGTGGAACATCGTCGGCATCGCCGATCGCGCCCTCCTCAGCGTCGCAGCCTGCGTCGCGCTCGCAGGCGCCGTGGGCGGGACAGCGCTGGCCTATGCCACGATGTGGCTCGCGAAACCGTGGTTCTCCACGCGTTATGGCATCCACCTGGCGACTCGAGGGTTGACGGCGACCGACGGTCTCGTCCTCTCCGCAGTCGTGGCGGCTGCACTGCTGCTGATCGCGATCCCTGCATGGCGCGCCTATCGCAACTCGCTCACGGTCGGCATGACGGTACGCCTGTAGCGATCCGCCAAGGTGAAGCACCGGAAGTCGGTCATCCTCGCACTCGGCGTCCTGCTGCTCGGCACGGTCCGGCCGGGCCCGGAGGCCTGGTCCCAGGCTGCGCCTCTCACGCCCGGTGCGCCCCTGCCCCGGCCCGTCGCGACGCCGGCGACCGCGGCTGCGGCTCTGCAACTTGTGTGGAAGGACCTGCTGCCGCCCGGCGAGCGCGACACGGCCACCCTTGCACCGCCCACCGCGCTGCACGACTACCTGCTGTGCGAGGACAGCCCCGCAGCCGCGCAGCCGATGAATTCCTCCGTGAACGAGGCGCTCGACGGACGCCTGGTCCGCATTCCGGGCTTCATCGTGCCGCCGCCGCCGCCCAACCAGATCGTGCACGTCACGCTCGCGAAGCCCCTGCCGATCGACTCGATGGACGCGGCGTTCTGGATCACTGGCCGACTCGCGGTCGCGAAGCGCAGGACGCTGCTGGACGTGTCGGCGTACAGCGTGACGGGGACGCGGGCGGAGGACTACAGGTTCTGAAGAAAGGGGATAGGGGATAGTGAAGAGTCGAGCCCCACACGTCGGTGGACGACGTGCCGACGCATGAAGACCGCTTCTTCACTATCCCCTACCCCCTAACCCCTAGCCCCTTTCCGGTACTATTTCCGCATGAACACCAGCCCCCATGCCTCCGCGTCCACGCTCCGCACCCTCTACCCCGCCATCGAGCCGAACCGCGGCGGCTGGCTGCGCATGTCGCCGATCCACGAGATCTACTGGGAGGAGTCCGGCAATCCGAATGGCAAGCCGGCGGTGTTCCTGCACGGAGGGCCCGGGGCCGGCGCCGGCGTGAATGCGCGCCAGTTCTTCGACCCGCAGCGTTACCGGATCGTCGTGTTCGACCAGCGCGGCTGCGGCCGCAGCCGCCCGCATGCGAGCCTCCAGGACAACACGACCTGGCACCTCGTCGAGGACATCGAGAAACTGCGCGAACACCTCGGCATCGAGCGCTGGCTGGTGTTCGGCGGGTCGTGGGGTTCGACGCTCGCGCTCGCCTACGCGCAGGCACACCCTCGGCGCGTCAGCGAACTCGTGCTGCGCGGCATCTTCATGCTGCGCCGCTGGGAGATCCACTGGTTCTACCAGCACGGCGCGAACGCCCTCTTCCCGGATCGGTGGGAAAGCTACGTGGGCGCGATCCCCCGTGCCGAGCGCAAGGACCTGGTCCGCGCCTTCTACAAGCGGCTGACCAGCCGTAACCGCGCGGCGCAGCTGCGCGCCGCCCGCGCGTGGTCGATGTGGGAGGCTGCAACCAGCTTCCTGAGGACGGACGAAGCCAACGTCGCGAAGTGGGGCGAGGACGCCTTCGCGATCGCGGTGGCGCGCATCGAGTGCCACTACTTCGTCAACAAGGGGTTCCTGCGCAGTGAGGACCAGTTGCTCAAGGACGTGCGACGGATCCGGCGCATCCCGGCGGTGATCGTCCAGGGACGCTACGACGTCGTGTGTCCCATGCAGACCGCGTGGGACCTGCACCGCGCGTGGCCGGAGGCGGATTTCCGGGTCGTGCCGGACTCCGGCCACTCCGCGCTGGAGCCCGGGATCACGCACGAACTGGTGAGCGCCACGGATCGCTACGCCGCCTCTACAGCGACCCGAGCCGGCGCAACACGAGATCGGTGAGGTCGCGCGCCATCGCTTCGCGCAGCAGGACTTCCTCGCGTTCCTTCGCGAGCAGCAGCGACTCGTCGAAACTGAAGTAGCGGGTCAGCTCGAGCTGCTGCGCCGCGACGACTTCGCTGCCGCCGCGGTCGATCGAGTACTCCACCGA
>Ga0316626_10000324_pt1 | contig 17647 bp, 19 predicted proteins | sample OWC_Aug_T1_C1_D5_FD_207656 | JGI IMG/M metagenome (GOLD analysis project Ga0316626, IMG submission 207656) | Wetland soil microbial communities from Old Woman Creek delta, Ohio, United States - OWC_Aug_T1_C1_D5_A | ecosystem: Environmental > Terrestrial > Soil > Wetlands | place: USA: Ohio...
GATGGCGATTGATTTGTCCCACCAAACGTCCCAGGGATTTTTTCGCCTCTCGGGCGAGGCGATTGTATCGTTGGGGGTCGATGTAAAGTATGTAACGGATTTGCTCGACCGAGCCGCCACAGATCATGCGATGGGAGCGAAATAAGATCTGCTGGCGTTCCAGCGTGGTGGGCACCGACACATCCACCATTGAACCGGGGGTAAACAGCGGCCGGCATTGAAGCAAATTCATGCGGACATGCTTGTCACCGTCGACGGAGACTGTAAACTCCACGTCCACCGGCTGCCCATAGGCCTCTTCCAGTCTGGCTAACAGATTCCCCATGACCGGAACAAAATCCGTTCGTAGAATCAGGTTGTTAAACGTGAGCACCCATTGATCCGCGCTTCCGCCAACCTTCCCGGAGATGGGGTCGTAAGGGTAATTGTCGCGCATGACCGAAACGAACATGGAAAGATAAGGATACTCATCATTCGCCAATATGTCGGTCAAGAAGTGGGTCTCGAACTGGTTTGTCTCCAGGTTGAGCACATCCACCTGATGCTGAGAATACTTGGATACTTTCACCCCCACTTCCGGGCGCAGCTGGGGATGGCTGATGGCGATCATGCGAGGGTAATCCGCGCCCACCCGGTCCACCGCCCTTGTGCCCAGCCCAAAAACGAGGCGAATGACGCCTTGCCGGGAATCGATGCGGTCATTCCAGGCATAGAGGTTGCGCGAGAAGGCGACTCCGGCCAGCGTCGGAAAGAAATATTGCCGGTACGGCATGCCCGAAACGCGCTGCACCAAGATCGCCATTTGTTCATCGTTTGCGCCCAGACCCCGCTTACTGCGATAACACAGCGCATCGGGGTTGAGAGCGCTGGCGTACACCAGCTTCACCGCCCGCATGAAGTCATCCAGGCGGGCCTCGGGATTTCCCTGGTTCGTACAAAATATACTGCGATATTTTCCGGCAAAGGAATTGCCAAAACTGTCTTCCAACAAACTACTGGAGCGTACGATGATGGGCGCCTGTCCGTAGTAGTCCAGCATGGCACGAAACTGTTCTCGGATGATTGACGAAAAACGACCCGATAGAAAACGCTCCTCAATCTCTTGAAATTCATCGGGAGAAGTGGCGGAATCACAGGTCAGTCGCAAGCGGAGCCTGAAAAGGTCGTTGTTGACCAGAAAAGTGAAAAAGACGTCCGAGCCGATGTAAAAAGAGTCGTGGTCGTCGAGCCGTTCTGTGAAGTCAATCCCCGTCTCGTCCTTTTTCGTCAGCAGGATACGCTGCGCGAGCAACATGCCGGCGGCTTTTCCTCCGATGCGTCCGGCCCCAATCAAGCGCTTGCGAATCGCAAACAGATCTTCCAGGGTGAAATACCGATCCGCGAGCCGGTTAAAGACGGGATGATGTCCGATGAGCATTCGACCCAATTCCTGTTTCAAAGCCAACTGTTCGGGATCCCCTTCGTCAAAGCCGGATGAAGTTTTGCTGTAGTCGGAAAGTTTTTGGTAGACGCTTTCCCAGGGAGCCAGGGGTTGCGTCGTTTCGAGCAAGGGGGATTGCCGGGCCGAGGTCAATACTTCTGCAGCTTCGCGACTTTGCGAAAGCGGGTGCCAGTTTTCCCCGGCGACGAGATGAGGCAAAAACATCTGGGGTGAATAACGGTCCCACACCTTGATGGGGTGGATATGCATTTGGTCTTTGGTGTGATACACGTCCACAAGGATTTGCGTCGTATCCCGAATGCGGGCCACCGCGTAGTGGGCATGCTGGCCGCGCGTCAAGGCAAAATAGGCGACCGTGTTCAACTCAAATAGAAAAGGGCAGGTGATCTGGAAGAAGTTGGCGAGCGATTCGTCGGTCGCCCACTCCACCACCAGGGCTGACAAGTTGTCAAAGACGTACATGACCTCGGGGCCATGCGCTTCAATCAGGAGATGGACTTCACGTGTAAAGTAATCGAAGCCCAGGCTGGGGTCCAGCTCAATCGTTTCCAGACCCGGGTGAGGCGCCAATACGGACGGGTGGGACGCAAAACGCAAATAGACCAGCCGCCGCCCGGCTCCAATGGCAGCCTCGGCAAACGGGGCAGCAAAATAACGGTAATCCTCGAGGCGGTCGACCTGCCAGACGACATTATCACCTAAACGAATTCCTTGCAAAACTTCGTCTAAGGCTTTAATTCCACTGTTAATCTCAGAAGTCCTCATTTTCTGGTTAGCCTCTTTCGCCCTTCCATCACCCCGCTTTCTGCCCCATGGGGGAAGAGGCAAGAGCAGGAGGAGAATGTCATTTCTTGGGATGCCTTTAGATCAAAAATTATGACATAAATGATAAGGGTTTTACAATGGAATTCTCCCTAGAGTTGACCCAATCAGGGGATTATGCTAAATGTGAAGTATCTTCTCGAATCGCGCCGTGAAAGAAGGGGACCGCCGATGGGTCGTCTAGGCAAGAAAGATGTGCATCGGATTTCACTTTTCAATTCTGTAGAGAGGAAAGAGGAAAGAAGTGGACTCGATCAAACAGTGGTGGATTGAAGAAAGGGCGAGGAAGGCCGTTGAAAAATTGGTCGCTCATGATTTTGGAGCGATTTATGCGAAGACGAAAGAAGAGGCGGTTCAAGAAATTTGGAAACACATCACCCCAAAGCAAAAGATAGGAGTGGGGGGTTCCCTGTCCGTCAGAGGGTTGGGGGTTTTGGAAAAGTTAGAAGCACAGGGTTATCCTATTTATGATCACTGGAAGCCCGGACTGTCAAAAGAGAATATCCTTGAGATACGAAAGGTGCAGATGACCTGTGATCTCTTCCTGTCCAGCGCCAATGCCATCACTCTGAATGGAGAGCTGGTCAATATCGATGGAATCGGGAACCGCGTGAACTCAATCAATTTTGGTCCTGGGAAGGTCATCCTCGTTGCCGGTTATAATAAAATCGTTAAAGACGTCCAAGAAGGGATTGAGAGGATAAAGAATGTGTCTGCCCCCCTGAACGCGAGGCGGCTCAATATTGATGTCCCCTGCGCCAAGGCGGGGAAGTGCGTGGACTGCAATTCTCCCAACCGGATCTGCAGGGTGCTCGTCATCCACGAACGAAAACCTTCCTTGACAGATGTCCTCATCATTCTGGTCGGAGAAGAGTTAGGCTTTTAATTCATTTCGGATTTCGGAATTCGGATTTCGGATTTTATTCCGCAATCTGCATTCCGCATTCTAAAATTTTGGTAATTGGGAGGAGCTATGGGCAAAATTAAGAGGGCAATTGTGAGTGTTTCGGATAAGGCCGGTGTTGTTTCGTTTGCGAAGGGGTTAGCCCAGATGGGGGTGGAGATCCTCTCCACCGGAGGGACATCAAAAACACTGAGGGAGCAGGGCGTCCCCGTCATCGATATCTCTGACTATACCGGATTTCCGGAGATGCTGGACGGACGGGTAAAGACCCTCCATCCGAAAGTCCATGGGGGGCTCCTGGGACAGCGCTCCAAGAAAGAACATGTCAAAAAGATGGAGGAGCATGGGATCCTTCCCATCGATCTCGTCGCGGTCAACCTCTATCCCTTTGAGGCAACGATAGCGAAGAAGGATTGTCCCCTTGAAGAAGCGATTGAGAATATCGACATCGGTGGGCCAACCATGCTCCGGTCATCGGCGAAAAATTACCCTGATGTGACCGTGGTGGTGGACCCCGGCGATTACGAACCGGTCCTCTCTGAATTGAAGGAGAAGGGAGAGATTTCCCTGGAGACCAATTTTCGTTTAGCCAAGAAGGTTTTTCAGCACACGGCCCGTTACGATGGAGCTATTTCAAATTACTTGGGCCAGATCGAGAAGGGCAAGAAAGTGTTCGAATTTCCGGAGACCTTCACCTTCCAGGTGAAGAAAGCTCAGGGGCTACGTTATGGAGAGAACCCTCACCAAAAGGCGGCCTTTTATCGGGAGTATCTATTGAACGAGCCTTCTGTTTCGAACGCCGTTCAACTCCAGGGTAAAGAATTATCATACAATAATATACTCGACATTGACTCCGCCTATGAGACGGTCAAAGAGTTTGAAGAGGCCGCGACGGTCATCATCAAGCACAACAACCCTTGCGGTGCAGCGATTTCCTCCAAAGGCTTAGCAGAGGCTTACAGGAAAGCCAGAGATTGCGATCCGGTCTCCGCCTTCGGCGGGGTGGTCGGTTTCAATCGGGTGGTGGATAAAGAGACGGCCAAGGAGATGGCGGATATATTTCTCGAGGCCATTATCGCCCCGGGGATTGATCCGGAGGCATTGGAGATTCTCAAGGCAAAAAAAGATCTCAGAATCCTTCAAACCCCGCCCCTGAAGGGGTCTTCCGCGCAAGGGGGATTTGATCTCAGAAAAGTGGTGGGTGGCCTCTTAGTCCAGGATCGCGACCTCGGCAAAGTGCCGATGGATCAATGGAAGGTGGTGACCAAAAGGAAACCAACGGAAGCAGAGAAAGCGGCCATGGCTTTTGGTTGGAAGGTGGCCAAACACGTCAAGTCGAATGCCATTGTTCTCGTCCGGGAGGATCGGACCATTGGAATTGGTGCCGGTCAGATGAGCCGTGTGGATTCCACTCGTTTGGCGGTCATGAAGGCCCAATCCTCAACCAAGGGAACAGTCCTTGCATCGGACGCAATGTTTCCGTTCAGAGACGGGGTGGATACGGGAGCGGAAGCCGGTGCTTCCGCCATCATCCAGCCCGGGGGTTCGATTCGGGATAATGAAGTGATCGCTGCCGCGGACGAGCACAATATCGCCATGGTCTTTACGGGAATGAGGCACTTCAGACATTAGAAAGTTTCAAGTGACTAAAGTGTCTTAAGTCCCTAGGGGGAGCAGATTATCGAGATTTTTTCACTTTAGTCAATTTAGATCACTTCCAACTTTAGTTCACTTGCAGGTAAGGGCGAAATAAGGGGTTCGTATGAAAGTCTTGGTGGTGGGCAGCGGCGGCAGGGAGCACGCCTTAGTTTGGAAGATGGCACAAAGCCCGAAGGTCTCGAAGTTGTATTGCGCCCCGGGAAATGCAGGGATTTCCGAACAGGCGGGCATCGTCTCTCTCCAGGCCAGTGACTTGAATGGGTTACTTGAGTTTGCCTTGAAGGAGAAGATCGATTTGACGGTCGTGGGACCCGAGGATCCCTTGACCCGGGGCATTGTCGATCTTTTCGAGTCAATGGGGCTTCTGGTTTTTGGTGCGAACAAGAAGGCAGCAGAGATCGAAGGAAGCAAAGCCTTCGCCAAAGAAATGATGAAGAAGTATCGCATTCCAACGGCTTTCTATGAAATCTTCGATAACCGGAATGAAGCAGTGAAATACGTTCGCAGCCAGGGGGCTCCCATCGTGGTCAAAGCGGATGGCCTCGCCGCGGGCAAGGGAGTGATCGTCTGCAAAACCGTAGAGGAAGCCATCCATTCTGTGGATCAGATCATGGTGGAGAAGATATTCGGGAACGCGGGAAGTCGAGTGGTGGTCGAGGAATACCTCGTCGGAGAGGAGGCATCGTACATTGCCTTTACCGACGGGAAAACCATTCTTCCGATGGCGTCCTCTCAAGATCATAAGCCTATCCTGGATGGTGACCAGGGGCCCAACACCGGAGGGATGGGAGCGTATTCGCCGGCACCGGTCGTGACGGATGAGGTCCATGAGAAGATCATTGAGAAGGTCTTGAGGCCGATCATTTATGGCATGGGGGAGGAGGGCAGGCCCTATCAAGGGGTTCTTTATGCGGGCCTGATGTTTCATGAGGGCCATCCGAAGGTATTGGAATTCAATGCTCGATTCGGAGACCCGGAGACCCAGCCTGTTTTAATGCGGATGAAGGGGGATATTGTTCCGATCCTTGAAGCTTGCATGCAAGGAACATTGTCCCGGCACAAGATTGAATGGGACCACCGTGCCTCTGTTTGCGTGGTGATGGCTTCAAAAGGGTACCCGGGAGATTATGAGAAGGGAAAGGTCATCGAGGGGTTGCAAGAGGTTTCTCGAATGGATGGGGTTTCTGTCTTCCACGCCGGAACGGCTCTTAAAGACGGGCAGGTCGTCACCAACGGAGGAAGGGTGTTGGGAGTGACGGGGTTGGGAGAAGATATTCCGAAAGCGATTGAGAGAACTTACCGGGCGGTCAAAAAGATCTCCTGGGATGGCGTTTACTACCGGACCGATATCGGACAAAAAGCGCTGTGCTGGCTGTAATCCCCCTCCTTTCCCCTTTATAAAAGGGGGATAACTTATGTCCTCCCTTTGCTAAAGGGAGGTGAGGAGGGATTAGAAGCTTTTTATTTACTAAGGGTGATAAAAGTTATCGCCGGTAATAAATGCTGACGCTGCAACCAATAAAAGAACTGAAAGAGAGAAAAAAAAACAGGAGGATGAAAGGAATGTATAAAATCGCTGTGATTCCCGGAGATGGGACCGGGCCTGAGGTAATAGCGGAAGGGCTGAAGGTTTTGAAAGCCGTTTCTGAAAAATTTAAGTTCAAGTATCAATTGGAACATTATGACCTGGGCGGGGAGCGCTTTTTGAAAACAAAGGAGACATTACCGGTTTCTGTTTTCAATGAATTGAAAAAGGTGGATGCTATTTATCTGGGCGCCATTGGCCATCCGGATGTAAAGCCTGGAGTTCTGGAACAGGGAATTCTATTGAACATTCGATTTCAGCTGGATCAATATATCAACCTCAGGCCTGTCAAACTCTATCCTGGCGTGGAAACACCTCTCAGGGATAAGGGGCCTGAAGATATCGATTATATTGTCGTGAGGGAGAATACAGAGGGGGCCTATACCGGGGCAGGGGGATCCCTCAAAAAAGGGACACCCGACGAGATCGCCATTCAGGAGGCGATTCACACCCGGAAGGGTGTGGAACGCTGTATCCGTTACGCTTTTGAATACTGCCGCAAGAGGAATAAGAAGAAGAAACTTACTCTTTGCGGGAAGACCAATGTGCTCACCTATGCCTTTGATCTCTGGGAACGGGTTTTTAATGAAGTGGCTAAGGAATATAAGGGGATCGCCACGGATTATGCCCACGTGGATGCCACCTGCATGTGGATGGTGAAGAATCCGGAGTGGTTCGATGTGATCGTGACGGACAATATGTTTGGAGACATCATCACCGATTTGGCCGCGATGACTCAGGGAGGGTTGGGGATTGCCGCCGGAGGGAATATCAACCCGGAAGGGGTCTCGATGTTTGAGCCCATGGGAGGGTCCGCGCCGAAATACACGGGGAAGGGGGTCGTCAGCCCTCTGGCAGCGATTTCCGCATGTCAATTGATGCTTGAAATCCTGGGAGAGGAAAAGGCTTCCGGGGAAGTTGAGAAAGCGATCATGAAAGTCGTCAACCAAGATGTAAAAAGCCTGACCGCCGGGAAGATGGGTTACTCCACTTCGGAGGTCGGCGATCTGGTGGTAAAGTACATCCTTGGAAAATAAAATTAATCCTCCCTCTCCCCCCTTTAGCAAAGGGGGGCTGGGGGGATTTGGGAGGTTGAAGATGGAATGGGGAATGAAAAATCGTCTGGCCCAACTGATTAAATCGGATGGACGCTGTTTGTTTTTGCCCATTGATCATGGTTATTTTCAGGGGCCTACCCGAAAACTGGAAAAGCCCGGGGAAACCATTCGACCCCTGCTTCGTTATTGCGATGCTCTTTTCGTGACCCGGGGTGTGGTGCGTTCCTCTATCGACCCGGAAAATACGAAACCGATCATCCTCCGGGTTTCAGGAGGAACCAGCGTCATCGGCAAGGACCTTTCCAACGAAGGCATTACGACTTCCATTGAAGAAGCGATCCGGCTGAATGTGTCCGCTATCGGCATCTCTATCTTTGTGGGGAGTGATTACGAAAAGGAATCCCTGCTCAATCTTACGAAGCTGGTGGACGAGGGAGAGAAGTACGGGATTCCAGTCATGGCCGTGACAGCGGTGGGGAAGGAGTTGGAGAAAAGGGATGCCCGCTACCTGGCTCTGAGTTCTCGAATCGCTGCGGAGTTGGGCGCGCGGATTGTTAAAACTTATTGGTGTGAAAATTTTGACAAGGTGGTCAATGGTTGCCCTGTTCCAGTCGTCATGGCTGGAGGTCCTAAGGTGGATACAGAGTTTCAGGTCTTTGAGTTTGTACACGATGGAATGGAAAAAGGGGCCATTGGAGTCAACCTGGGAAGAAACATCTGGCAAAATGATTACCCTGTGGCCATGATTAAAGCTTTGCGCGCGATCATCCATGATAAAGGGACAGTGAAAGAAGCGAATGACATCTTTGAGCAAGAGAAGAGTAAGGTGAAAAAATAGGGACACATACCTTTTTTTATGTGTCCCCGGTTTCTTAAACACGATGCGCGTCGCCATGTATTATAACAACAAGGATGTAAGGTTGGAGGAAATCCCAACCCCTCCAATCGGACCAGGAGAGCTGTTGGTCAGGGTGCTGGCCAGTGGCATCTGCGGGAGCGATGTCATGGAATGGTATCGGATCAAGAAGGCCCCTCGGGTGCTCGGCCATGAGATGACGGGAGAGATTGTCGAAGTCGGCAAAGGGGTGGATCGCTACAAAACTGGCGATCGGGTCTTTATCTCCCACCATGTTCCTTGTAACACGTGTCCATACTGTCTGAACGGGTTTCATACGCTTTGCGATACGTTGCGAAGCACTAATTTCGACCCAGGGGGCTTTGCCGAATATCTCCGTGTTCCGAGGATCAATGTGGATCGGGGTGTCTTTTTGTTGCCGGGAGAGGTCTCTTCTGAAGACGGCGTTTTTATTGAGCCATTAGCCTGTGTCCTTCGGGGGCAGAGATTGGCGAAATTTAGACCCGGGCAGAGTGTTTTTGTCATCGGGAGCGGAATCTCCGGAGTTCTTCATATTGCGCTGGCTCGTGCCTCAGGAGCAGGGCGGATCATTGCATCCGATATCAGTGAATATCGTCTCAAGGCAGCCAGGCAATTCGGGGCGGACGAAACCATTCCTGCAAAAGCAGTGAATGCCGCCAAGATTCGGGAGATCAATCAAGGACGCCTGGTGGACCTTGTCATCGTCTGTGCCGGGAGCCTTTCGGCTTACAGACAGGCACTTGGAACGGTCGATCGGGGAGGGACAGTACTATGCTTCGCTCCTGTAGAGCCGGGGGTCGATCTTGTTCTTCCCTTTTTTGATTTTTGGAATGATGGAATCACCCTTCTGTCGACCTACGGGGGAAGCCCCTTTGATATCACGACTGCCATTGAATGGATAAGAGGTCAACACCTTCCTCTTCGCCAAATGATTACCCATCGGCTTCCTCTGGCCGAGACAGGTTTTGGATTTCAGTTGGTGACTGCGGCAAAAGATTCCATCAAAGTGATCATCGAGCCCCACCGGTGAAATGTGAGAAAAAGGCAGAGCCCTTTCTGGCCGGAACGTGCCCCGTAAGCCCCGCCTTTTAGGCGGGTCAAGGGGCACAATATGGGCGAAATTTCCTTTCCGGGAAGCCCCGCCCTCTGGGAGGGGAGCTTCATTCTGCCTTCGCTCATTAAAGCCAAGCATGGGTTGCCTTCATTATCTTCTCTTATTCTTCCCCGCCTTCTTGAAAAATACTTCCAGATCTCTTTCGCCGAACCACATCCGATACGGTGTCTCTTTAGACTCTAAGACAAACGCACCATCTTTAATGGTCTTCAACTCATATAGGCGACCGGTTAATTTATGCTTCAGCCTGTCTCCTTCTACGATCCTCATTGGGCGCTACATCCCCTTTACTTCCTCAAAATAAGACCCGAGATGCTGTTTCGGAAACCATATACGTACGATCCCTTTTTCATCCTCCAGCATGACCACTTTTTCATTTTCAATCTTCGTAATCCTAAAAAGATCGTGGGTCGTTTTATTCTTAAGCTTTCCCCCCACTACGATTGTCATTGGGCACTCCTTCCTTTTTTTCAGTACGGGCAGTATCTCTTCCCCTGGCAGTCGGTCATTTCACAGTTGCCGAACCCCGAATCAACATAAACCGCAAGTTTTACGTAAATTCTTTGGCCTCCGTTGTTGCGGGCGGGTTTCCCATGGTTGTCCAAATCTGGCCTTGTTTGGCGATGGGAGACAAAAAGCATTTTGACAGGAGCAATATTAATGCCAATTGCCATATTCTTCTAATCGCCTGATATCTTAAATTTTTTTGATGGAGGTGATTTCTTTATAAAAGTAAAAAACATGACTTCTTGCCGCAAATGGTCAATATATGGCATCTCAGACGAGAAGTTCGTCCCGTAGACTTGATGGAAATCCTCATTATTTTCTGAAATACATTCATCCGCTCTCGCCTATCAGTCTTAAAAGCTTCAATGGATGCAGAGAACGGGGCTTTTATTGACGGCCTCTCTTTGACCTTTGGACAGGGCCTTGAGCCCTTCGATAGACTCACGGCCAAATAAATGGATCACTTCTCTGCGCCCTCTGCAAATATGCGGTGAGATTTTATTTTGAACAGAGATGAAGGTAATCACCAATGCCGGGCGATCAATTCTCCGCTTTATTGACAGTTCTACATTTTGGGGGACAATTTTTGACATACTAAATGAGTCGCTCGGTCAAGCAATAATATAGACGATATTAATAATTTTGGATAGTTACATGTCTATGATAAGAGTGGCACCATACTTGCTGTAATAACAGCGGAGAATCGGAGGATGCAGGGGATTAAAGGGTAAAAACTTATGCGTCGGGGACGAAAACGATTAAGGGAACTGTGTTACAGAGATAAGAAAATCGTCAATAGACTCAACTCCAGTCCCGAAACAATGACGCGGCTGGCTAGAAAATACGGCGTTTCCAAACAGCGCATTTTCCAAATCTTGATGAAAGCCAAGGAGCTCGGGTATGTGGTCCAAAGGCCCAGATTGTTAGCTCGGTATCACGGGATTCATCAATGCGAGGTTTGCAACAAAATTCTGGAGGTTGCCGACAAGGAGGATCTGGTCACCAAAAAACAGCTCGCGCAATTGTTGAGCGTTGACGACAAAGTCTGTCGCTGGCATCTTAATCAGTTAAAAGGATCAGGTTTTGTTTCTAAAAAGTTTGCGACGCTCAGAAGCGACAGATTGGCCAAGGCACTTCAGTATTACAAATACAATCCTTTCCCGCCGGGAGTCGTGGGCAGAAAATTTGGGTATAGAAATTTTTACTCACTCTTAAATTATCAAAGGAGAAAGGGCATCGATGTTGAAAAGACGTTGGATCTATCCATCGTGACCTTATCGAAACGGGAGGAGCTTCCGGGGGTGTTTCCGTCCGTCCCCCAAACGCATTCCTAACTTGAATTTCTTCTGACTCACCCTACATCCTCAAGACACCGGCCCCTTGAATTTTCCCTTGCTTTAACAGGATAAGAGCATGGTTTGCTTCCTCCAGTTTAAACTCCTGAACCCGGGGAATGATCGGGATTTCGGCAGCAAGAGGCAGAAATTCCCGGGCGTCCTTTCGGGTGATATTGGCGACACTCTTTATTTCCTTTTCATCCCAAAGGAGTTGAGCATAATCCAGGGGTGGGATTGGGTTCCGCTTGCGAATGACCGCCAACACGAGCCTCCCGCCTTTTTCCAGGACCCTCAACGATTGAGGCACTGTTTCCCCGACCGGAGTAAAATCAATCGCGCAGTGAAGTTTCCTGGGAGGATCGTCCCCTGGCCTGCCTGTCCAGGAGGCCCCCAGGCGCTTTGCCAGGTCGCGATGTTCCTCCCCTCTTGTGAAGACAAAAACTTCGCAACCCCAGTATCTCGCCATTTGAACGACAATGTGAGCAGAGGCTCCAAACCCAAAAAGTCCCAGGATCTGGCCTTTTTTGATGCCGGAAAGGATTAAGTCCCGATATCCAATCGCGCCAGCACATAAGAGCGGGGTCGCCTCGGCATCGGAAAATCTTTCAGGGATGAGATAGGCGAAGTCTTCCGAGACGACGGTGTATTGCGCATAACCCCCATGGACATGGCATCCCGTCCCCTGGAATTCCGAACAGAGGTTTTCATGTCCTCCCTTGCAAAAATGGCACTTCCCGCAAGCTGAATTGATCCATGTAATTCCCACGCGATCTCCTAAAGAAAATTTTGTTGCCCCTGAACCCAATCCTTCTACTCTTCCGACAATCTGATGTCCCAGGACCATTGGGAGTCTCGGTGGCAGTCTTCCTTCGATTTCATCCAGTTCCGTATGGCAGATTCCACAGGCCGAAATTCTTACCAAAATTTGCTTTGGCCCGGGAACAGGATCGGGTAAGTCTTCCATCTTTAGCGGTTCGTTTTCTACGGGAGAAATTTCTTTGAGCACCATAGACTTCATCTCTTCATCCTCCATCCCTATTCTACTATTAGCATACCAGACCCTGATGGATTGGGAAATACAATAATTCAGATTCATGAGGAAAGGGAAAAAATTGCATCAGAAGAAATTTAAGGCGGCAATTGAGGAAGGCGAGAAGAAGTCATACCCTGCCGGGAAGCGCGGCGCTACAGGTGCGGAGCTTTATTAGAAGCGGGCGGAGAGAGCGTAGATGACGACGCCTTCTCCATGTCTTGGCCCTCCGATTAAGACCGTCCTTCCAGGGGAAAGTCTGACCTGGGTGTCGAGAATATCCTTCCCTTCGCGAATGACCCTTATTTTTAATTTGGCGGCATCTTTCTTCAGTCCTACCAAAGTGACTTCCATGAACCTTCCTGGATGGGCCGTGATCGTTATAGGTTTGCTTGGAGCAAGTCTAAGATTCTCCTCCCTCAACAGGCGATAAGAAGTGAAGCTGAAAAGAGATCCCAGTTCCTTATGCACATCATTTAAAGAAGGGTCGATGTTTCGTCCGACGTTCGAAGCCTGGATGATCCTCATCCGGACCGGAACTTGTGCTGAAGCTGTTGAGAGAGAAAAGGAAGAAAAAACGAAAAAGGCAACAAGGAGGAAACCTATTCTTTTCATGTAGTCGTCCGTTCTTCCTCCGGACTTTCGAACAGCCAGATGACCGTTACCTTCGGGTCTTCCAACTGGTAAACCATCACATTATCGGTCTGACTCTGGACGTATTCTACAACAGAACCATCCGGATAGGAAGGGGTTTTTTCGAAAATAATTTGGGTCGAAAAAAGCAGGAGGACCACGGCGGTTGCGACCGCAGGAATCCAGACTTTTCTCCTGAAAAGAGGAGTGACGTCAAGCCAGGAACGAAGGGATTGCCACCAGGGTTGCTTTTCCTGTAAACGAATTTCTCTCTCGATTTTCTGCCATACCCAGGGGAAATCCTCCTTCTGGACAGCCTCTGCAACAGGAACTTTCATCAATGTCCTAAGCTCCTCCATGGACTTCAACACATCTTGGCACGCCGGGCAATCCTCAAGATGGCCTTCCACCAGGAGTTTTTCCTCGTCCGTAACCTCTTGATCGAAATATTTTTCCAAAACCGTTGATACGGAGGAACAAGAATTTGTCATCTGATTTTCCCCTCTTTACCCATCTTCGCCGGGATTTCGGCGAGACCTATCTCCCCGAAACGGTAGAAACGCCACGGCTTTGGCCGGGGAGCTTCACATAGTCCTTTAACGACTCTTGCATCCGCTTTCTGCCATAATGAAGACGGGACATCACCGTCCCGATGGAGCAACCCATGGCCTCAGCCATCTCCTGGTAGGAGAGGCCTTCCACATCTCTAAAAATGAGAGCTGCCTTTTGCTCGGCAGGGAGTTTGTCCATCGCCAGTTTCACCCTTTCTTCCAACTCCTTCTGGAGAAGGACCCTTTCCGGTCCCTTTTCAGCATCGTCGGAGGGTTGGATACTTCCTTCCTCATCCAGGCTTGGCATAAATTGTTTCCCGGCCTTCCTCTTATGGTCGATCGCAGTGTTCATCACCATTCGATAGAGATAAGTATAGAATTGGGACCTCCCTCTAAAATTTTTGATCGATCGGAAAAGTTTTATAAAAACTTCCTGAACAACGTCAAGGGCCTCCTCCCTTTGTCTCACCACACCATAGGCAATGCTGTAGACCTTCTTATGATATTTTTCGAAGATCTCCTTCAACGCCTCTTGATCTCCTTGTTGACATCTGGAGACCATCTCGGTTTCTTCACGATTCACTGTCTCTTAACCTTTTAGACGGTAAATTGCCTAAATTATTCAAATATTAAAATTATATTCATTGTAGCCCAATTGTCCACCATTATTATTATTTTAATTGAAAGATTAAGAATTTCAGGATAATAATAAGTATCTTTTTTCAAGGGGTACGCGAAAGGATGTCCGTAGTGAAGCAAAACTCCCCCGTTCATGACCGATATTCGCTTTGGTTCCTGCTGGTTGCGTCCATTTTCATCACCTGCCTGATTACCTCTAACATCATCGCAGTCAAGCTCATCAATGTTTTCGGACTCCTCTTGCCGGCGGCCGTCCTCATTTTTCCTGTCAGCTACATTTTTGGCGATGTGCTCACCGAGGTGTATGGTTATCGTCAGGCGAGGCGGGTGATCTGGCTGGGATTTTTCTGCAACTTGATCACAGTGGTGGCAATATGGCTGGGACAGATCCTGCCCGCTGCCTCCTTTTGGGATGGACAGGCCGCCTACGAGCGGATCCTGGGCTACACGCCGCGTTTGTTGGGAGCCTCTTTTCTGGCCTACCTGGTTGGGGAATTTGCTAATTCCTTTGTCCTGGCCAAGATGAAAATTGCGACCAAAGGCCGCTGGTTATGGACCCGGACGATCGGATCGACCCTTGTCGGCCAGGGTCTCGATTCTGTTGTATTCATGACCCTGGCTTTTGCAGGGACGATTCCTTTGACCGGTCTCGCGAATGCCATCGTGGTTCAGTGGCTCTCCAAATCAGGTTATGAAGCCATCGCCACCCCTTTGACCTACGGCGCAGTGACCTTCCTGAAGAAGAAGGAAGGATTGGATGCCTTTGATGATGACACGCAGTTTAACCCCCTTCTGATCGGAGAGTGACTTCCCATTGGGTACAATTAAGAGAATTGGATTACTGATCATCGGCTGGTTTTTCATCGGTTTGGGGGTGATTGGCTTATTCCTCCCTTTTATGCAGGGAGTTCTATTTATCCTGATCGGTCTTGCCATCCTGTCTTCTCGGAGCGACATCATCAAGCGGTTCTTGAAACATCTTGAGGAGCGTCATCCCCACCTCCATGAGCGCGTGGAGAAATGGAAAGCGAAGATCCGGGGTTGGTTCAAGAAGGATTGAGAGGAAAAGGGATTATGTCGGTTGAAGAGATTATCGAATCCTGGAAACGGTCCCGTGCCATCTCACCTTGCATCACGGATCTTCGAATTTCTAAAAAGAGGGAAGGGCAGTATCGCCCTTTTCCGGAGTTCATCCACCCTGTCATCCGGGGGGCTTTGAAAACAGAAGGAATCGAGCAGCTCTATTCCCATCAGGTCGATGCAATCGAGGCGGTTCATGAGGGAAAAGACATTGTCGTCGTCAGCCCGACCGCTTCCGGAAAGACCCTTTGCTACAACCTTCCCGTATTGAACACCAAACTGGAAGCGCCTTCTTCAAAGGCCTTTTACCTCTTTCCCACCAAGGCCCTTTCACAGGATCAAATGTTTGAACTCCAGAATTTCATCCAGCGGATCGAAAAATCAATCGCCACGTTCACCTACGACGGAGACACTCCCCAGGACGCCCGGCAGGCCATCCGGACTCGCGGGGATATTGTGATCACCAACCCTGACATGCTGCATACGGGGATCCTTCCCCACCACACAAAATGGATGAACTTCTTCCAGAATCTGAAATATGTCGTGATTGATGAGCTCCATACCTACCGCGGAGTCTTCGGGGCTCATATGACCAATGTCTTGAGACGGCTGGACCGGATCTGCCGTTTTTACGGGTCGAGGCCTCAATTCATCTGCTGCTCCGCGACGATCGCCAATCCTAAGGAGTTAGCCGTAAAACTTCTCGGAAGGAATGTCTCCCTGGTGGATCAAAACGGAGCTCCGTCGGCGGAAAAAACTTTCATCTTTTATAACCCGCCCATCGTCAATAAAGAATTGGGGATTCGTGGAAGCCATATTCATGCAGCCCGGAGGCTCGCCACGCCCTTCATCGAGCAGGGGATTCAGACGATTCTCTTCGCGACGAGCCGACTCTCTGTCGAGGTGCTGACCAAATACTTGAAAGATCGCTTTGAGAAGAAACTGAAGGATAAAGGAAAGGTCAGAGGATATCGCGGGGGGTATCTTCCAAAGATGCGTAGGGAGATTGAAAAAGGCTTGAGGGAGAAAGAAGTCAAAGCGGTGGTCTCCACCAACGCCCTGGAACTCGGGATTGACATCGGGGATCTCGAGGTCTGCTTGATCGCAGGTTATCCCGGCACCATTGCCAGCACCTATCAGCAGGCAGGGCGGGTGGGAAGACGGTCCGAAAAATCGCTGGCGGTTCTCATCGCACGGAGCCAGCCTCTGGATCAATTCATCATCGAAAACCCGGACTATTTCTTCGGACAATCCCCTGAACACGGATTGATCAATCCGGATAACCTCCTCATCCTGCTCAGCCATATTCAATGTGCGGCGTTTGAACTCCCTTTTAAAGACGGAGAACGCTTTGGACGAGAAGATCTGAATGAGATGCTGAAGTACCTGGAAGAAAAAGGAACGCTTCATCATGTGGATCAGAATTGGTATTGGACGCAGGATGCCTATCCTGCGGAGAAGGTCAGCCTCCGCTCCGCCTCGGAGGAAAACTTCGTAGTGGTCGATACCACGAAAAAAAAGGACGAGGTGATCGCCGAGGTGGACTTCACCGGAGCCCATACCACTCTTTATGAGGGGGCGGTTTACCTCTGTGAATCAGAGCTTTATTCCGTGGAAAAGCTCGACTACCCGAACCGCAGGGCCTACGTCAGGAAGACCGAAGGAGATTACTACACGGATGCGATTGACTATACCGATGTCTCCATCCTGGAGGGGTTCGAGAGAAAACAGGGGGAAAGCACGGTATTTGAACACGGGGAGGTAAAAGTAGCGACCCGTGTGGTCGGATATAAGAAGATCAAGTTCTATACTCTCGAGAATCTGGGGTACGGTAAAATTGAGCTTCCGGATCTTCAGTTTCATACCACCTCCTATTGGATCACTTTCAGGAAGGATTTGTTAGAGCGACTTCCTTATTCCCGTCTGGAGGTGATCGACGGAGTGTTAGGGCTCGGCTATGCCCTTCATTCCATGGCAGCCCTGCACTTGATGAGCGATCCCCATGACCTCAATCGCTGCGTCGGAGATCGGGGAGCAAAGTGGTTCCTGAGACTTTCAAGGGATTCAAAGGGGATTTACTCCTCTTTCAACGCTCTGGATGAGGTTCCTCTGGAAGGAATGGACCTCTTCGAGCCGACGCTTTTTCTGTATGACAACTATCCAGGGGGGATGGGGTTCAGCCCTCAACTCTTCGATGATACGCGCGTGCTCCTCGAGAAAACGATGAAACTCATCTCCAGGTGCGAGTGCCGCTACGGCTGTCCGTCCTGCGTGGGCCCCTCAAAGGAGGTAGGCGAAAAATCGAAAGAAGCAGCATTGGCACTTTTGAGGGAAATATTGAAATAACAATTTCGGATTTCGGAATGCGGATTTCGGATTTGAATTCAAAATTCTGTTAGAGGGTAGCCTC
>Ga0316626_10000325_pt1 | contig 17591 bp, 12 predicted proteins | sample OWC_Aug_T1_C1_D5_FD_207656 | JGI IMG/M metagenome (GOLD analysis project Ga0316626, IMG submission 207656) | Wetland soil microbial communities from Old Woman Creek delta, Ohio, United States - OWC_Aug_T1_C1_D5_A | ecosystem: Environmental > Terrestrial > Soil > Wetlands | place: USA: Ohio...
TCAACAACACGTTGATCATCTACATCAGCGGCGACAACGGCGCGAGCGCCGAAGGCATGCTCAACGGCACACCGAACGAATTCACCACCTTCAATGGCGTTTCCGTGCCGGTCAAAGACCAGTTTCTTTGGTACGAGTTCTGGGGATCGGAACGGACCTTTCCGCACTTTGCGGCGGGCTGGGCGTGGGCGATGGACACCCCGTTCAAATGGGTGAAGCAAGTCGCGTCGCATCGCGGCGGAACAGCCCAGGGCGTGTGCATGTCCTGGCCCGGCCACATCAAGGACGTGGGCGGCATACGCAACCAGTTCCACCACGTCATCGACATCGTGCCGACACTACTCGAAGCGACTGGCGTCTCGGCGCCGGATACGATCAATGGCATCACGCAGCGCCCGATCGAAGGTGTGAGCATGGTGTATACGTGGGACAAGGCGAACGCCAACGCGCCCACCAAGCACACCACCCAATACTTCGAGATGCTGGGCAACCGCGCCATCTATCACGACGGTTGGATGGCCGCGACGACCCCGGTGACCATCCCGTGGGAACTGAGTACCGCTCCGCCTCCGGACGTGATTACCGGGTATAAGTGGGAACTCTACAACCTCAAAGAGGACGTCACCGAGGCCAACGACCTCGCCGCCACGATGCCGGACAAGCTCAAGGAAATGCAGGATGTCTTCTACGCCGAGGCGAAGAAGTACAACGTGCTGCCGCTCGACAACTCGACGCTGGCGCGCTTTCTCACGCAGCGTCCGAGCGCAACGGCGGGGCGAACGCACTTCGAGTACTCGGGTGAATTGACCGGCGTCCCTGCCAGCGCCGCTCCGAACATCCTGGAGAAGTCCTACACCATCACCGCCGAGGTCGAGATCCCCGAGGGCGGCGCGGAAGGCATGATCGTTACCGAGGGCGGGCGCTTCGGCGGCTACGGCCTGTTCCTGAGCAAAGGCGAGTTGGGAATCGGCCGGGGCAAAGTGGTGTTTCTCTACAACCTGCTCGATCTCAAGCGGACGGCCTGGGAAGGGCCAGAGTTGAGCGCCGGCAAGCACACCATCGTGTTCGACTTCAAGTTCGACGGTCCCGGTCTCGGCAAGGGCGGCACGGGCGTGCTGTCCGTGGACGGCCAGGAAGTGGCCAAGAACTCGATGGAGCACACCACCCCCATCATGTTCCCCGAAGACGAAGACTTCGACGTCGGGCAGGACACGCGCACCCCGTTGGCGCTCATCGAGTATCGCTACGATTGTCCGTTCAAGTTCACGGGCAAAATCAACAAGCTGACCTTCGACCTCGGCCCGGCGCAGTACACAGAAGCGGAGCGCAAGCAACTTCCGGCCATTGCCGACCGGGTTGCCCGCGCGAAGGACTGAGCGATCCTTCCGTCTTTACTACTCGCTCGCCCGGTTGTTCCGCTGGCTCTCCTGCATGAGGCGCTTTTCATCCTCCGGGGTCAGCTTCGGCCGGTCGATCGTCAACGTGATCCTGTCGAGCTTGCCGGTGAACTCGAACGGCACCTGGTAGTCGGCGTCGTTGATGGATTTGATGGGAGGCGGAGTCCGGTTTCTTTCTTCCCCTCGCATCCGTGAGATCCGCGCTATCCGTGGTTTTTCGCAATCAGGTTGCAGAATCTTCGCGCGACAATTTCGAGACCTGGTAGCCCAGGACGAGCGGCGTCATAAGCGCCCCAGCACTGGTCAGGAACCTGAACGCACCCGATGACTCGCCGGCGGCTCCTTCGTGCCAGCGCCGCAGCTCTGGGCGGGGGCTTGGTCACCCGTTTGCAACCGGTCCGTCTACGCGCTACAGGCTCCGCGGACCGCTTCGGGTCGGGATTCAATTCGTACCGCGTCTGTTCAGCGGTTTTCGTGCGGGCGATCGTGGCCGCCAGAAAAGTCCGTCAGCGACGCCTTGACAGGCCTCACAGGGTTGGCGCATCGACCAAGGAGCCAGCGATGAGACTTGCAACATGTGTAGGCCACCGGCTGGTTGCGCTGGCCGTTGCCGGCCTTTCGGCCACCGGCTGCGCGGTGCTCGGTCCAGCTGCCATCAAGAGTGGTCGCGCGGCGTACAACGACGCCATTGTCGCCACCAACAATCAGCAGGTCCTGGCCATGATCGTACGGATGCGCTACGGCGAACCCTCCGGCTTGCTGGCCGTTTCGAGCGTGACGGCGAATCTGCACATTCAGACCAGTATTGGCTCCGAGTTCGGCTTCGGGCCGGACAGCAACTTCGAGGGCAACCTGACTCCGTTGAGCGCTGGGGTCGCCTACGAGGAGAATCCCACCATCTCGTACACACCCGTTCAGGGCGAGAAATACCTGCGTCAGCTCCTATCGCCGCTGCCGATCGATCTGACGGTGCTGTTGCTCGGGGCGTTGGGCAATTCGCCAGAGGCCATGACGCTCCTCGTCAAGGGCATCAACGGGACCCAGAATCCTGACTTCGTGGCAGACGCCTCGGTCGAAGCTGACGCCCGATTCGGACGAATAGTGGTGCTGCTGGCGGAGCTCGGTCGCACCGGGCGCCTCACTTGGGCGCAGGAACCCGGCGAGCCCCCGTCCTTCGTCCTGGCTCTGAGAGGCGAAGGAACCGCCTACGCGCAACAGATCGGCGAGCTGTACGGACTGCTCGGCTTCGCTGCGCCGCGGGATCTCGATGACGTCGTCACACTGCCGGTGCACCTCGGTGTCGGGAAACCCGGCAAGGCCGCGATCCAACTGAGAACCCGATCGCTCTACGATATCTTCAGTATCGCAGCGGCTTCCGTGGACGTGCCCGAAGAGCACATCCAGTCGGGGCTGGCTCCGCGGCTGGCCGCGGCGGGATCGGCGGGGCAGAGTATTCGCATCCAAGGTTCAAAAAGTTGCCCACGGAGCGCGATGATCGCGGTCAAGCGTCACGGATGGTGGTACTTCATCGACGGTACGGATACAAGGAGCAAGGTGACGTTTCGGCTCATCGAGGCGCTCATGTCGGTGCGGATGGCCGAAGCCGTGGAGCAGAGGGCAACACCCGTCCTGACCGTCCCGGTGTCACGGTAGGGCGGCACATACATGCCGGAGGCGCTTTCCCCTTGCTCAGAGAGGCGCCGGGCTCCGGCTCCCACGTGCGGGTGGAGGCCAGCCGCTGCAACCCGTCCACCTTCACGCCCGGTTGAAGATGGGCTTGCGCTTCTCCAGGAACGCCTTGATCCCCTCGACCTGATCCGGGGTGTTCAGGGTCGCGTGCACGGCCTCACGCTCGTCTCTCAGCGAGTCGGCAAGCGTCCTGGTCTCGCTGCCAACCAGGCAACCGAGTATCGCCTTGACCGCGAGTCGCGGCATGGAGGCCAGCTCCTCGGCGAGCGCAACGGCGCGCGCCTTGAGCTCGGCGTTGGGCCAGACCTCGTGCACCAGGCCGATGCGCAGCGCCTCGGGCCCGGAGATCTTCTTGGCGCGTAGGATCATGTCGATGGCGTGGTTCCGCCCCACGCACCGCACCAGTCGCGCGCTGCCGCCCCACGCCGGCACCGTCCCGAGATCCAGCTCCGGTAGGCCGATCTGCGCCCCCTCTTTCGCCGCCAGGCGGAAGTGACAGGCAAGTGGCAGCTCCAGCCCACCGCCGAGGCAGTAGCCGAACAGCGTCGCGACCCATGGCTTCCCCATGTTCTCGATCGCCGAGAGGACCGTCAGTCGCTGATCGAAGAGCGCGTCGGCGCTGCCCTTCTCCTGGATGCCGCGGGGCAGCTCCTTCAAGTCCATGCCCACCGAGAAATGCTGGTCGCCGTTCCCAGTGATGACGACGGCGCGGACCGAGTCGTCGTGTTGCAGCGACCCCACCAGGGCTTCGAGCGCATCCATGAAGGCCAGCGACATGCGATTGTAGGGCGCATCGTTGATGGAGAGGATCGTAACGGCCCCGCGTCGCTCGACGAGGACGGGTTCGCTATTCATGCCCGCACCCAGTACATTGCCAGGGCGGTGCGTGCAAGGAACGGTCACCTCGGCGCGCAGAGCCAAGGCCACAGCCAAGGAAATCGCCGAGCAGACCAAGCCGCGCTTCGCGCAGCAGGGCCGGATCCAGTGAAGGATTGCAAGTTACGGACAAAGAACCTATTTGCGGAGCTAAAGTCGGGACCATCACCACTCACGAGTGAGTCAGACGAAGGGCTGCGCACAGGGCACCCGGAGACAGCACATGACGACGATCCGATCGACGTGGGCTCGCAAGAACAGAGCAAAGGCCAGGCCGGCAGCTCCGGCACACCGTCCACCCGAGGTGCGGGCGTTCGGAGCAACAACATGGTGAGAGAATCCCTGTGGCGTCTGCCCTCGGCGAGCCATGGCCCTTCGACGGCACTCGCCGCCGGCTTGATGATTGGCCTGCTGGCCGCCGGTTGCATGACGCCGGTCGGCGTGAAGCGGATTCGGCCGGAGGAGGCCAACCGGCAGCTCACGGCGAGCGTGCTCACTACCGGAAAGCCCGGCGCCCCGGCGCAAGAGTTCCTCTACCGGCTCAACCTCACCGAGAAGTACCGTGAAGATCCGGCTGGTACGATCAACGAACTGCACGCGGGGCTGGGGCAGGTCGACGAGTCCAGCCGTCTGTTCGCGCTGGCGGAGCTGTCCTTCGATTACGCCGAGCACGGCGGCGCCCGTTCTTACTATCTGGCGTCGGCGGCGTACGCCTGGGCGTTCTTGTTTCCGGAGAATCCGGCAGCGCGCCCGGATTGCTACGATCCGCGCGTTCGCACGGCGATGGATCTGTACAATCGCGGCGTCACCGCAGGATTGGCCAGCGGCACGGGCAACGAGATGGACCTCAGCGCGCGCCGCGTGGCTTTGCCGTACGGCCCCCTCCAGGTAGACGTGGAGCCGTCCGGTTTCAAGTTCGGTGGCTTCCAACTCGTCCATTTCATGTCGCTGGCGGATTTCCAGGTGCGGGGCCTGCGCAACCGCTACCGCCACCGGGGCATCGGCGCGCCGCTCGCGGCATCGGTGTCGAAGTCCGGTGAGGAACGCGTCGACCGCTGGATCCCTCCACGCACCAAGGTACCGATCACCGCGCTGCTCCGCTTCGATGATCCGCGCCGCGGCATGAGCGACGGTGCGGTACACGGCACCATCCAGGTGTACGACTCCGGCGACAGGTCCACCGTCCAGATCGGCGACGTCACCGTCCCGATGGAGTATGACTCGACGACCGCGCTCGCCTATCAGCTCGAAGGGGCGCCCGTCTGGGACTTCGAGATCGCCGGCTTCCGCCGCGGCGATTTCAGCTTCGTCAAGAGAGAAGACAATTTGTTCATGCTGCACCCGTATCACCCCGGACGCATTCCGGTGGTCTTCGTGCACGGGACGGCATCGAGCCCGGCGCGCTGGGCCGAGATGGTCAACGAGTTGATGAACGACCCGGTCCTGGGGCAGCGTTACCAGTTCTGGTTCTTCATTTATAACACCGGGAATCCGATCGCATATTCCTCCATGCGCTTGCGGGAGGCACTGCAGCACGTGGTGCAGGATGTGGATCCAGACGGGAAGGATCCAAACCTGCGGCAGATGGTGGTCATCGGGCATAGCCAGGGCGGCTTGCTCACGAAGATGACCGTCGTGAATAGCGGCACGCGCTTCTGGGATGCGAACTTCAAGGTGCCGTTCGAGCAAGCCGATCTTGATCCTGAGACGCGCGATCTACTCCGTCGAGCGCTGTTCGTAGAGCCGCTGCCGTTCGTCTCAGAAGTGATCTTCATTTGCACCCCGCACCGCGGCAGCTTCCTGGCCGACAGCTTTCTCGGCAACATCGCTCGCAAGCTGGTGAGTTTCCCGGGGAACCTCGCGCACGTCGGCGTCGCAATAGCGAAGCTGCAACCAAAAGGTGCGGCGACCGCGATTAGGATGCCGACGAGTATCGACAACATGAAGGGCTCGCACCCCTTCATCAAGACGCTGGTCACCCTGCCGATTGCACCGGGCGTGCGCGCCCATTCGATCATTGCGGTAAAAGGCGATGGGCCGCCGGAGAAAGGCAACGACGGGGTGGTGAAGTACACCAGCGCCCACATCGACGGCGTCGCCTCCGAGCTGATTGTGCGCGACAGCCACTCGACGCAAGCGACGCCCGCGACCATCGAGGAGGTGCGCCGCATCCTGTACGCGCACCTGAAAGAGCCATGAGCGCGTCGCGGCAGCGCGCGCCGCGACTCCGGATGGCGTCTCCTCCAAGAATTCCCCTCCTTACCAAGGAGGGGCTAGGGAAGGTTGTTTTCACCGTTTTCGGGCGACCGGAGCTGCTGCCCACTTCGCCATGAAAATTACACTGAAAGTCGGCGGCCGCGCGCTGCTCGTGCTGGCGATTCTCGGCCTCGCCGCGTGGGCGGCTGCGGCGCTGTATCTGGGGCCCCCGCAATCGGCGTTCTCGGCGCTTGCCATCGCGGCGGTGGGCCTGGTTGCCGCCGTGTCCGCCGTCTTGCCGCGCCTGCGGTGGTGGCCGCTGGCGCTGTTCGCGGTCGCCTTGATCGGCTTTCAGATCCGCTGGAGCGCCGTGCGGCCATCCAACGATCGCGACTGGCAGCCCGACGTGGCGGTGTTGCCCTTTGCCACCTTCGACGGCGACCTGGTGACGATCCACAACATCCGCAACTTCGACTATCGGACCGAGACCGACTACACGCCGCGCTACTACGACAAGACGTACGACCTGCGGAAGCTCGACTCGGTCGACCTGATCGCCGTGTACTGGATGGGCGACGCCATTGCGCACATCATGCTGAGCTTCGGCTTTGCGGAGCAGGATTTTGTCGCCATCTCGATCGAAACCCGCAAGGAACGCGGCGAGACCTACGACACTCTCAAGGGCTTCTTCCGACAATACGAGCTGATCTACATTGTCGGCGACGAACGCGATTTGATCCGCTTGCGCACCAACTACCGCAAGGATCCGCCCGAGGACGCCTACGTCTACCGCACCACTGCCCCGCCCGAGAAGGCACGCCGCGGGTTCCTGAGCTACTTGCAGAAGATCAACGAGCTCAAAGAGCACCCGGGCTTCTACAACACGTTGACCACCAACTGCACGACCAATGTGCTCATGCACACCAGAGTCAATCCGGGCGCTCTTCGCTACTCGTGGAAGATCCTGCTGAGCGGTTACGCCCCGCTGGCCGCCTACGAGGCCGGTCGATTGGACACGCGCCTGCCGTTCGCGGAGCTGAGGCGGCGCTCGCACATCAACGCCGCTGCGCAGGCGGCGGACCAGGCCGCCGACTTCTCCCAGCGGATTCGCGCCGGGCTGCCGAAACCAGCGGCCAGCGATCCCCCCAAGTGAGCGCGCGCTGATGGTCGCCGGTGGTCAACACGAAACGCTGGCGCTCGCCCGCGGCGCCGCGTTCGTCTCGCTCACCACGGTGCCCTTCCTGGCCATTGTCCTGCTGGCAGGCACGCTTCTTTTCCGAACCCCCGCCGCCTTCGCACAAGATGAGGACGAGGCGGATCTCAGTAGCCGTGAAAAGCTCGCCAAGGAGTTTACCGATCCGCTGACCACCTTGCCGCAGGTGTTTGTGTCGGATTGGTACACGCCGGCGAACTACGGCACCGATGCGCCGGCCAACCGGGTGATCGTCCGCGCGATCATCCCGCGCATCCGACGATTTGCCCTGTTGCCGTTCGTCCAGCTTGTGCGGCCGACCTTCTCCCTCGTCACGGTGCCGACCGGTAAGGGCAGCGACACGCGCACGGAGTTCGGCGACATGCAACTGTTCGATGCGTTCGTGCTGCCGTGGAGCCCGGTGGAGGGGCTGAGAATGGGGGTCGGGCCGACGTTTACCTTTCCGACCGCCACCCACAAGTCTGCGGGCCAAGGGGCATGGCAAGTCGGTCCGCTGTTCGGGGCGCTCTACAAAGGCACTCCATGGTTGCTCGCCGGCTGCTTGATCCAGAACCCGATCTCCTTCGCCTATACATCACCCGACCGCAAGAGCGTGAGCACGCTCCTCTTCCAGCCGCTCGTGTTGGTGGCCCTGCCGGGCGGCTGGTATGTGAAATCCGCGGACTCCACGTGGGTCCTCAACTGGTACCACCGGACCGCAACCATGTTGCCGCTGAGCTTCGGGATCGGTCGCGTGCTGCTGCGCGAGGGAATGCCGCCGCTCAATTTCTACGTCAGTGGCGAATGGCTGGCGTACCGTCAGTTCGCGCCGGTGGCGCCGCAAACGACCGTCCGATTCGGCATGACGGTTGCCTTCCCGCAGTGGCGGCCCTGGTGAACGCCGCGACACAACAACACCTTCTTGAAACGCTCACCGCGCCGCGCGGATCTTCATTCCGCGTCACGCCGCGCACCACCGCCCACGACCTGCACCGGGACGGGTTGCACCGCATCGAGGTGCACGTCGCGCTGCGGAAAAGGAATGCTGATCCCCGCCTTGGTCAGCGCCGCGTGCAGGGCCAGGTAGAGTTCGCTCTGCACCGGCGCCCACGCATCGGCGCGGTCCGTCCACACCCGCAACTCGAAATTCAACGCGCTGTCGCCGAAGCCCATGAACAGCGCCTGCGGCTCGGGGTGCTCGATGACCGCCTCGTGCGCGACCGCGACACCCCGCAGCAGGTCGACGACCGCTGCCGGGTCGGTCCCGTAGGCCACCCCGACGATGAGCGTCAGGCGTCGCACGCGGTCCGAGAGCGTCCAGTTCGTAACCGGGTCGGCAATCAGCGCCGCGTTGGGGAGAATCACCTCCGCACCATCCCACGTGCGCACCGTGCTCGAACGAATGCCGATGTGCTTCACCTGCCCGCTGACGCTGCCGATCGTGACCGCGTCGCCGATCTGCACCGGGCGCTCGAACAGGAGAATCAGGCCCGACACGAAGTTGTTGACGATGTTCTGCAGGCCGAAGCCGACGCCGACGCCGAGCGCGCCGGCCAGAATGGTCGCCTTGGTCAGGTCGACGCCCGCCACGCCGAGCGCCAGGAAGAATCCGAGCGTGAGCACCGTGTAGTGCACCAGGGTCGACAGGGCGTACGACACGCCGCGCGGCAACGTCACGCGCGGGTACACATCTTCCTCGAGGACGAAGCGGATGAAGGCCGAGAGGAACCAGGCCACGCAGAGCGTGATGCCGAACTCCACCAGGTCGCCGAGGGTGATCGAGACGTTACCCCGGCTGACGCCGACATCGAGCACCGCCGCCACGGCGGACAGGACGCGATCGAATTGGCCCATGTTGCGCAACAGGAGAAACGCCCAGAGCACGGCTGCGCCGCCGATGAGCCCGCGCCCAATGAGGTGCTGGATCCAGTCCCGGTTGCGACGGACCATGCGCAAATTGGCGAGCGGACGCACGCGCAGTAAGTAGACCACCAGACCGCCGAGGATGCGGATCGACACCATCAGGGCCACCGCCGCGTACACGCTGACCAGCAAGATCTGCACGACCAACAGGGTCAGGTCGAGATACCCGCTGGCGGCCAGCGCGGTCCCGATGGCAAGCAGCACGCTCAGCAGCGGGCCAACGGAGCGCACCAGCCCTGCAGCGCGAGGACCGAAGCGGTCGGCGCGCCGGCGGGCCACCCACAGGGCCAGCACGCTGGCGAGCAGCGTCTCGCCCGCCAGCGCCAGTTGCAGCAACGGTGCGCTGCTGGCTAGCACGCTGCGACCCAAGCCGACCGCAGCGCACGCCGCCGTTGCGTAGACCAGGAACACAAGACGCGCCTCGACGATCCGCTTGGCGATACGCAGGAGCGCGATGATGCCCGCGAAGACGATGATCACCCAGAAAGCCCGGGGCGCGTGCGCGTTCATCCACAATCCGAAAATCATGCCCACCGCTGCGGCCGCCGACAGCGGCCGCTCGGCGATCGCGAGAAACTCCGCCACCTCCGGCGTCCGCTCCGGCCACTCGCAAATGACGCGCCCGGCGACACGCAACAGCGCCGCGAGCAGCAACACCAGCATCAGTTCCACCACCAGTTCAACCGACCGCTTTTGCAGGTAGGCGTGCAGCGGCTTGACGAACTCACCGATCGCCCGCGTCAGTTGCTCGACCGCCGCCGCCGCGTCGCGGAACGCGCTCTGCCGCCACAGGGGCATGGTGTCGGGTTGGAACGCGCGATCGACCCGACCGCGCTCCCACTGCAGGATTCTCGCATCGGCATCTTCCGCGCGCTGCCGGCCGCGACTGAGGCTCTCCTGCAGCACCAGCAGCTGCCCTTGGCGCGACCGCACGGTTCCCCGTTGTGCCGCCAGCGCTCCCGCGATGTCGTCCGCGCTGGCCCGAACCCCGGCGGGAACTTCGGCCTCCGCCAGGGCCGCGCACACCTCATCCCACTCGTCGGCGATGCGCGAGAGCTTGGCCGCCAGACCCTCGATCTCATTCGCGCGCTCCGTCAGGCGCCGTTGTGCGTCCGCGGCTTCGGACGCGATCTGCAGCCACACCACGTGGAGATCGGTGACAACGGAGAGGGTCGGGTTCGCACCGAGGCGTCGCGACGTGTCCGCAAACGTCCGGTCGATCGTCGCACTCAACTGCGAAATTTCGCCGTCCAGCGCGAGAATGTCGCGGTCGTCCGACAGCGCCTCCTCGATGTCCCGCAGGCGGACCCGCACGTCTTCACTGCGCCGGACGACATCCGGTACCGACAGCGCGGGCCGTGTCGGCACGGGCGCCGGCGTCGGGCTCTCGACGGCCAGGCTCACCCGCCACGGCAACGCCGTCACGAGCAGGAGCGCGCCGAGTCGCGTCCGCCGCGGGGCGCGCACCATTCCGAGCGTCATCGCGTCTCGTGTAGCAGGGATGCGCGTCAGTGGCGAGAGTTTCGCTCTCGCCGCCCCCTCGCGCGCTCGGCCGCACTATCTGTGTCCGGGTCAAGAGGCGTAAATGGAACTGATTCTGGGGAAAGGATCGGGTAGAGTGCGCCCGGGAGTTGGGCAAACGCTTCATCTTCTCGTACCACCCCTGGAAGCGGTAGCCGACCGTCGGGGGACGTGGGTTCGGAAAGCACGGAAGTTCGTATACACTGCCATGGGTCATCTAATCCCACGAACCGGGCGGGTTCCGTTTTCTTTTTTTCGCGAATCGGCACTGCCCAGCGGCCTGCGATCTGACAGATGATGCGGTGTCAGAGAAGCGGGACGTCGCGCCTGCGGCCGCGGGCGGTGCGAGAAAGCGCTTTACAGGGGCGGTTGATGGGGTACCCTGACCCCGTCATGGGGCGTGTAGCGGATGGTAAGATCGATGCTCCCGGCGGATCGATCCCCGACTCTAGGGTGCGCCGCCCGCAGGCACGGCGCTCGAATCGGTGACACGTCTTGGACGCGCATTCGACCGCGAACGGCGAGCATGAGATCACGCCACGGCTCCCTGACCCGCGCGCCCGACTGCACGACGGTATGAGCGAGTCGCCGCCCACTGACGACTTCCGGGTCGCTGACGCCGACGCCGCGCTCGGCCCTTCGAACCTGCGGCGCCCGCACACGACTGTCGCGAAGCCGGATCGCTGGCCCGAATCCGCCCGAGACTACTGGCGCCTGCTCAACTCGACCCTGCCGCTCGAGCCCGGCGTCGTGCGGACGCTGTGTCTCATCCTCACGTTGGCCTACATCGCCATCTCGGTGGTCCGCGTTCTGAGCGAGGGGTTGGAGCTCTTCTGGGTGCGGTGCGCGGTTGTCCTCTACGCGTCGGCCGGCGTCATGTTCGCGCACCGGTTTACTTGGTTGGGACTCCGCCGTTACTCCGCCGGCGTGGTGCTGCTTCTCGCCCTCTCGACGTCCTATATCGAGGCCGTCCGCGGTTATCAGCCCGCCGAAATCGCGCTGATCGCCGTGGCGACCATCGCGGCGCTCCCGTTCGTGCTCACCGCGAGGGACCTGCTCCTCACGGATGCGTTGCTCCTCGCGGGGAACGGGATCCTGCTCGCCACCGCGTCGACGGTAGGGAGCTCCCTTGGTGCCATTGCCACCGTCCTCATCGGCGCGATTGGCGCAGGCACGGCGGTCAGCGTGTTGCTGATAACGTATCGCGGCCTCACCTACGAAAGCCTGGCGTGGTGGCAGCAGAGCTTCGAACGCGAGCGCGTGCTGCGCGAGTTTGCGGAGCATGCGACGTCATCGCTCGCGAGCACCGATTTGCTCGACGGCCTTGCGTCTCGGTTCGCGGAGACGATACCCGGAGGGTGCTGCCTGTTCCTGTTTGTGGAGGCGGGAGGGCCCTCATTCGCTCTCGCGGCGGCCGCTGGCGCCGGCGCGCCGCGTAGGACGCCGGCGCGGGTGTCGGCTCCGGTTCTTCGTTCGCTCTGGCGCCAGGTCGAGGGTGATCCGCAGCCGCTCACGCACGAGGGGATCACGCTGGAGGATCGACACGAGCTCAAACGCGCGCTCGCGCTGACCTTCGACCCGCACGGCGTGGCGGTGCTGCCGGTGCATGGATTTCTGCGCGGGCTGATCTTGCTTCTCGCGCCGGCGGCATCGGCGATGACCGAGGAGCGGCTCGGTATGTGGCAGGCCATGGCGAGCCAGGCGGCGGTCGCCGCCGCCAACGTCCGGGCCTGGGAGGAGCTTCGAGAGCAGGAGGCGAGCGCCCGCCGCCTTGCGGAGGAGCGCGGGCGGCTAGCCGACCTGCGGACGCACTTCATCTCGATGACCTCCCACGAGTTCCGCACACCCCTCGCGGCCATTCTGGCGGCCAGCGAGGCTCTCGACCGCTACGGTGAGCGCATGACGCCAGCGGAGCGCCACCAGCGGCTGCGGAAGATCGAGAGCGAAGTCAAAGCGATGACGGAGCTTCTCGACGATCTCCTCGTCCTCGGCCGCGCCGAGTCCGGACGGCTGCCGTTCGCACCCGAGCCTCTTGAACTGGATCGGCTCTGTCGGGAGCTTGTCAGCGAGGTGAGCACCACCGCGTGCCAGACCCACGAGATCGTGCTCTTCACGGACGACCTGGCGCGCGAGTTCAACGGCGACCGCGGGCTCCTCCGCAAGATCATCGGTAATCTCCTGACCAACGCCGTCAAGTACTCCCCTGACGGCGGGCCCGTCGAGCTCACCCTCAGCCGCAGCAACGGGAGCCTCGTGCTCCGCGTGCGGGACCACGGAATCGGCATTCCGTCAGGGGAATTGAAGGACCTCTTCCAGCCATTCCACCGCGGCAGCAACGTTGGGAAGATCCCCGGCTCGGGTCTCGGTCTGGCCGTCACGCAGAAGGCAGTGGAAGCGCATGGCGGCACAATCACCGTCGACAGTGCGGTCGGTGGCGGCACCACCTTCGAGGTGACGATCCCCGATCGGGCCGCGGGTTGACAACCGCCGCTCCCCCGCCCACAAGTCGGCTACCGCTTCTCGTCTTGGCCTTGCGCTGCGGGACGAGGCCAGGCCGACGCATATCCACATCGTGCGACGCACGGCGCGAAATGCCCGCAATCCGCCCAGGCTGTGGTCGGACCACGGTCATTGACGCGGAGGAAGAAACCGGCCAAACGCCGAGTCGAATTGGGCGATCTCGGCATCGTAGAGAGAAGACAGGCAGCTCGCCGTATCCCGTCTCGGCATTCCGTCTGCCGCCCGAAGGCGTCCGCTCGGCAAGGCGCCTTCCTCCCCGGGAGGCCGGAGATCTCGGCGCTCAAAGCGTTAAGCATACTCCTCGTCAGGCGTGTACGGCTCATGAGGATCACTCGCGTGGACGTAGAGAAAGAACGGGCGGTCGTTCACCTGCTTCAACCAGTCCAGGGCGTGTTCGTGAACCGTCGCCGCCCGCTGAAAGATCTCCCGGACGGACTCATCCTCCTCGAGATAGCGATACACATCGAACCCGCGCGCGAATCCCCAGCGCGGGGCGACGTTGAGGTTCGTGACGAACGCCGCCGTCGCATACCGACGACGGCGAAGCTCGCTTGCCAACGTCGCCGGGTTACCGGCAATTTGCAGATCGATCTGGGTGGCGCCATGGTGCAGCGGTTCGAGTCCACTCAGGATCGATGCCACCGAGGGCCGGGTCCACGAGGCTTGCGCCTGGGCATCAGCAAACAGCACCGATTCTCGGGCCAGAGCATCGATGTTCGGCGACAGGGGTCGCTCGTATCCGTAGCACCCCAGGCGATCGGCGCGCAGCGTGTCGACCACGTACAGAATCACGCTGGATTTGCCTATCCGCTTGGCTCCGCCGCGGCGGCGAAGGAGGGTGCGCTCGAGGCTCAGGCGGTCGATTCTGATGTCCGCCCGTCCAGCAGCGATCAGGCGAATCCGTGACACTTCGCCGGGATGTCCGTCAAGTTCGATCCCCCGGCTTGGAGGCCGCCCCTCGCAGCGCGTTCTCGTGCCTCCGTTCGGATCAGCCTGATCGATTCGAAGGACGGCGTCGGCATCGACGCTCGCCGCCTCGACCACCAGGCGCACCCGCTCGCCGCCAGAAACGTGGAACTCGGCGGATGAGCCGGCCGGCAAGAGCAGTCGGCGTCCCCCGCCGAACTCGATGAGACGGGATACCGACTCGTTCACGCTCTCTCCCTCCAGGCGGAGCTCGGAGCACGCCAGAGCCGAGAGCGGCAGGCCCAGCTCCTTCGCGGTCGACGGGCTGGCCGGGTTGGCAAGGCTCACCTCGAGCTGAAGGACGTTTCGGCCCTTGCGTTGACAGTCCAAGGGCAGCAGCGCCGTGATCTCCTCCATCTCCGGTCCGAACGTTCCCCGCCAGACGAGGCGCCCGTTGATCCGGAGACGACCTCGGACGCGCTCACGGCGGCCCTGGACCAGCCCACACCGCAGGCTCAGGGTGCGCTGGGCGATCGCGGCGAGGTGAAAGAAGGCTCGAGCCTGGCGGCCGTGAACATACATCACCCCTTTCAACGCTTCGGTCATACCGACTGGGGGCGTCGGCGACCATCCGGAGAGCAGGTAGGCTCTGGCGAGTTGCGTGCCGAAGTCGATGCGCGGCGTTTCCTGAACCGTGCTCGTGAATTTCACTCCAATGGCATCCACGGGTACCACACCAGCGGTGGCGGAATCATTCTAACCGCCGCTCTCGATGTCATCGTCAATCGCCCCGTTGTGGCAAGAGGTGAAAACTATGAGGATGGATATATCGAATTGACGGCTGGTCGAGACATTGTGGTCAACGCCACCCTCAGCACCTTCGTCGGCGCCAGCATCGTCTTGGAGGCTGGAAGGGACATCATCGTGGGTGCGAACGGCGCGCCGGTTGTCATCAACGCGAGTTCCCTTTTTCTTCACGAGATCGATATGAGCGCCACCGGTGACATCCGTCTGGGCGAGCGGACCAAGGTCCTGGCGAACGGTGCTGGACCCTTCTACCTACTCGCGGCCGGCTCCATCATGATTGACGCCGGGGGCAGACTGATTTCCGACGCGCAGATCAAAGCCAATGCTTTCAGGGACGGGTCGTTCGCAGGCCAGATCTCGCTGACGTCGGCGAACGAGGTCAGCCTCGGGCGAACGTCGCGCATCGAATCGAGGGCGAATCGCCACCAGGGGACCGCCGGCACGATCTCGATCGAGAGTGGCGGCGATCTGACCGCTCGAGGCCGGATCATCATGTCGGGCGAGAATGGCACCTCGTTGACCATGGTGGCGGACGGTTACGCTACGATGATCGGCAGACGAAACCAACGGGGCCACCGGCCCGGACCATGTCCGACGACAGCACCTCTGCAGCGGTCACGATCTCCACGCCGCGCCGGCGCCACTCCGCCACGCAACCAGCCCCGGCGCCGGCATCGACGGCGCGGATGGCATCGCTCACCACTCGAACCCGGCGTTTCCGGTCATTCAGGCCGCGCACCGCACAGTTGATGCAAAACTCAGTGGCCACCCCGTAGACGACGACCGTGTCGGGCGCGAGCAGTTCCACGAGCAGGGCCGCGGCCGGGTTGCTGAAGACGTCGAGGGCCTGTTTCTTGATGACGATCTCGCCCCGGTGCCGGCGGAGCAGCTCCGCCATCTCTGCGCGCGTATATACGCGGTTCTCGATGTGCAAGGGATGCTGCGGTGCCGTCGCCTCGATGCGCTCCTGGCCACGGCTCCCGCGCATGCAGTGCGGGGGGAACGTGACCCGGAAGTCCGGCTGCTGCGAGATCTCCGCATCCGCATCGATGTGGTCGTCCATGGTGGCGACGATCTGCACATTGTGCTCGCGCGCCCACTGCGTGAGCGCCGCCAGGCGCGGCACGATGGTCTCGGCCCCCGGAACGTACAAGGCGCCGCTCGGCTCCATGAAATCGCGCTGGGTGTCGACGTCGAGGAAGACCACGCTCCTCATCGCCGCTGTTCCCATGTGCGCACCGGGCGGATACCGATTCACGCCGCGAAGATGTGCACTCCCGCGGCCCCGCCGAATCCCTGGCAATGCGTCAGCGCGACGCGCGCATTCGGCACCTGCCGCTCCTCCGACTCGCCGCGGAGCTGCTCGACCGCCTCGACGACCTGCGCGACCCCCGTGGCGCCGAGGGGATGCCCCTTCGCGAGCAGCCCGCCGCTGGTACTCACCCGCACCCGCGCTCGCGCCAGCCCCTGCTCGATGAAGCGTCCGCCCTCACCGCGGGCACACAGCCCGAGATTCTCGTAGTGGACGATCTCCGCGATCGAGAAACAGTCGTGGACCTCGGCGCAGCTTAGCTGATCGGGCCCGATCCCGGCCTGTTCGTACGCGGTCCGCATCGCGCGCGTGTTGATCTCCGTGATCCCGGCCAGCGCGTCGCCCCCTCCGAGCGCGGGATCGGACTGCAGCACCGACGCCACGATGCGGACGGGCCGTCGCGTCCCCCGCGCCACGTCGGCGCTCGCCAGCACCGCCGCAGCCGCCCCGGATGTCGTCGGGCAGCACATCAAGAGCCGCAGCGGCGGCGCGACCTCGCGCGACGCCAGCACCTCATCGATCGTGACCGGATCATGGTACTGGGCCCGGGGGTTCTTCGCTCCGTAGCCGCGGTTCTTCACCGACACCATGGCCATCTGCTCCACCGTCGTGCCGTAGCGGCGGGAGTGCTCCAGAAACAGGCCGGCAAACAGCGCCGGCAGCGCTGGGACACCCACGTGGCCGACGCTCTCGAGGCGCTCGTCGCCGCGCGTTGGGATGGCCCCACGCCCCATCGCCTCGAATCCCACCGCGAGGGCAACCTTGACCATGCCGGAGCCCACCGCCATCGCGGCGGCGCGCAGGGCGCTCGTGCCACTGGCGCAGGCGTTTTCGACGTTGAAGATCGGAATGCCGGTCATTCCCACGCCGTAGAGCACCTTCTGGCCCGCCGTCGTCCCCTGCAGCACATGGCCGCAGTAGGCGATCTCGACGGCGGAGTAGTCGACGCCCGCGTCGTGCAGGGCCGCCCGCACCGCCTCCTGCCCCAGCTCGGCAGCGCGCCTGCCTTCGTGCCGGCCGAAAGCGGTCATACCGGCGCCGACGACGTACACCTCACGGGGAAATGGATCGGCCATGGGATCCTCCATACTCCGCACGGAGCGCTCCAGGAGCCTTTCTAGTCGAATGAAAAACAGGAAACCGGAAACAGGAAACGGAAAACCGGCAAATGGGGTTGGGCCGTGGCATTGACCGGTTTTGAATCTGCGGTTTTCCGTTTCCCGTTTTCCATTTCCTTTTCGCACCAAAGCCC
>Ga0316626_10000326_pt1 | contig 17590 bp, 27 predicted proteins | sample OWC_Aug_T1_C1_D5_FD_207656 | JGI IMG/M metagenome (GOLD analysis project Ga0316626, IMG submission 207656) | Wetland soil microbial communities from Old Woman Creek delta, Ohio, United States - OWC_Aug_T1_C1_D5_A | ecosystem: Environmental > Terrestrial > Soil > Wetlands | place: USA: Ohio...
ATTACCGTAGTATCACCATGTCGCTTGTATATTAGTAGTAGGAGTTTTTGGGTTCAGGAAGTTGATACAGAAATCAGTCGCAAGGGATCATTCTCGCAAGTACTAACATGTGTTAGTTCAATACCCGCTGATCAAGCACGCGAGACTGGCCAGATTGAGGGTGGGCCTAGCCCGTCATTGTCACCTAGTAAATCGATATCGCCTAGTAGATCACCATCATCTAGTATTAGTCCCAGTGAGTCACCTAGTGTCAGCCCGTCACTATCACCTAGTGTGTCGGTATCGCCTAGTATTAGTCCATCACTGTCGCCTAGTGTGTCTGTATCACCTAGCGTATCACCTAGCAAGAGTCCTAGTGAGTCACCATCAATTAGCCCGTCCATATCACCTAGTGCTTCCGAATCACCATCAGTTAGTCCATCCGTATCACCTAGTATATCTGAATCACCATCGGTTAGCCCTAGTGTTAGCATATCACCATCCGAATCTATTAGCGAGTCACCTAGTGTGTCGCCTAGTATATCTGAATCACCATCGGTTAGTCCATCTATTAGTTCCAGTGAGTCACCTAGCGTTAGTCCGTCCGTGTCTCCCAGTGTATCTGAGTCACCTAGTATTAGCCCATCTATATCACCAAGTGTAAGCGAATCACCGTCAGAGTCGCCGTCTGCTAGCCCTAGTGAAATATCCAGTGAAAGCCCAAGTGAGTCTCCTAGTGTAAGTCCTAGCGTAAGCCCATCCGTATCACCTAGTATATCTGAATCACCATCAGTTAGCCCTAGTATAAGCCCTAGCATTAGTGAGTCTCCATCAGTAAGTCCCAGTATAAGTGAATCACCATCGGAATCCGTAAGTGAATCGCCATCAGTAAGTCCCAGTATAAGTGAATCACCATCGGAATCGCCATCAGAGTCTGTATCGGTGTCGCCATCGATTAGCCCTAGTATATCAGAATCGCCATCAGAGTCTGTATCGGTATCACCATCAGTAAGTCCCAGTATAAGTGAATCACCATCGGTTAGCCCTAGCATATCAGTATCACCATCGGTAAGCCCTAGCGTAAGTGTATCACCATCAGTATCACCAAGTGAGTCACTATCAGTATCACCAAGCTTAAGCCCAAGTATGTCATTGTCGCCATCAGTATCGGAGTCACCAAGTCTTAGCCCATCAGAAAGCCTTTCACCAAGTGCTAGTGTCAGCCCATCAGTTAGCGAGTCTCCTTCTGTTTCTCCTTCGCTAAGTCCGTCGGCTAGTGCGTCACCTTCTTCTAGTGCTAGTCCTAGTGAGGCCGCTGGGGTAGTAGCCAAAGTTGGCAGCTTCAATATAGACACGACTAAGACAGCCACCCAGACCCAGGCTATCTCTGGCTTGGGCTTCCAGCCCAAGATTGTGATGTTCTTCTGGGGCGGCTCGACCGGCACGGGCGACACGGTGGCCGGCGGCACGTTCAACCTCGGCTTCGGCGCGGCCGTCAGCAGCAGCAGCCGCTTCTGCCTGATGACCGTCAGCCAAGACGCGCAAGCCGCCATGAACAGCCGGACGGCTCACTACGAGTCAGAAGTAGTGCGCTGCTACACCGACCCAGATACGCTCGACGGCATTTTAGACTTCGCCAGCATGGACGCCGACGGGTTCACCGTCACCGTCGATAACCAGTTCACGCAAGCCTACCGCATCTCATACCTCGCGCTAGGCGGCGCGGACCTGACAAACGTCAAGATCGGTGCCACACAGTTGCCAACCAGCACCGGAGAGTGGGATGTTACTAGCGTGGGATTTCAGCCCGATGCCCTGATTACAGCCCACCAGCGCTATCCAGACGTAGCTGATTTGGGCGTCCAGCGCCTCTCTCTAGGTATGGCGACAAGTAGTTCTGCTCAGGGTATTATTGCGAGCTGCGGCGCGAATGGTGTTGGCACTTCAACAACCAACCGTTATGGCTACAACGGCGAGGTAATAGCCTGTTGCAACACAGATGATGTAGATTGTAGAAACGCTTTTGTCTCATTCCTGTCGAACGGATTCCGGCTGAACAGCCTTGAAGGTGCCTATCCTGTTTATTTCAGTTATATCTGCTTGAAGGGTGGCAGCTACACCGTCGGTGACCTTACTACGCGTGCTGATGGTAATGATATTTCGGAGACAGTAGGTTTTGAGCCTACGGCACTACTGTTCGCTAGCGTCAACCAAGCGCTTAGCACACAGGACACAGCGTCAGACCATGCCCGCGTCAGCATTGGAGCAGCTACGTCGGCTAGCAACCGAGCCTGCGCCGCTGTCTCGGACGAAGATAATCTGGCTGATTCCGAAACCGCTTACGCCAACTACGACAGCGCCGTCTACGCCAACATAGCCGACGACGCCATCGTCGGCCTAATGGATATCAAGTCTATTGAGGAAACTGGTTTCACGTGCGTCATGGATGATACTGACCCAAGTGCTTGTTGGGTAACATATCTTGCAATCGGTAACGCAGCATAGAATTATATACAATGGCTGATAACTCATCACACGAAGCCGAAGCATTCTTGTCGCTGCTATGGCGACACATATATACGCGTGTGCGCGCGTGGGTATTCCCGCATCATTTTGAGCATGAACCAGCTGGCAATGACCCGGTTAGTTTGCCGTTGGGGTTCTTGCGCGATGTATATGTTGCTGGAGTAGTGAACGGTGACGCGTTGACCTATGAGTCGGCAACTAAGCACTGGATACCGGGAGCTGGTGGTGGAGGATCAGGACAAGCTTTCTTTGAAATGATTGGGTTATTATTTATAGCTACTATTCCGGGACCAACTAATCTTACTGGCGTAGAGCTAACCATCACAAGGGTAAGAATAGCATCTGATGGTCAGTGTTCTGGTACAGCTGCTGGCGAAAGTTTTAGTTTTGGTTCTAGTGGTGGTATTATAGATAATGATGGCCTATCCACTAGTTGGAGTTCTGGTGGATTGATATCAGCTGTCGTTAGCAGCGTTGGCAGTACCGGAACGTACTTAACTGTAGATGTATATTTTATTAGGAGTTAGTTGTGTCTGCACCAGCACCTGGGACTATTTTATATAGATTTTCTCCACCAACTGATAGTTGGACTGGAACTTATGTAGACCCTCCGTATGAAGACTTTGAAGACGAAATTTATGCTTACAGTGAAGTTACTGATACTTATGATTTTCGTAATTGGTCGCCAAGTGGGTTCAAGAGTGGTATCGAAGCTTATATTTACAAACAGGCTACTAATTCCGGGATAATTCAAAGAATCAAATTTACATTCTCCGTCTGTCACTTACCAGACTTTGATTCTTACTTACTTCCTTTAGTAACTTTATCTTATGCTAACACCATGGATGCTAACCCCAAAGGTGGTTGGGCATTTGATACCAATGTTATTATTGATGGCACAGGCCATTTATGGCTATACGCTTATGAAGTTGGCACAATGAGCACTTATGCTGTTTCTGGAGGGACTTCATATGACGTAGAGATTTACATATATAATGATCCCGGTGAGACAAAAACAACCTGGAGAATCTATATAGATAATGATTTATGGCTTGAGGATAATACATTACAATATATTCCATATTCTTCCAGACCATATGTTCAACTTACTGCTGGCCTCGAAGGGGATAGTTTATCGGAGCCAATGGGATGGGAAGGATGGACTGATCCGCCAGGTAATTATGGCGCATATGACCATACCCTTCATATGGAAGACATTGTATGGACAATCGAGAATCCATCAGCTCGCTGGACGATGATGGCAATAGGAATCTAATCCATGGAAATATCACTAGCTCGCCCACTACCCACCGGTAAGGGTTATGTAAGCCAATGGTTTGGCGAACACCCTGACTGGTATAAGAAGTATGAACTATACGCGCATAATGGTATTGATTACGCGGTTGCATCCGGTACGCAAATACTAGCCGCGCACGATGGCACAGTCTATAATGGTATTGACCCAACTGGCTACGGTAAATGGGTTAGGATAGTTGGCCCATACTATCAGACTATTTATGCTCATTTGAGCAAAGTCCTATTTGCGGCTGGCGCTAAAATAGTTCAGGGTCAGCCACTGGGTCTATCAGGTAATACTGGTAACAGCACTGGTCCGCACTTGCACTTCAGTATAAAGGTAAATGGTATGCGCAATCCGGGGTACGCCAACTGGATTGACCCTGTACCATTTAGGGATATATAAATCATGTCTAGAAAACTACTCCAGCAATTATACCCACCCAACGGTTGTGAGGTACGTCGTGTTGTAGCTTGGACATTGATAGCCTATGGTATGGTGCGCTTACTACAACTGCCAGCTGCGGGTCATGAAGTGCTTACTATTGCGCCAGGGCTAGTATATGGTTGGCTAAAAGTGATTGTTGGAATAGCCTTACTTCTAACAAATTATAAGCGTAGGCTAACATGGTTGGGTAGAATTGTAGCTGTATTTACATTCAGTCTATGTGTTACTATGGCAATAGATTCTTATCCAATCTGGAATGGTGTCGCGACATATGCCTTACTGGGCTTATTTACATTATCTGGGATTACATCTAGAAGCGAATGCGATAATGATAAAAGCAAAGAGTATTTTACGGAGACTCCATCCTCCTGATGGATGTCAAATACGCAAACTGATAGGTATAATAATTGTTTTTACTGGCCTTGTACGTATATTTGGAACTGATCCGGCGCTGGCTATTCAACCATCAATGGTTCATTTATATGGTATACTGCAAGTTATAATAGGTATAATATTGCTTGCAACTAATCATAGGCATAGATGCAAACTCATAGGTCGTATATCAGCCGCACTAGCTGTCGGACTGCTAACAATATTGGTGTTTCAGTTTTGGCCATACCCTACTGGCTTCGCGTATATAATATTTGCCTACTCATTACTTACGGAGGTTATGGCAAATCAACAATGTGATTGTGTCACAGATTGTTTCCGGGTGCCATAATGACGTTTACAATAGCAGAGCTACTTGGAATATTAGCATTCGTAATCGCGCTAGCAATAGCATGGATAACATCAAAGAAACCCATTACGCAAAATGGGGGAGTAGATTTACGCAAAGTAATGACTGACCTATCTGCAGAATTAGTACGCTCGTCTGAAAAGATACGTGATTTGGAGCATAGCAATAGCAAGCTGGAATTACGTATAGCTAGTTTGGAAGAGAAGCTACAATCTGCGGAGAAAGAATTGATAATAACTAGAGCAAAGCTGGCCGAGGCCCTTTCTAGAGTAGATTCTGATTCAGCTAATCCTGTACCTATCAAGCCGTTATTGGTAATACTTGGTACCGACTCAGCGATTAATGATCGTGATCGTCATGCGTTACGCCGCGCGCGTATTAACTACCAGAGATTAGCTGACGCGAATCAAAAGAGTATTGTTGCAGAATTACGGCGTAGACGAGAAGAGGGCAGCTTATATCCGTGGTTACATATATCTGCTCATGGCGGTGATGGTGGAATCCTACTTAGCGATGGTATAGCTGGTCCTGATTTCTGGCATGAGAATCTTACGGATATACAGATAGTGTTTCTGGCATCTTGTTCGTCAAGTACAACTGCCGATGAGCTGGCTGGTCTTGCTGATTGGGTTATCTATTTCCAAGAAGGAGTTGGCAATCAAGACGCTTCTGACTTTACGTATTCATTCTGGCTACGTGTTGGACAGGGCACACCACCACCTAGGGCGTATCAGGCCGCTATAGAAGCCGTGCCTAGCGTAGCGGAATTTGTTGATATACGACGTAGGCCGCAAGTTATCAAGTAGCCTATTGACAATACTGTAGTAACAGTGATATAATAATGGTAGCATAAAGTGCTACCACAACACGGAGTGCAATATGGATAGTATGGACGGGAATCCACAGGCTGGACGCGGCGAGGAACCGCGAATCGTTTTGCAGGATCGTAGTAGTCTGCGGATTCTGATAACCGGTGGCACTGGCACGTTGGGACATGCCCTAACTGATGTGTTACTAAAGCAAGGAAATGAATTGACGATTATATCGCGCGATCCTCACAAGCAAGCTAAGTATAAAGCTAGGTACCCACAGGTACGGACTATCCTGACTGACATCTGTAATGCTCCGCAAGTATATAGGGCATGCCAGGGTCAGGATATAGTGATCCATGCTTGCGCGCTAAAGAGAGTAGATACTGGCGAGTATGCGGTAGACGAGTTTCATAGGGTTAATGTACTAGGTACGCAGGTTGTAGCAGATGCGGCTAGAGATGCCAGTATTGAGCGTTGCTTGTTTATATCGACGGATAAATCGGTGTCTCCACTGAATCATTACGGCATGACTAAAGCCATAGCTGAGCGCCTGTGGTTGGCGCGTAATGAAACGGGTACATTTCTGCAAACTATGTTTAGCGCGGTGCGCTATGGCAATGTTATGGGCAGTAATGGATCGGTGATACCGATCTGGCGCGAGCAGGCCGAGCGCGGCGATCGTATTACCGTGCGCTATCCAGAGACTACACGCTTCTTTATGCAGCCCGCTAGTGCTGTTAAGCTGGTGATCGATGCCATCAATAATATGCAAGGCGGTGAGATATTTGTACCTGCTAATACACCTGCATTTGCACTGTATGATTTGGCAGAGTGTTTTCAGGAGCGCAGTGAGTGGCACATGGAGCCCCTGGGTGCGCATGAGAAGCAGCACGAGGCGTTGGTTGCGCCTGGTGAATATCATGAGCCAGCATTTACTGGCGCGTGGCGTGTATGGCCGGATATGGCTGTAGATAACTTTACTGTCGATAAGATGTTTTGTAGTAAGACGGCCCATAGGATTAGTGGGCAAGAGGTAATAGATAGATTAGCATAGGAGAGTAGAATGGATAAGTTTGATAAAGAAGAGCTTAGAAAAATGATAAAGCAGCTAGAGCAAGATGTAGCCATATTACTTGTTAGCTTCACAGAAAAAACTGGGCTGTATGTATCACACGTTAGTGTTCATCCACATAGAATATATTATCTAGCTGGCGAAGAAGTTAATCTGGGTTATATATGTAATGTTGATCTAGACTAGGGGATAGATGATATGGACCGACCAATACGCATCATAGCTGAAGTAGGTACTAACTGGGGCGGTGACCAAGAACTATTAGGAGCCGCGATTGCTCAAGCGCATAGTGCTGGCGCGACAGCCATCAAGTACCAGATAGGATTGGACGAATTGTATGATAAACAGCGTATGCCTAGTACATGGCAGAAGTTGCAGCGCTATAAATTTCCGGTAAATGAATTACCGATGATAAAATCGCTAACTAATGGTTGCGGTATGGAACTATGGGCGTCGGTATTTACACTGGAGCTACTGGATCAGTGTGCGCCGTATCTTGATGGTATTAAGATCGCGTCCGGTGATATAGTATATCGGCCTATGCTGGCACGTGCAGCCTACTGGTCTAAACAGTACAACATACCACTAGCTATCAGTACAGGCGCAGCATCCGCGCGCGAGATATGGAATGCTATACTGGCTGTCAAGGACGCGTCGCGTGTTATACTTATGAAATGCACCAGCCAGTACCCTGCTGATTCGTATGATGCTAATCTAGCCTGGATGACGATGTTTGAGACAGATGTGGATGAGCTGGGCTTCTCGGATCATACTTGCGGATTCATTGCTGCTCAACTTGCTGTTGCACTGCGTTATACCACGTTTGAGACACACTTTACCCCTAAGCCAGATAGCAGTAACCCTGATAATATAGTATCATTCGATATGGAAGACCTACACGAATACGTCAGCTGCATACATGCCGCCGCGCGTATCGTGGGTAGCGGAACATGGAAGATCACTGAAGCCGAAGAGCAGGAACGCTTGTGGGCACGCCGTGCTCCCAACGGTAAGCGGCCAGCACAAGGATTATCAAAGGACTAAATAATGATAGCTCTATATATGATTAACAGTAATAATATAGTTACAGACGCGCATGGTGATGATGTACAGTGGTTGCGTGAACAGGCTGATCAGGAGTATGGCCCCAAGATTACAACAGTCACACGACTGACGGTTACGCATAGAATGCCGAACTACGCACAAGCTACAATTACATATCCTAAAGTAGATAAGCCGGTATTTCTCACATATTGTGGTGCGTATGCTATATTTGAGAGAAAGGAAACATTATGAAGCTGGATTCTGTTCCCGTAGCAGGGACATTCTCAAAAGATAAGATGTTCTTCAGCAAGCTACCGTTTGAATATATAGTCGAGATGGACGGTGCGCTCATTAAGGGCAATGATAACCAGTGGTATGTGGACTGGGTTTGCGGGCTAGGGGCTAATATACTGGGCCAAGGCCCGGGCAAGCGCGACAATGGCTTTAATGAGTATGTTGCTATGCACGCGCGTAAGGGTGTTGCTGGTAGCTTGCCGTATAGGTTGGAGTATCAGGCCGCGGAAAAGTTAACTAATATGTTAAGTAAGTACGTGCCAGGCTGGGCTGGTGTACCGTTGCAGGTGCGCTGGGTACTGAGTGGTAGCGACGCGTGTAATGCAGCGATTAGACTGGCGCGTGCGGTTACTAGTAATCCCTATATAGTTAGCATTGGATATCATGGCTGGGCAGATAGTTTCATTGCCGCGACGCCGCCCGCGCATGGTATACCACCGTACTGGTACGAGTATACTATATTAGCTGATTACGGTGCTGCGCTAGAAACTCTCAATGTAGAACATAGACCTGTTGGGGCAGTAATAGTTGAACAGCCGTCGGTAGACCCGCCGCGCATCTACTATGACCAGTTGCGCGAGTGGTGTTATCAACATGATGCCCTATTGATTGTAGATGAGGTGGTAACCGGCCTCCGTTATGGGCTTGGTGGTGTATGTGAGCGCTACGGTGTCCAGCCCGATCTGATTTGCATGGGTAAGGCACTAGGTAACGGTTATCCGATTGCCGCACTGGTTGGGCCGCGCGAGTACATGGACTGGTTCAACCCTGGCTTACGTCCCGATGGTGACCCGGTATTCGTATCCAGCACAAATGTGGGCTATACGGCTGGTCTAGCGGCGGCTGACTACATGCTATCTAACTGGAAGCAGAAAGACGTAGATTACTTATGGGATACCGGTAACCAGCTTATGGACGGCTTGCGCGAACTTCAGCTGCCTATAATCGGACATGGACCGCGCTCGCTAGTGAACTTCGATAATGATTACGCGCGCGCGTACTTTATGCGTGAGATGGCGCAGCGCGGCGTCATTATTAATCGACCTAACTTTGTATGCCGCGCGCATACCGCTAGAGATGTTGAGATCACGTTGTTGGCCGCGCGCGGAGTAGTAGAGAAGATGTCGAGAGAGCCGATCGTGGACGGCAAATATCCAACTTACGATATTCAAGAAAATGAATTACCTTTGAGAATGTTTAGAAATCGTTAATAGACTGAAAGGAAACTAACTTATGGAAACTACAACCTATAATCTAACTGTAAACTTTATCACGCCTATTCTCGGTTCGCAGCCCACTCATGCGGTTGCATCTGAGTTCATTGCACAGAAGGCTGGCTTTGAACTACCCGAAGACGAAATCGAGACTCTACCTGATGCCCTAGAGCGTGGTACTACTGTCTTTCATAGATTACCGGATGGTAGCCCAATCTTCTTCGATTACTACGTACGCGGCATGCTAAAGAACGCTGGTGATACCTTCAACGGTAAGATCAACGGCATACGCGCCATGAAGAGCAAGATTGAGAAGTATGTATTTGTGGTACCGCGTATTATCCCAATTCAGAAGCCCAAGGGAATGGAATTAGCGTCCTGGGCTGATATCACTGATTACTTAGAGCGACCACTACGTGCTGAGACAGCTAGAGGGCCGCGTGTTGCGCTGGCTAGATCAGAGATGATACCCGAAGGTTGCTGGTTCAAGTGTGGTATAGAGGTATTCCCTAGTGAAATCACCGAGAATGTATTAACTGAGCTATTGGATTATGGTTATTACAACGGTATCAGCCAGTGGCGCGGCGGAGGTTATGGTAGGTTCACATATCAGCTCGTGAAAGAATCGTAGCGTGTTTAGTTGATAATGTAAGGGAACGGTATCGTGGCGTATCATGAGTATACGATTCGTAATGGATGAGAAACGTATCATCACGTAGGTCCGCGTATGGTAGTGGAAAGGTATGGAGTGGCGGTGTGCCCTCAGGACCGGAGTAGTAATAGAATAGTATGGAACCATGAAGGGCCGTGATGGAGCGGAGTTGGGGACTAGCGTATACTACCGTGATGTAACGGAAGGGAATGGTGTGCAAAGGCACCGAGAGAAAAGCAACGTGTTAGATAGAGAGGTGTGGTGGCGTGAACCAAAGTTGCGCGATGGAGAGGTGTGGCAGGGACATTAGTTGTGACAGAGCCGTGTGGAAGTAAGTATAGCAGAGTTGTTATGGAGATGCCACGCGGAGCGCAGGATGATTTGCATGTCGCGCGAACCGTCGAGACGTAAAGGAAAAGTATAGTGTAGTCGCGGAGTAGTGCATAGAGCCTATGTAGTGTCTTGTCACGGAAAAGAGTTGCGTGGAATGAGAGGTTCCTTGTGCATTTGCCTTGTGAGGGAGGAGTAAGGTGTGGCGAGCTATCCTAATGCTGCGCACGGAGGAGTGATGGAAGTGCATAGGGCATTCCAGATAAGTCAATAGGTGAACAGTGACCCATTATTGCGATTGCTGTAAAGAAGGTATCGGTGAATATCACATAACGCTGACTGCTGATATATTCGGCGGTAGTGCTAGTAGCCCGTTAAGGCGCAAGATGGTGCAGTTCTGGTTGTGTAGTGCGTGTGAGATGCGAACCAGGGATAATCTAGCACGTGATCGCATGCAGCGCGCGCGCATGGCTAAGTTGCTAGCTTATGAATTAGATGAGAGTAATTATTCCGGGTGGAGATATGACAGCTTGTATGGAAAGTAAGAAAGAGCATCTCGGTGTAATAGTTGCCGAGAATAATAGCATGTATGTTATAAATTGTGAAGTGTGCGGGTATGTTCATATAAGTCCTCTGCCCGGAAAAGAAGAAGTAGATGCTTATTACGAACAAGACGAGTTTTATAGAACTCATGGGTCGAAGTGGTGGCTTGCCAATGAGTGGATTGAGAATGTTAACAACTTATGGGATAGCTCCTATAAATATCAGAGTCGCTTACTGCGGCGCTACGGTGCGCAATCCTTAGTAGATGTTGGCTGCGGTACGGGCTGGTTTATAGAATACTATAGCAGGATGTATTACGCGCTCGCGGCGGGTATAGAGCCATCCGAAATAGCTCGTGATTGGTCATCAGTTATGGTAGAAGATATGATATATCCTAGTTATGAGGGATTAGTAGCCGATGGCTGGTCCAAGGGAAGTCGAAGTAGCCTGCGTATGGCGTTGGTCTTAGAGCATATCCTTGATCCTAGGGCTATGCTGGCTGATGCCATAGATAAGTATGTTGGTAAAGATGGTGTAGTAATGCTGGTTGTACCTAATGAATTCAACCCGCTACAGCGTAGGCTAGTGCAGAAGATAGGCTATGACTGGTACGTACAGAAACCGCATATTAACTACTTCAGTAAGGACAGCTTGCGCGAACTAGTTAAGAGCGTCGGCTTGCGTGTAGTGCATCAGTCAGGCACGTTCCCAATGGAACTGTATCGGCTACTGGGCTGGCACTATGTAGGTAATGATGCCATCGGGCAAAGGTGCCACAGAAATAGATTGCACTTTGAACGTAAAGCTGGTATTATAGCATGGAAGACGTACGAACTTCTCTATAAGCTATTAGGCTGGGGTAGGGAAAGTATACTTGTAGCTAAGAGGTATTAACATGAAGCTATTGGCATTTTATATTATCGGACACGGCAGTGGTTATGGTCATATGTATCGCAGCAAGGAACTGCTACGGCGCGCGCGTGAACTCGGCCATAGAACAGAGGCTGCGTGCAATAATCATAACACTAGGTATTATGTTGCTGATTGGGACGACAAGGATAACATCGAGTATGCGCTGGCTGACTATCGACCGGATTGGATTCTAGTCGATCTGCCAGTGAACATCAAGTGGATCAAGGACATGGCGCATTCGTTCGGAGCCCAGATATGTTTACTGAATCCAGTTGGTCTAACTACGCGCGAGGAAGAGTACGCACATGCTGATGTCGTATGGCGGCAGGATAGTCCGCAAACGATTATCTTGCGACCTGAGTTTATCAATGCTGAGCACTACGCGCATGACGCGCGCGAGTGGTTCGTATTCGGCGGCGCTGAGGACTTGCTGGATATAGGAAATGCATTCGCTAAGGCTATGCCTGATAAGACAGCATGGATCGTACAGACCAGTCTTACTATTCCCAGCTATATGCCATCCAATAAGCATCGGATTGTTGCCCCGGAGACGAATAGTATACTGACCTATATGCAGCGTAGCGATAAAGCGTGCTTGCACTGTGGAGTTAGCGCCTGGGAAACTGCCGCTGCCGGATTACCGGCCTACCTGTTCAGTAACGACGAGGATCATCTAGCTACTGCTAAAAAGATGCAAGATATGGGCCTTGTACTGGCCTGGGATGACATTGGTTTGCCGGATAAAAAGAACATACGTGAGTTCCTGTCAATTCCGTTCAAGCCCAACGGAGAACGCCCAGATGGTAAGGCTGCGGATAGGTTACTGGAAATATTAGTTAGCACACCCAATGGGCTGACGGCCACCAAGAATACTACCGCGGCTGATTATGTTGCACAGAAGCCAGCCGGTGGATGTGAGGGTTGTGATTGAAAGAAGAATGCAATGTTTACTGATAGGCCAAAGATTACCGATAGTATCCAGTTTATGATGGACCCAGAAGATAGTAGTAACTTTGGGGAAGTCGGAGCCCGTTATGATACCATAGAAAAAGCTGGTGATGAATTCCTGAAGGGTATTCCGCGCCATATGTCTGATGACACCGATAAGATCGGTACGTATACCAAGTCTACTGATTACTTCTATCAGACGCTGGAGTATCATAGATCGCCGTATGTGCAATCTTTTAATGGCCTTGCCTTACAGGTTCTACCTGGTTTCAAGCTGCATGATGTTGTGGATGTCGGTTGCTCTTGGGGTATAACTGGGCTGACCTTTGCGATGCAGGGCACACCAACTACGTTTTATGACTATGATGGTGTAGGGCTTGACTTTCTGCGCTGGGCTAAGCATGATATTGCTGTTGGGAAGAACATAAATATAGTACCGTATGGTGAGCCGATCAAGCGACATGGCATGTGCTTGGCGTTTGATGTGCTGGAGCATACCGGTAATCATCTAGCTGCATTGAGATGGTTCAAGGAGTTGGGTGATCTAGTAGTGATGTGCTATCCGACGCGCGTGCCGCGGCTGGAGCCGTATAAGCCCTACGGGTTAGATGAGTGGGTTGACGACGAGGCGATCATGTGGGTGATACAGAGAAGGTATCAGCTGGTGTACAGTACGCTTCGCTATGAGTGGAGAGCCGCGATCTTTTGCTAGAATTGTAGGTATTGAGATGCCAAGAATAATAAAAGGTAATAGTCTTGGTATAGAGATATGTAAGGCTATCGACGAAGACCCTAATCAAGTATCGCGTATTATATTAGATATTCAAACTGACGGTGTAGTAAAGGTATACGTTGAGAAATACGGGTCTGATAAATTACTAAAAATAAGATGGGCGGATACCCTTAGCGATGCAGAAAAAGTATATTCGGTAGACGCACTATGAATATAGCACTTGTAATAGGCGCGTCGGGCGGTATCGGCGGTGCATGTATGGACTGGCTGCGTACTGCTGGCTATACCGTGTATGGTACATATTACAGTAACCCTACTGCAAAATGTGCGCTATGGGCAGACGTAGCTGATGCCAGTAACATCTCTGAAATAGTTAATACATTACATTCAATACAAGTAGTAGTCAATTGCGCTGGCCTTTTACAACAAAAACCATATGATAAGATTGGGGCGCAAGACTGGAATGATATTATGGATATTAATTTATATGGCACGTTTAATGTACTTCGTACTGTAATGCCATATATGCTTCAGCAACAGTCAGGTTGTATCGTGAATATGGCCAGTATCGGTGGGCAGATAGGTGGTACGCTAGCGGTACATTACGCAGCAGCTAAGGCGGGCGTGATCAGCTTGACTAAGTCATTCGCGCGGATCGGCGCGCCGCATGTAAGGGTTAACTGTGTGTCGCCGGGATTGATTGCTACCGAGATGACTGCTGCTGAGATAGCTGGTGCTGGTGGTAAGGAGAAGGTAAGCAGTATACCACTGGGTAGGGTTGGCACGGCTGACGAAGTAGCGAAGGCGGTAATGTATCTTGTTGGTAATGGCTATGTTACGGGCCAGATTATCAATGTTAATGGCGGGGCATACATATGATGATATTATATATCTTTTTATGTATCTTCTTTGGTCTTGCTGCATTTCTAATGTTAGTTGAGTCATTGGCTATAATTGTTATTGTTACAACTGTACTAAGGAATAGATAATGAGACTAGAACAGGATGAATGGTGGGAACCCGCACCCGATGGCTGGATATGTGACCAGATAGAAGGTGATGAGAATTGTGATGCGCTGGCCAAAGGAGTATTATATTATTGGTGCGGTGATCCAGATTGTTGTGCTGCGCCGGTATATTTTCTTTGTGAGAAGCACTTAGCGAAAGTGTATGGTGAAATATGAGAATAGGTGCAGATGTAATAGCTGATGCGATTGTCGCACATGGACTGAAACGGGTATTCGTTTTTCCCGGTGGTACGATTGCGCCGCTGCTGGATGCGCTGGATAAGCGTGGTGTAGAGTTGTTTACCGCGCGCAATGAGCAGGGAGCCGGGTATGCAGCGCTGGCGGTCGCACGGCTGACTGGTGAACCACAGGTAGTACTAGTTACCAGTGGACCAGGGGTGACTAATGTAGTGACAGTGGTAGCTGATGCTTACTTTGATAGTACGCCACTGATTGTGATCTGTGGGCAGATTGGCACTAGCGATTTAGCGCGCAATAGCTGGTTGCGGCAGCGCGGTTTTCAAGAGGTAGACACGGTTGCGCTGATGGAGCCGATTACTTGCACGTACCCATCACGTATAACAAACATACGTGATGTTGATTCTATAATTAATGACGTGTTCATATGGAGTAATGATAGGCGTCCCGGGCCAGTAGTGATTGACTTACCTATGGATATCCAGAAAGTAGAATACAATGATAACAACTTATAGCTATATTACTGATCTTATCGCTACCAGCCAACGCCCGGTGATCATTGCTGGTCAGGGTGTACTTATTAGCCGTATGCAGGATGAACTGCGTAAGCTGGTGCATATGACCGGTATACCGGTTAGCCATAGCATGCTGGGCCTGGGCGCGCTACCATCTAATGATCCACTGTGCTTAGGATATCATGGGCATACCGGCAATCAGGTAGCGGGTAAGGCTATTTACAACAGCGATCTATTGCTGGTACTTGGTAGTCGTCTGGATGTACGGCAGGTTGGTACAGTAAAGGACGGCTTTGCTCCTAATGCGACGATAGTACGAGTGGATATAGACAATGCTGAGTTGGAGCACTCGCGCGTACCGACTGCCGTTACGTTCAATGAAGACCTGCGTGAGTTCTTACCGGCACTGAATAAATCATTTAGCGTGCTGAATATAATCGGTACACATACTGGCTTTTCAGCGTGGCATAAGCAGATCGCTGAGTGGCGTAGGCAGTATCCGCCATTACTGGACTACAGTAAGCCTACAATGGCTGGTACAGTTGAGATGCTAAATAAGCTTACCGCTGACCGTGAAGTAGTTGTGACTACGGGTGTCGGCATGCATCAGCAGTTTGTGGCGCGCCACTTCACATTTGACTATCCTAGAAGGATACTGCTAACCAGCGGCGGGCACGGCGCGATGGGCTACGACCTTCCTAGTGCTATCGGCGCGCAGTTACAGTACCCTGATAGATTAGTACTGTGCGTGGTAGGTGATGGCAGCTTCCAGATGAACATACAGGAGCTACAGACGATTGTTGATTATAAGCTACCGATCAAGATTATTGTGCTGGATAATAATAGACTGGGTATGGTGAGCCAGTTTCAGTTATTGAACTGGGATAAGGACTTGACGTGTGGTAAGAAATGTAATCCTAACTTCTGGGAGATTGCTGAAGCCTATGGAATACCCTCTTATAATGTCCATAAGATAGATCAATTTGAAATGGTGCTACAGCTAATGCTACGCGACCCTAGGCCAAGTTTAGCGCATGTGCATACTAACCCAGCTGAGGATGTGCTGCCGATGTTGCTAGCAGGGCAGACCCTTGATAAGATGTATCCGTATGAGTAATATATTGATTACTGGTGGCGCTAAGGGTATAGGTGCGGCCGTAGCAAGACGGGCCGCGAAAGTATACGAGCATGTATACATTATAGATAACAATGTTGAGTTGGGTGAGAAAACAGCCAGTGGTATCAAGAATGCTACGTTTTTGTGCGCTGACGTTGCGAGTGTTAGACAACTAAATACTACATTTAAGGGCATAGACCAACTAGGGGCAGCGGTCAATTGCGCTGGTATACTAGGCCCGTTTAGTAAGCTAACTGAATATAGTTATAAAGACTGGCAGCGTGTCTGGGATGTCAATGTATTCGGCGTATTTCTGTGCCTACAGCATGAGATTAAGCTAATGAAAAAGGGCGCTAGAGGGGTTATTGTAAATGTATCATCTGTATCAGCCCTGAAAATGCATACTATGGACGTTGGCGCGTATGTAACATCTAAGTATGCAGTAAATGGCCTAACGGAGTACGCGTCTGCCGAGAATCCGCAGATACAGATTATAGCCATCTGCCCTGACGGTGTTGATACTGATATGCAGAGACAGCTGCATCGCTCATCGCCTATTACGGGCGACGCCGAGGGAGCAAATTTAGGTTGGGTAGCTGACCTAATTATTAGGATGGCAAGTGGTGTCCCTGATAGCTTCAACGGTAAGTATCTGACACAGGAAGAGTGGTATAGGATATTGATGAAATGAAGAACATGACAAAGATTTATATTTCTGGCCCATACAGTAGTGGTGACGTAGCCGTTAATGTTAGGCTAGCAATTCTAGCGGGAAACATAATTGCTGAACATGGTGGAGCTCCCTTCATCCCTCACTTATCTCATTTCTGGCATTTAGTTTGCCCTCACGAGTGGAAATTCTGGCTAGATCAGGATATGCAGTGGTTAGATTCTTGTGATGCTATGCTGCGCTTACCAGGAATATCTAGTGGTGCTGATATAGAAACTGAGGCAATGATAAAATTAAATAAACCAGTATTCTATAATCTTGATACTTGTCTTGCATGGATGACCAATAAACAATGAAGACTATTCTATTGATTGGTGGTGGCATCGAGACGGTATCCGGCGTAGACCAACTGCATGAAATGGGTTTACGCGTGGTAGTTGTGGACCGTGACCCGAACTGTCCATGTAGGGACATTGCTGATGATATTATTGTAGCCAGTACGTACGATGTACAGGCTGTAGTAGAACAGGCATGGAGCTATC
>Ga0316626_10000327_pt1 | contig 17579 bp, 31 predicted proteins | sample OWC_Aug_T1_C1_D5_FD_207656 | JGI IMG/M metagenome (GOLD analysis project Ga0316626, IMG submission 207656) | Wetland soil microbial communities from Old Woman Creek delta, Ohio, United States - OWC_Aug_T1_C1_D5_A | ecosystem: Environmental > Terrestrial > Soil > Wetlands | place: USA: Ohio...
GGTTTATGTCTCGGTGTAAGTAACATGTTCTCCTTTTATAAAAGGGAAGAGGGGGTAGTTAGCCCCCTCCACCGTTAACCTGCTACGCAGGCTTGTAGCCGTACAGCATACCGGAACCCTTCTCTTGACGAGACTCAAGAGTGAGCTCAGCTTCGACCATGAACTTTTTAGCAGCGCCAGTTCTGGCCAGCTCTTCCCTCTTGATGGGTCTGAGCCATGCTTTCTTCCAGAGATCCATTTCGCCAAGTATGACGATGTATCCGGGAAGAGAAGTATTGAGCTGGTGATGCAGTTTGATATTAAGAGTACCAAAGTCACTCTTATAGATATCAACCGCAGACACCAACTTCTTTGTCTCAGCGGAGATCTCTCTTGTGTTCGTGGTGAACGCAGAGATTTTCCTCTTCTGGTATGCACCACAGAGAATGGTAGACGGTTTCCCACCATCAGCCCAGATCAACGCCAAGTTGTCGTTGAGAGCTGATTCGGTGATGTCAACCGTGGTTGCAGATGCCGAAGATGCGTTATCGCTGATCCAGCCGACAAGACCCTTCATCTGCCTTGCGGTACCAGAAGCACCGGTAGCGGAAGCGGAGTTAACTACGAGGGCATACTCGATGTCCCTTGCCAGCTCTTTAAGAGTCTTCTGAGTCTGGTAGGCTACTTCAGAGTTACGCCCAGCCTTGTCTACGGCCTCCAATGTGTCGGAGATTACGAAGACTTTCCTGAGGATCTGGCAGGTATTGCCAGTCCTTGTGGTTTTGGTAAGAGCAGCTGCCGTTGCCTCATCACCTTCGATATAGGCATTAGCTGCTGCAGCTGCGAGAGCGTCGGTCTGCCACTCATGGTAAGTGTTCTTTGCTTTGGCAGTGCCGAAGTTGTTAAGGCAAAAGGTGTCAACCGGATCGATGTTCGTAATGACATCGATAAGATCTTCCCTGATACCTGCAGCTGAGTAGGTCTGATATGTGTTAGAGAATACAGCCATTGTTTAGGTTCCTTTAATACCCCTTCGCCCTCAGGTAACGTGTCCAGTCACCTGACTCCTTAGCTTGTCTAAAGAGCTTGCCCATATTAGGAGCAGCTGGCTGGGGCTGTCCACCCCCGGACGTTCTTAAGAACGGTTGAGGAGTGGTTTTAACTTGCTTGGTCTGGGCACTATCGGATGCGCCATGCACCTTATCGTACATTGCGTTAAGAGACTTAACGAATTTTGCAGCCAGCCTACCGGTATTAACCGGATCAGCAAGCGCAGCTAATTCCTGTTCGGTATAGCCGAGCTCTTTGATAGCAAACTCAGTCAGCTTGACATGCTTACTCTCGAAGTCGGGTATTGCAGATACCTCATGCAGATACTCACTGCGGAGTGCTTCAACCTGATGGTATTGCTGCTGTGCCTGCACAATCTTGCCTCTATAGTTATCCTTCACCTGTTGTAGCTGCAATACTTTGTTCTGCAGCTTAACAGCTCCGAAAGGATCTGTATCGGCTTTTGCGTTGGCCTCTTTTGTAAGCTCTGAGATCGTGTTATCGATCTCTGTCAGAGTACCCTGTGGGTCTCTCTGAAAAGCTTCATCCAATGTTGCCGGTGCTTTCTGCGGTGCAGCCTGAGACTGTTGAAAGTTTCGTGCTGCGTCTGACAAGGCCTGATGCTTCCGGGTGTAGTTACCCTGAATGGCCTTGTAGAAGGGAAGCATCTCCGGAGGGATCCGGGATGTGTCAATCTCTTCTTCAGAAAGCGTCCTCATTTCCTCAGGAGTATAATACTGTGGAGTATTAACTTCTGGCTCTTCGGCTGCAGGCTCTTCCTCACCTTCGATTATTTCATCCGGATGTTCATTCGGCTGAAATTCTGGGTAAGGGTCTTCGCCTATCTGGTCTTCGTTTTCACCGAAGAGGCTTTTGGTCGTACCTAACTCCTGATTATCCGTTTCGGGTTCAGGTGTGGTACTTTGATTTTCTAATTCTGGCATGTGACCTCCTGACAGTGCTTTTGGCTTACTGTCTTATACTATGTTTTTAAGATGCTCTTTTTGTGCCTTCCTATTGATGGCACCGGACAGTGCTGCTTCAAAATGTTTTACCAACGATTCTAAAAGTTTGACGGTTCTGTGTATGTCTTCCCTCACCTCCGTTTCCTCTGCTCTTGAATTTTCCCACATCTCTACCAGCGTCTGTTTCATGCTTGCAATTATAAAGTTAAACATCGGATTTTCAAGCATCTGTCTCGAAAACTCTGCCTGATCATCCTCAGCCATATTTGGGAAGGAAGGTACTATCTTATATAGGATCTCCTCAGATTTCTTCCTATCCCTAAGCCAACTTTCTAACCCCATGTATCGCCTCCTACCTGATCAAATTGCGGTGGTTGCTGTCTCGGCTGTGCTGGCTGCATAGGCTGCTCTGGTGTAACACCACCTGTCGGTGTACCCTGCTGGGGCATCAGCTGCATCGGGTTTATACCAACAGATTGAGCAACGCCCTGTATCAGCTGCATGAGCTGAGGCATTTGCATTGCTATCCCGGTTTGTATCAGCACTTGCAATAACATCGTAATCTGCTGAACCATCTGAGGATCCGTAGCGAAGTCATCAACATTCCTGTACCCCATAGCCCTGACAAGCTCCTTGGTAGAAGCATACATATTGGTAGGGGTCGCTACTCCGACCTGCATCAGCTGCTGCTGTAATCCGAGAAGCTGTTGCATCTGCTGTACGATGATTTCTTTATTGCCGGTACCGATACCGACATTAACGATGATATCAAATTTACCAACTATATTATCCGGATGAATCTCTTCCCAATCAGACGCGATCCTTATCGCAATGGGTTTCTTCATATACCGGATATTCATATCGATGAAGTCCTGCACCAATGGCGCTACGCCCATCTCTGCGAAACACCTTGACAGGAGCTCCACTCTCTGATCTGCTGCCTGCTGTAATGCTACCAGTCCCCTGAATGTTTTATTCAGGCTTGTCCCCTCAGTCCCTTGGGAATAACGTGTAACACCGGTTCTATTCTCTTTTTCAGAATAAATATTCTCCATGAGATTGAATACCCATGAGTCAAGGGGTGTGTGTTCCAGAGGCTGTACACCATCTACCTTACCCCTGATGATACCTCCCGGTACATTACCGTTAAGGAAGTCATTCAGGTCAACCTTTGTGGGATCCACTACGTACCTTCCGTTATTGGAGAAGTATATGTTATCAAGCATTTGACGAAGCAACACGGTACGTATCTTCTGTATCTGCCTGATAAGGTCGTAATAATCCTTTCCAATAATCCTGTGTGATAACTTGATCGGAGTTATAACACGGAACGGTGGCTTATTGTAAGGATTAATGTCATACTCCAATACGTGCTCACCGGCTACAACAGCTCTCATTGCTACCCCAGTATCCGGATCCGGAAAGAAGCACTCATATACGATGTACTTTTCATCGTCTTCATCAAACAGATAACTCTTACCTCCGAGATCAGCAAACTTCTGATTAAGATAGGAGTCTTGGCTCTCATCGAAAGCATACATCATGTCTTCGATTTGTTCGAGAGCCTTCTCTCCGTAAAGCTTAACCACTTCCCATTTCTGTAGCCTCACACGCTGGAAACAAAACTGAGCTTCCTCTATGTCCGTACAGTCTATGGGGAAACCAAAGTCGTTAACCGGTACCGGAGTGATCTTGGGAAACTCATCGGTAACGGTATAGCGAATGGTAACATCAAAGGTCGGAGGCATGGCCGGAGGAGGAACCTCACCTTCTGGTACTGCCATAGCCTTTGCCTCTTCCATTATGCTTTCGTTGCTTAACGTCCTTGCAAACTCCTGTGCTGTGGGATCCTGAAGAATTGCCTGTAGCTCTTCCTCCGAGAGATTCTTATATTCCTTATCAACATGCTTGGTGTCCTTATACCACTCAACCTTTACGACGCCTATCTTCTGATACAGTGCATCCCTGAACCAGTCATTGAGGATAATAAACCATTTGTTCTTTTTCTTAAGCTGGTAGTTTATGACTTGGTTGTGCTGTTCCGCTGCCCTTACGTCTTCTGCGCCTTGAGGATCCAGCTTGCATACCTCATCACCTCCTGCAAAGGTTTGTATCAGCTTAGGCATGACCCACTCGATGGTATCAGCTAAGTCTGAAGTATACATCCCTGATCTTCCGTCTACCTTGCTGATATAGTCCTCAGCATCATAGCACTTCAGGGCATCTTCCCTGTTGATCATCAACTGCGACATCTGATTATTGATGCGCTTGATGAAGTCCGTACAGTGCTCTAAGACCTCTTCCTTTTTCTCTGCGTTTACTTTTAAGCTCATAGTATACCTGCCTTATTTTGAATTACTGGCTTACTATAGTAAGTCTTCAGATACCGTGGAGGCAGTAAGCATATCCTCCGTATATTCTCAAGCATATGGTCGTCTTTGTCTTTAGGCTTCTGCTTGGCACCCCTATCAACTTCTGACTTTCTCCAATCACCCCAAAGGTAATGTGTAAACTCATAGTATGTTCTATCAAGATTGTCGAAGATGAAAAGAGATGGTATATTATTCGGTGACTTAAGGAACCGCTTGACTTGGAGTATACCACCGTCCAAGTCTTTACTCCCAAGCTCAAGGCCTATCTTAAACTTCCATAGCTTCTGTGCAATGATGTCGTATGTAGAATCCCCACGGTTTTTATCGCCTTGGCTACCGGGTTCTATGAGCACACCACCAGTCAGCTTGTATTTATTAATATGATGGCTTATGATCCACTCTGCTACCTCTTCAGGCGCAGCATGGCTGAAAACCTCATGGGTTATAAATACCCGTTCACCTTCATCCACCGCTGCGAACGTGACGGCTTGCTCAGTTCTTGGGTGCGTGTCGATGGCACAATAACCCGTCCAGTGAGCCGGGACTTTAAACGGTTGGACAAGATGGGTTTTCGGGTCAAACTCTTTATATACAAGTCCCTGAAGGTGTAACCACTGTCCTTTAATTCGTGCTTCCTTTTCTTCATCTGTTAACGACCTCTCAAATTCTGCAATAGCATCCTTGGTTAGATAAGGATTTTCAGTAATGTTAACACCATACGCTGCAACGGCAGGGTCGCCCTTGGTTATGAGTTCATCATAAATCCAAGGTTCTTTTAATGGTGTAAAGCTCATTAAGAAAATCCCATCATAGTCAACGAGTCCACGCTTACAGGCAATGTATTTATCACGGGGCATTGGTTCATCGGCAGCCACCACATGGCCACTCCATCCCTCAACTTGCTCTGTCGCCTGCTCATATGTCATGATCTCAAGGATACTTCCATTTTTAAAGTACCAGAGATATTCGATACCTTGGTTATTCTTCTTTGTGTGAGCCAGATGATCAAGCGGTACCCACTCCTTTAGTTTAGGAATGATCACCTGTCCTATGTGATGCAACCAGTCTTCACCGAAGAGCCTTGCTCTTATTGGTGATTTGAATCTGGTTGCTTCCTTACTCCAAGGAAACTCTCCCAGTAAAAGGCTAACCAGTGTAGTTATTAGCCATGTCGTTTTACCGGATCTGTTTGACCCTTGGAAGATGATAACCTTCTTTCTATTGTTCTTTACTGCGTCTATCGCAAACTGTTGTTTCTCATGAGGCTTGAAGAAATTAATCTTGTTCCTGTTCTCATAGGATTCGATCGTCTTGAGAATTACATACTCTTGCTTCTCAAGCTCTTCAATCTCTGCTTGAATATCTTCGATCTTTACTACGTTTACTTGATCCAGTCTATCCATTTTGTCCCGTAAAGTTCTCCAATAAGTTTCTCCCTATCGGTTAGCACTCTATTCATTTGTTTAATCGGACGCTCCTGTGTGATAAGTTCGTCTGCTGAGAACGGGGTGGGAAACGCTGTTTCTGTTCTCTGCTTCTTTGTAAGCTTCCGTCTTGAGTCTGCTACCCTTGCTTCCCATTCTTCAGCTGCCCTCCAATAATGACCCTGTGGCGTATCACCTATACTCCGAAGATACTTTTGGAATACCGGTATTTCCGTTACCTGCGTCCAAGATATTTCCCCGTTCTTAAATCTTTGATACGCATCTTGGTATTCCATGCTGTTCAGGAGCTTCTCTTTATTAGGATAATAATTTCCACCCCTTGTAGATTTATGATAATTATGCAGAACCTCCGTTGGGTACAAGCTCGGATCATTCTCTGCGTCTTTTACGAAATGAGTAAATTCATGTATAGCATCACCGGATAGGGAGTCCAATGGGTCTTTTTGTTGGAAAGCCCTTGCCGGTAGAGAAATGCTTTTATCTGATGGCCTATAGTAAGCGCTATGTGCCTTAGGATCTAATTTAAACTGCAGCTCTGCCCAGTCATTAGGGAAAAGATTTTTCAATACTGAATGCTCAACTATCTCATCAGCTGGGTAGTATTCGTTTGGCCTCATATCCCATGGTTTTTTCTTAAACTCAAACTTAGAGTCATCTATTTCGTGTTTTATTTTCTTGTCATACAGTGTACTAAAGGCACCTGTTTTCTTTGAAGCCTCAGCCTCAGCAAGAGCCGTCGTTACCTCATCTACCTTCTTAATCTTTCCGCTTTTCATCCAAGCCTTAAGGAGCTGCCTGACCGGGTTAATGAATGTACTTTTGTCTGAATCAAACTCTGGCTCGGCATCTGAATTGAGCTCACCATCAAGGCCTACCTCAGCTTCGATAAGATTCTTGAGCATCCTGCTGGGTGTAGAACCAGCATCAAGCGTATCGCCGTAATCTCTTACACGCTGCCTAATGCGTGATGTGATATCGTTATAAAGAAACTTTGCATCGTCTATAACTGACATGGACTAAACCCTCTCTTTACATTTTCTTCAAATGGTACATCATTCCTTATAAGATACTCCCGAAGGGGAGCTTTGTAATGTGCATTTTTAAGATCTGCCTTGAGCCATAAAAACTCCTGAACAAGATTCTTATCAAGAAAAGGATACCGTGTCTCGATACCGTAGGCGCCTGCTACGTGTTCTTCTTTTGTGATGTATGCCTGCTGACATCCATACCGAAAGTTCTTCCATTCCTGTAGAGCCTCAGGATATTTCCCAAGGAGTTCGCTCTGAGAGGGGAATAGCGCATAGTCCGAGATGATTTCGTCTGATCCTTGGCCTGAGATGTAGACCTTCCTTTTGTCTGCTTTCCCCTTTTCACAGATCGCAGCAAGCCCAAAGATTGCTTTATCATCAAAGAGACAGGTTTGAATAGTTGATCCAAAGTTATACCTTTCATTGTCTACGTTCGCTTTCAGATACTCACCGATGCGATTGAGATCCAAATTAAATAACACTACAAAATCTTTAACATGGGAAATTCGCTTCGCAAGTATCTCAAGGTTTTCGTTTTTGGATATGCTGTATGCCCTAAAGTCCACTCCGTATTTTTTCATGCAGTAAGCTATAGCGCCTGAGTCATATCCGGATGATAAACCCATGAAGCACTTATGCTTCGATCTTGTTAGTACAGCCTTCTCAAATGATTCTATCCATCTGTCATAAGTGTCTATTGACTGATGATTGAAATCAAAATCATGGGTCGTTTCCTTGTTAACCATTTTACCAGTGGTTAACGAAACCTGAATAATTTCATTCGGAAGCATCCTTTCAGCCTCCGATGAAAGACCACTCGGCAGCGAAGAGCATTCAGTACCAGAACGGTACATCGGCTTGGAGCCGAAGGTGTCAGTCGCAAATACTGCAATACCATTCCTGAAATCATACAGCGCGATTGCAAACTCTCCGTCCAGTCGCTTCGGGAAAGTCCAACCGTACTGCTTATACATCGGGATCAGCACCTCCCCATCTGACTTAGTGAAGGGCTGATTGTATATCTCACCGTTGTACACACAGAGGATATCGCCGTCAGTGTACGGCTGCAGCGCTACCTCACCCGTGACCGAAAGTAAGCTGTGTATGAATGTGAAACCATGTGCATGTGTGGTGGTCGTACCGTCACCACCCCTCAGCTCGATCTTCCGAAAGTCGTATGGGTTTTCGTCTTTACAAACTAAGAACCCACACATTACCAGTCCTCACATATTTTCTTGTCGCCCTGAGTTGTCACAACATGGTGAACGATCTTGGGATCATTCCATACAAGAGCTGCTCTTCCATTATAATTGTAAATAGTGCTATCGAACAGCTTAATCCTTATTCCTTTATATTCCCTTATGTCATTCATATACCACTTGAAGGGATCCCATACCCGGCTTACAATATTTTGAAGTGCATGCTGATCGGATCCAGTATCAGTCTTCTTAACTTCACGATTCCATATTCTCAGGAATCTCTTGGTGTTCTCAGTCCGGTTAAAAAACATGACACCGGCATTTAGATATGCTGACATCTCCGGATAACAGTGCCACGTCCTCCAACAACCTACCATGGCTGCCGGATGTGCTGTGATACCGATATCATAATCATGTGTTGCTACCTCAGGTATTGGATCAACAAACTCTGTATCACAGTCCATATAAACGAAAAACTCATCTCTGATCCTATCAAAAGCATCAAGTAGGATAAGAGGCTTGTGAGAGAGTTTGGGGTTGTAGTCTCTTCTACCTCTTTCTTTATAACTATCAAAGTCGATAAGAAAAGGAACCCCATTATCTCTTCCGCTGTAATCATATACAAGAAACTTATAACCGAATCCTTTCGCTGAACATCTAAGATTGCAGATACATCCTAACAGGTTCTTACTTCCTCCTGTCACAACCAGCACTACTGCACCACCTTATCGACGTCCTTATCAACCAGAAAGATACCCTTACCATCAGTCTTATAATCCTTTCCTTCATTTGTTATCCTCTTGCACAGTAGAGTTTTACACACAAGGCACTTCCCTTTTTCCAGCTTGCACATTGTGATCTTTATATTTGAAGTATTCATGTTCCCTTGGATTACCCTCCACTAAATTTATCTTGAGATCCGGGAACAAGCTCCTTACATATGGGAATGATATTTGATCCCTGAAACCCCAAGCTGTTATCTCTGCCCACCATTTGTCACAAAAGGTTCTCACACGCGGAGAGTCTTTTCTTACCACCACATTACACTCAGCTAAGCCTGCTTGTGATGGAAAACCCAGATCCCTGTAATGTTTAGCCTGCCTGATCGCCATGTTACCCACGGCTTCACCGTAACAGTCTGCTATAGCCAACGCTTCCGTAAAGATACAGTTTCTGCCCCAGTGCTTCCATACTCCGATATCAGCGTCACCTTCAAGAAACAGCTCGACAACCTTCTCAGGCTCAACTGTGAGCGTGATGTTGCCGTCTACCCAGATCGAGTATGGCTCACCTAAGAACTGATAGTATAAAACCTTGAATACCTTGGCCTGCAATACCGGCAGCGTAAGCCACGGGTAGAAGTCAAAGCATTCAATATCTGTACGGGGATCGTCCCTTGTACCGCATATCGCGGTGTATACCTTTATGTCAGAGGTATTAAGTATGTCGGGCATCCATCCTCCGTCAGATGTGTCACCTTGAGTCCCATTTCATCACAGAACTCATTGACAGCTTTCACCACACCCGGAAACCTCTTGGGTTCATAGTCATGTCCAAGAATATATCTCCGGGTTACACCGTAAGACTTGATCAACTCACTCTTTACACTCTTATAATCGTGCTCAGCGTCGATATAGACTACATCTATAAGCTTCATCGGTAAGTATTTCTTGAAATTATCGAGAAATGTCTCTGTCTTGCACCTCCACAACACAATTCTGTGATCTCTTGCGTACTTACAAGCCAGCTGGTGGTAAACTTCCTTCATATCTTCGATGATTTCATCATAATTACCGTCTTTTCCTCCGTTGCAAGCCCTTCCGTCCCATATATCAACCAAATGAACCAGCCTTGGCTCGGTTTTCTGCAGGATCAGCTCTGAAAACTCACCTTTAAAGACCCCTAACTCAGCCCAAACCATACCGGTAGGCATGTATCCGAGTAATTCATCACGGGTTAAGGCCTCAATCATTACCGATACCTCTTCCCGTTGCAGGTTTCCTTGGGAAAGTCTGAGTTTGTAGCACCTCTTAGCTTGCCCCATGCAGCCCTTGCCTGCTTATTGCCTTCGTTTCTGGCCTGCTTAGCCCGGCTTCTGGCTGTTTTCCCGGCATGAGACTTCGGATTGTACGTCCTTTCCTCCATTTACCCTCTCTTTCGCTGGTAAAGTCCATATCCTCTCAAGGATCTGTACCTCATCAGCAACTGGATTTTGAAAAACCGATCTATCTTCTGGCTCTATCAATGTCACCTTCCCTTTCGGCCTTTAACATTTCTAAATATTGTTCCTTACTTATTACCTTAGCTGGCTTATAGCCCGGCCTAAGCTTAAGATATGCACACCCCTCTGGCATAATATAGTCTGGCACTGTCATGGCCATCAGAGGCAAGCATTTGCGATTAGGATAGTCTATACAGCCAAACTCGGTTAACCAGTCACATTGCATGAAGGGGTTAATATAAACCTCTCCTGAACTGAACTGAGCCTTCTTGTGGCAGCATAGGCCACATCTTCGACAGAGAGCCTCAAGCTCTTTTGTTGAGCGATGCCCTGTGTCCAATACAACGTGGTGGAGCGTACCGGGCTTTTCCCCTACCCCCCGGTATAGGTTATACCCCCGGCTTAGGCTTACGGCTTGAGGCCTACGGCTGTGGCCGTGGGCTGTGGCCTTAGGCATAGGCCTTAGGGCTGGGGCTGGGCGCCATGGTCTGGGCTTAGGGAGGTGAGCTTAGACATGAGTTCCTCCTTCTTACGCTTTATCTCATCCAGATCACCATGAAGCAGCCGGATATCGATCTTGACCACATCATCCCCGGACACGATACGAGCCTTATCAAACAATATTCCATATGCCGTTATCCTGTCCCGGAGAGCCATCCTTTTAAGGTCGGCCTGATCGATGCTACTCAGTATCTGAAACTGGATTGCATCAAGGATGGCAAGCTTATTTTCCCTATAAAAATCAATAGTTTTGAACTCTTCTTTCCACTGTTCACAGCGCCTGTGAATGTTCTGGGTCGAGCAGTCCAATATCTTTGCAACCTGTTTATTATTAAGGCCTTTTTCCTTCAAGACCATTATTTTCTCAAGTGGGATGTTCTTGTTAACCTTGGACAGATCTTTCGGCCTGTCCGGGTTCCGGGTCGCCTTCGGCGCCTTCGGCTTCACCGGGTCAATCGGCTTCACCGGGTCAGCTGGCTGGACGTCGAGCGACGGCGTCGGCGAACCTCCTGTCGAGCTTAACTTAGACACAGCTTATAGCACCTCCATAATTGGTTTAAGTAGTAAGCTTAAAGCTTAAGTCTTAAGCTTAAAGCTTAAGTATTAACTTACTCTCTATATATAGGTGGGGAATCCAGCCTAAAACCCTATAAGCCCTTGATTTAAAACAAAACAGGCTGGACTACAGTGACAGGTTGGTGACAATCTGGGCATGGTTAGTGACCGGGCGCAACCAAAAGATCGAGTTAGTGACATTTGTGACATTTGTTCAGGAATCCGGGCAGTTCATCGAAAATGAACAGGTGCAGATCGTGAACATGATTGATTTTAAACAATTTTTATCGAAGAAACTGGTGGTACCGGAAAGCTCCACCGGGCTTCCAACCACCAGCTCTTGTGGTCGGTCTGGATCCAGCACCACCAGATTTTGGGGTATTGACAAGTGTTTTCGATTTTTGTATCATAAAATCAGAAGTTGAGAGCACCGGCCGAGTGGAACGTAGGCCACAGCAAGGGCACCGGGAACCTAATCCCGGACGGCAGAATGGGCAACCTGTAGAATACCGCAAGGTATAGGTAGAGCGACCAAGTAATGGGGAACAAGGCAGGAATCGAGTATTGCGACATACCTCAACGGCAGAGCGCCACCGGGGTATATCGGAATCTTCGATTCCATTATCACGTAATAGTAGGAGAGTGCAATGAGAATAGCAAAGTTGACGTATCGGAAGGGCAGCAATGATTTTGAGTGGTTGTCCCTGTATACCGAGAATGAGGTTACAGCAACGGTTTGTGTCCGGGATAAGGTAGTCGACATAGTGGGGCATTCCCGTGAGGTTACAGTTAACGTAGGTTGTGATGCCATATTCACTGTCGATCTGGTTAAGGTAGTAAACTATGATAATAAGCCGATGTTCAGCGTATTACCACAGTTTCCACTTACGGAGGAAGATTATGCAAAGAGAATATCCAGATAGATACACAAGGCTGTTCAGGACGAAGCCGGAAGCTATGGAGCTCAAAGCGTATCTTGAGCGCCAAGGCTGGAAACGAGTAACGGTTAAAGAGTTCTTAGCTGAGGGTTATTACCTCCGCTGGGTTCTGGAAGGACGGAAGAAATAACATGTTTGAGATCACTGGTATATACAAAACACGTAAGGGCATCGAGTCGAGCATCGGGTATATGGCCACAAATCCTCAGGAAGCCCGTAGGTTAATAGCAAGGACATTCGAGTTGGGCGCTATAGCAGTTGGAGTGCATAATGTAGAGCTTAACGAAACAAGGATACTTAAGAAAGCTCAGTGGGAGGAGTTCGGAGATCTGTTCTATTCACTGGACGAACAATAGGAGGCTGTAATGAAAGAGAAATACTTAGAGAGAGCAAAGAAAGCAGCTTCGATGCTCTCCATAGACAGGCTGATCGAGCTCCAAAGGGAGCTTTCAGCTGGTAAGTAGTCAACGCCTGCAAATTAAGGCCATGTTCCATATATGGCCTCTTTTTGGAGTCCTTGACTCTTAAATTAATGCAGCACATGGAGGTAGTACAATGTCATTAGAGCACATCAATGAAAACAACAGCCGGTTCATGGGAAGGCTTAGCACACTGACTCAGAACAAGGCAGCTGACAGGACGAGCGACAGGTATTCATTCATCCCCACTGAGAGACTTATAAACGCTTTCGCAAACAGAGGCTGGGCTATCAGGTCGGCCAAGGAAGCAAACAGCCGGAAGGCTGAGCTTGCAGGGTTCCAGAGACACATGATCACTTTCCGTAACCCTGATCTGGGTATCGTGGGTGACAAGGACAGTGTATATCCTGAGATCGTTATGACCAATTCACACGACGGGTTCGCAAGCTTCCGTCTCATGGCCGGGCTTTTCAGGCTGGTATGCACTAACGGTCTTGTGGTCGCTGATGCTATGTTCTCAAGCATCTGCATACGGCATCAGGGTTTCGCTGAGAGCTCTGTTGATGAAGCTATCAATCACATCATCAGGTTCGTCCCGGAAGTGAGCTCAAGAATCGCCGAGTGGCAGAACATCCAGCTCGACCGTCAGGAGCAGTTGGTGCTGGCACACGCAGCAGTTCAGTACAAATACGATCACGACCCGAAGAACGGTTCAAGGGTCGATCTCGAAAGGCTGATAAGGCCTGTACGCAGAAACGACGAAGGTGGTACCCTCTGGACTACTTACAACACCATTCAGGAGAAGCTGGTAAAAGGTGCCCGTGTATTGAGGGATGAAAAGCCCTCCCGGTGGTCTACCCAGTTTCACAGCAAAGCCCGTGGAGTTAACGGGATCTCCGAGAGCGTGAAGCTCAATAAAGCGCTCTGGTCGCTGGCCGATGGTATGGCCAAGATCAAGAATGGCGAAGCTAACGCCATCCCGGTACCGCAGATCGGATAATTACGGGGGGCTCTGAGTTCGAGCTCAGGGCTCCGGGTAATTAACCGAAAAGGAGGTGACAAAAAATGTCAGTCAGGATGTTAATTCATCAGCCGGTCAGTGAGCACGAAGGGCGCACACGTTGGTTCGTCCAAGTCGATGTTGGCGAAAGAATTGTTGAATTTGTCTTTCTTTCCCGTATCGAAGCTCAAAGATTTACAGATTTACTTGAACAAGCGGTCAGTATGATCGTGATCTAAAACGAAAAAGAGGTATACCATGCGTACAATAGGCGCGAAATGGCGTAGGGAGGTCAAGAGGCTCGCCCGGAAACACTTACATCAGGGCTCCAATGATCTCTATCAGTCGGTAGTGGACGAGCTCCCGGAATACGTTCTGGACTCATGGGAGAGCGCACATGTGGAAGTGCAGCAGCTTATAAACGACGTTGTATTCGACATTTGGAGGACGAAATGACCGTCAACAGGATGAAAAATTACATCGGTCAGCAAGGCATGTATCATCACGATGGCATGGATTGGTCTGTCCACGTTCTGGATGTGAAGTTCGAGTGGGGTAAACTCCGGCTTAAGATCACGCCCCAAGCCGGGCATGGTTCCAAATGGGTAGATGAATCATCCGTTTCCTTCGGAAATGGTTATTAATTTTTCTTATAGGAGAGTGTCATGGAATTGTCCTGCGTAAACTGTTTGTGCAGAAGGTGTAAGAATGCTCTGAACGAGAAGAAATGTCCGGATGTGCAGTGCACAGATTGCCAGAGGGAGGTCGAGTTCTGTACCGAGTTCATAGAGAATTACGGAATTGACAAGATGCCAGTATTCAGGTATAATTAAGCAATCTTATTAACAATCTAAACGGGCTCTCAGGAGCCCAAGGAGGCTGTATGGAGTTAGAAAAAATCGAAGTGAGGCCACATGAAAAAGCTGCTTATTTGGTCACAGGAAATTCCGGTAAGCGGTACACTGTATCAGTGAACGGTGCTTCGGGTCTGTGGTATTGCACCTGTGAAGCATTCAAGTATTCACACAGGTTCCCTGTAGAGAAGTCCAATAACACATCCCTGTGTGATCGCAAACCGTGTAAACACGTCCTCTTCGCCTATCAGTGCAATGAAGCAGCTCAGGTGATGGATATCTCAGTCACTATAACCGAGTTAGCTACCGGTGCAAGGAAGACAATCTCTTTCAAGGCACCTAAGGAATCCACAAGAGAGCTGTACGATGCGATTAACGCCCTACAGCTGGTAGGCTACAGTGGACGGTATTAAAAGAGGGCGTGGGCGTCCAAAGAAAGACCCGGATGCTCCGGTCATGGTTCTCCCTGAGGCAAACATGCAGGACTCGATCTCGATCATCCAGTCTCAGCTCAAACGGTTACTGGAAGAGGATCCTGCCGGGTATCTTGAGAGATTACGTCCCGGCATTATCACGTTCGACACAGTGCTGTCAGTTCTTCACGACAAGCTTGGTCGTGTGATCAGGGACACAAAGAAATGCCCTGCTCATTTGGCAGGCAGGCGCGTAGTAAACGCACCAAAGGTAGATCGCCGTTACGGGAAATGGACTCCTGTTATCGGCGCCAGCTGGGAACAAGGCCAATAGTTCAAAGAGGCTCCGGATTCGTCCGGGGCTTCCCATGAGCCCTTGGCTCGTAGTAAGTCAAATAAAACAAGGAGTTACGATATGAAGTGTACTCAGTGCGGTAAAGACGTCCTGCTTTCGATTTCGGGTCTGGGTAAATTCTGCAGCTGGGAATGCCGTAAGTTATGGAAATCAAACAAGAATAAGGCATTTTATGCCCGTCAGTCAGGTGAAAAGACGACCCAACCATCGTCTTCTCAAAATTCAGTCACCATAAGTGCCTGTAATAATGGGGAAAATAATGGGTCAAAAACAGGGTCTGAGACGTCTTCCAGCTTTGAAGAATTTGGTGGCCAAAAGTGGTACCTTGTGGCTAAGAAGCTGTGCTGTAACTTTGACGTCCGGGTAAAGGAAGGGTTCTGCTCTTATCTGTTTAACCCAAAGCTCACCCACAAGAAACCGTGTAACCGGTGTGAGCTGGGGCAGGGTCTGATGCGTTACGATAACAACAGAAGGCTTGTAAGGAGAACAATATGATGCCACCAGTATTAACACTTACCGAGTATAACGGGATGTTAAAGGCCATGGGAGATGCTGATCTGCCTCCATGTTCGAGCTGTAAGGAGCACTTTGATGAGTGTGCAGCTACCGGGAAGGAATGCAGTAAATTTGCAACATGGTCGAAGTACGGAAGTAAATAAAAACTAAAAACCCCAGAGGGATTAAATTCCTTCTGGGGTCTTTTTTTTTGCACTTAATCCGCTATTGATATAAACATCCTCAAGGCCTTGGCTATCGCAGCCGGGCAGTTAACCCCGTCTTTGCCGGATCCTCCACAGTCGTTAACCTTATCTAAACTCTCCGCGATCTCAGTGAATGGCAGCCCGAAATCTATCATCCTGTTGATCATTGCTGTGTATCCTATTGCTTGTGTGTAAGCGCAGGAGCCGGGTTTCGCCATCACTATGCTTATCCCACGCACCACGTCTTCCTGATCTAAATCAGCTATGAATTTCATGGTACCACACTTGGTCTCGATCTTGATCGTCTGAGACATAACCTCAGTTGCCTTTTTTCTCTTCGTCATGGAGCCTCCTTAGTATGCGCTTAAATGTTCTCTTCACGTTCGCTCTGTGCATCGATGTGAGTTCAGCTATCCTGCCCCACGTATCCCCACGTAAAACCCCGTTGAGAATCTCCTGTTGCCTTTTATTAAGTGTCCTGACCAGTTCATGCAGATGTACCGTTCTCTCAACGTCCTGAGTATAAATACTCTCCGGTGGGTACGGCATGTATACATGTTTCTTCCGGGCAGTTTCCATGGACGGCAGCAGAAACTCAAGCTTGGTACAGTCCAAGCAGTGACTCGATCCGTACCCGTTATCCCAGTATTCACACTCACCGCAGATATCGACAGCTGTAGGTTCAGGTAGATCATATCTGGGTACCATATAGCTGCCTCCTCCCATATTCAGCGATTAATATAGCATCAGCCCTACCGGTATCTTTCTTCCGGTATACAAGATCACATGCCTTCGGGAAGAGTTCTTTAACCCTCAGCCTTGCATCGTCCTTTTCCTTCATGCCTTCCATTAGAGCTTTCTTCCACGTCTGAGGCGCGACATACGTAAGTGGACAGCCAGTAGAAGCTATGATACCCTGCCAGATTCCATATCCCATCCCGAAGTTAAACATGCTGGCAACACCCTGACCCGGCATGGAATGCACCTTCTCAATTATGAAGTGAGCAGTCGTCAGTCCGATAAAGTTCGATACCAGCCTGTACATTTCAAAGATATCATAGTTACCATCAAAGAGTGGAGTATCATAGACTGCATACACCATGGGTACTTCTTTTGGTTCGTGTTTGATTACGGCCAAAGCGCCGGTTTTACCGGGGTCTATTCCTATCACTAACATCTGCCTTCCTCCTCCCTCCGGGCGATATCTATAATTTCGGATTGCAGCTGAAGGATAGTGTCATTATTCCTGATTATGTAATTGGTTGAAATTTCATCCATTTCCGTTTCAGAAATATGACTGTAATCTGTGATCGTATCAAGGCTGTCCCGGAAGATCCTTACCAGCTTACCACCGATACGCTGTATCATTTCAGCTTCATCAATTCTACGTACATCGTCGATCACGATATCATGATACTGCGCCTGTCTGAGTTCGAGTATCTTCTGGTAGCACTTATCAGTCCAGAACATGTAGTCATACCTACGCACCCATTCACCAAACTCCTGCATAGCCTGCCGGGATTTCTCCGTCTTCTTATTCCACAGTTCGTTGTGAGAGAATAGTCCGAGCGTGAATAATGTCTG
>Ga0316626_10000328_pt1 | contig 17557 bp, 12 predicted proteins | sample OWC_Aug_T1_C1_D5_FD_207656 | JGI IMG/M metagenome (GOLD analysis project Ga0316626, IMG submission 207656) | Wetland soil microbial communities from Old Woman Creek delta, Ohio, United States - OWC_Aug_T1_C1_D5_A | ecosystem: Environmental > Terrestrial > Soil > Wetlands | place: USA: Ohio...
GACAAAAACATTTTTGTTCATTTGGACGCTTGGATTATGTTGGAACTAAAGACAATGTTCTCTCCGGTTTCTTTTCATTTTTGTTGTTTTGAAGTAAGAACATCTGAACAATCGAACGAGGAACGAAGAAGTTCTTACTTCATTATTCGTTTGTTCTTAATTCTTACTTCTCAAAGCTCCCTTCAGACTGTTTGTGGATTGGAACATGCATCATCCTGTCTTCAATGAATTTTGTTATGTCGGGAACAGGCATTTTCTGTATTACATAGGAGTGATTTCCCTGAGGATCGTCTCTCCAGCTGTTGCTCCCATCTGAGCTGACCAGGATGGTTCCTCTTCTTGTATCGAAGAATCCTTCTGTCCCGTAAACTCCTATCAGGGCTGCAGTTTCATCCCAGCTCATCCTGCCATTCTTATCTTCCGGTGACAGGGGAATGCTGATCCTGAATACATCCTTTACCGGACTGTTTTGTACCGGTGATCCGATAAGACGCAATCCGGTCTTTATCTCCCGGCCTATTTCAAATCCTGTGAATATTATCTCACCGGGCCAGTTTTCAAAAACATCTTTCGACGACACCGAGTCAATATAAACATTAAATTCCCTGCCTTTCGGGAATCTGCCGGCCATGGAGACAAGCACCCTTACCTTGGCCGATGCCAGCTCACTGCCGTTCAGATTACTGAATTCGTCAGGAGCAGATTTCAGGAGATTACATATATTCGTCAGAAAGCCAACTGTAATAATCGTTACACTTTTATCAGGCTGTCTGCTCAGTATCTCCCTGTAAACACTCACTGCATCGCGGGCTTCGGAGGTTGATTTAATATTGTGGGGATATTTTGCTACAATTGAGTCTGCCCAATGTTGTGATGAACCCATATCAGCACCTGCTGTTTTAGGTGCGCCTGTCGGAGTTCCGGGTCTTCCGAAATAGGTGTTGATAACATCTATCGAAGGAACCACAAGCGAATGCCTGTTTGAGGCAAGTGTTGCCAGGATCTCAGCCTTGCCGCTGTCTGCCATAGCATGTAGAAATGCCAGTGCACCTACGTCATCATAGTCAGGACCAAGATCTGTATCAAAAATGATTTTCACAGGGGAATCCTTCCCGGGAGTTGGCGAATTTCCGCAACCCCATAATGCAAGGAAGAGGATCAATACAGGGAAGAATATTCTTTTCATGATCTTAATCGACCTCATCTCTGAATGGCGCTGATGCCTGTGCCCCCATACGTGTGACTGAGATTGCAGCAGCAGAGTTAGCAAACATAACTGCTTCCCTGAGATCCTTTCCTTCTGAGATGGCCACTGCCAGGGCTCCGTTGAACACATCCCCCGCGGCAGTCGTGTCGACAGGTATTACCGGAACTCCGGCAATCATCCCGGTATATACTTCAGACATCAGGTAAGCGCCTGCAGATCCCATGGTTAAAATTACATTCTTAACGCCTTTCTTCCTGAAGAATGATGCTGCATTTTCGGCTGACGACACATCACGCACCTTAATGCCGGAAAGTATCTCAGCCTCAATTTCATCAGGAGTGATAAGCCATGTGTGCCTGTAAAGGTAATCGTGCAATTTCTGAGCAGGCGCAGGATTAAGGATCACTTTAATGCCATTCTCCGATGCTGTAAGAGCAGTATATTCAACAGTCATTACAGGGATTTCGAGCTGGAGCAATATTATCTCAAACCTGCCAGGTGTAAAAATATCACCTGGGATATCTTCGGGTACAAGGGTACTGTTTGATCCGGGTGCAACAACAATTACATTCTCACCTTTTGAGTTGACTGTTATCAGTGCAACTCCTGAAGGCAGCTGAGTATCTTTAGCAATATATTGTGTCTCAATACCTTCCTTCGAAAGAAGCTCTATTGTCTGATCCCCGAACAAATCATTTCCTCTCTTGGTAATGAATGTGACTTTACCACCAAGCCTGGCTGCTGCGACAGCCTGATTGGCCCCTTTGCCGCCCGGATTCATAAGGAAGGTACCGCCAAGAATTGTTTCACCCGGGGCAGGTAATTTCTCAGTTTTAATGACCATGTCAGTGTTCGAACTGCCGATTACAAGAATATTGCTCATATACAGGATTGTTTAATATTGAAGATTTATGGATTAATTTCCAAGATAATTTATTTTTTTCACAATCAAGCCGAGGGGTTTTAAAAATAATGAGAATGAGTAAAAAATACGGAACCAAATATCCATATCCGGCCAAATAGTTATATTTAAGACATAAATTAAATTACCCTTTGTCTTCGTATAAAATGAAAAGCAAGCTTCATCCTTACCTTCTGATGACGTCAGGAATACTTCTGGCAGCATCTTTAATTTCGTATTTATTCAGGAACATTTCATTAACAGGTATTTTCCTGATTGCAGGATTTATAGCACTGGCAACAGGTGTTAGAGGATATGAAAAGCTTAAGGGATTTTCATATACTATTTGGATATTCACCGTGGTAACTGCCTCGATGTTTTATCCGCAATACTTTACAAATATCGGTAACTTTCAGTTAAAGAGCCTGATTGTTCCGTTATTGCAGATTATTATGTTCGGTATGGGCTCACAGATGAGCGTTGCCGACTTTACCGGAATAATCAGAATGCCGAAGGGAGTAATAATTGGTGTCATCTCACACTACATTATTATGCCGCTGGTTGGCTTCACCATTGCACATATCTTTTCATTTCCTTCCGAGATTGCAGCCGGGATTATTCTAATCGGTTGTGTACCTAGCGGACTTGCTTCCAATGTGATGTCGTTCCTTGCACGCGCAAACCTGGCTCTGGCTGTAACAGTAGGAGCGATCTCTACTTTGCTGTCGCCTTTCGTCACACCAACATTGATGAAATGGCTTGGTGGTCAATTCATTGAAGTTAATTTCTGGAACATGATGCTCGATATACTGAATATGATAATCCTTCCGATAGTTGCCGGCTTTATGTTCAATCTTTTTGCCAAAAAAGATGCTGGCAGGAAGTCAAAAATAATACAGCTTATAACATATATTATAATTATTCTCCTGACTACCGTAGTATTTGCAAAATCAAAGAATGCAGATTTTGGAGGATTTATTTTACAGTTTCTCAAATCAGCAGGCTGGTTTTATCTGCTTCCGATGGTTGGAGCAATATTGTTATCAAGATTCCTCAGGAGCGAGAAGAATTATATGGAAAAAATATTGTCCCTCATTTCAATGGTAGGGATTGCAGTCATTGTAACAATAATTACTGCTTCGGGAAGGGACAGTCTTCTGAAAGTGGGCGGCCTTCTTATCATAACAAGCTTATTGCATAATCTTACAGGCTATTCTTTAGGATATTCCCTGTCGTGGCTGCTGGGTCTGCCTGAGAGAGACAGACGCACTATCGCCTTTGAGGTAGGAATGCAGAATGGCGGGCTTGCTTCGGGACTTGCAATGCAAATGGGCAAGGTTGCTACAGTCGGCCTTGCTCCCGCAATATTCGGACCCCTGATGAACATAACAGGTTCTGTACTGGCAAACTGGTGGAGGGGAAGACCGATAAAGGAAAAGGTAAAAGTAAACAAAACTTAATAACGGCATAAACATGGATCAGAAAATCGTAACATTCGGTGAGATAATGCTCCGGCTGGCAACTCCGGAGCACCAGCGTTTTTCGCAGGCATCTTCCTTCCGTGCATCATTTGGAGGTGGTGAGGCAAATGTTGCAGTATCTGTTGCAAACTTTGGACTCCCGGTTGAATATGTGACACGCCTGCCAAAAAACGACATTGGCCAGTCTGTTCTGATGGAACTGAAGAGATATGGCATAGGAACAAATCACATCATCTCCGGAGGTGACAGATTAGGCATATATTTTCTTGAGACCGGATCAGTTTCGAGACCCAGCAAGGTGATTTACGACCGGGCTCATTCAGCAATAGCCGATATTGAGCCAGGTATGATAAACTGGGAAAGTGTTTTTAAGGATGCAACATGGTTTCACTGGACTGGGATTACACCGGCTATATCGAAAGGTGCAGCTACTGTCTGCCAGGAAGCAATTAACGCTGCAAAGCACAAAGGTATTACGGTATCCTGCGACCTGAATTTCAGAAAGAACCTCTGGAAATGGGGGAAGAGCGCCTCCGAGGTGATGCCGGATCTGATTCAGGGATGTGATATAATTCTGGGCAATGAGGAAGATGCTGAAAAAGTTTTCAATATTGAGCCGGAAGGGACGGATGTCTCCGCAGGCAAGGTTGCCGGTGCAAAATATGAAACTGTGTGTGTGAAATTAATGAAGATGTTTCCGGCATCCGGGAAGGTGATTATAACGCTTCGCGGATCAATCAATGCTGATAATAATACATGGTCAGGGGTTCTCTATGACGGGAAAAAGCTGTTTGAAGCACCGGTATATCAGATCACACATATTGTCGACAGGGTAGGTGGCGGCGATGCATTTATGGGGGGATTAATATATGGCCTCATTACCTGGCCGGCTGATGATCAGAAAGCGCTGAACTTTGCCGTGGCTGCTTCGTGCCTTAAACACACGATACACGGCGATTTCAACCTTGTCACAGTTGCCGAGGTGGAGCAGCTGATGAAAGGTGATGCTTCAGGCAGGGTTGTCAGATAGATTTTTATTTTTCAGACACTCTCTCAATTATCTCCAGACACATCCGGCCACTGTGGTAAGGACAGATCCAGTTTCCGGCTTTATCTCCACCTCCGACACCCTCGGGCGATAATGAAGTGAACCAGCTCCCATTGACTTTGTCGACAAAATACCTGTCGATGAAGTTCCATGCACTGATTGCCCTGTTGAGATAGATTTCATTACCGGTCAGCTCATATGCATTGATATAACCTACGACTGTCTCAGCCTGCTCCCACCAGCTCCTTGTAGTCCTTGTACGACCGGTGGCCCTGTCTTTTTCGGTGAGCATACCTCCGTCCGGCATAAGTCCTTCCGATGCCGCATCAGCGATTTTTATGCTTACCTCTTTAACTCTGTTAACGAGAGCAGGATCTTTAAGCAACAGAGCCGCTTCATAAAGCAGCCATGATGACTCAATATCATGACCATAGGAGTCTATTTCTGAAGTACTGTTCCAGTTTTTATCGAGGAAGCATATAAGGTGAAATCTGTTCTTATCAATTATATGATCGAGGAAGATATTTACCATATTTCTCAATCTTTCAGCCATGCGTTTACCGGGCCAGACACGATAAAGGTTAGCATAGGCTTCCATAACATGAAGGGAGGTGTTCATAGTCTTTTCGTCAGCAGCTGATTTTTCTCCGATGAGCCTGTCGCGGGATCGCTGCCAGTCGCGGGTGAAGACCTCAAAATACCCGTTGGACTCTTTGTCAAGAACGTTTTTCTCGAAAAGCCTGAAAATATCCCTGGCGGCTTTCAGAGCCTCCCTGTCACCGGTAGCCCTTGCATATTCAGACAGGCCATAAATAAAAAATGCCTGGGTATAGGTATGCTTTCTTGTATCTGCTGGTTCTCCTTTAGCATTAAGTATCATGAAAACTCCACCAGATTCCCTGTCGATAAAGTGGGTAAGGATATAATCCCTGGCACGTGTTGCAAGACGCAGGTATTCAGGATTTTTAGTGACCCGGTAGGCAGCTGAATATGTCCAGAGTATCCTGGCATTCAGTATTCCGCCCTTTTCTGCATCAGGTATTACCTGATTATTTCTGTCAATCCGGCCATAAAATCCCCCATTCACCTCGTCAGGCATCTTTGATGACCAGTATGAGAGGATATTGTTCTCAAGGTTATCCGTTACTGCTTTTTTAAGCTGAGCAAGCTTCTGTTCGGGTTTCAGCTGAAGCGGTATCTGACCGACGATGACTGAACATGCAGATATTGCAAGAACAGTCAGTAATGCAATGGTCTTCTTCATGGTAGCATATTGTTAAGTTAAAAAGCTACTGTTATTTTTTTAACAGTAGCTTCGGGACAAAAAAGAGTTCACATATTAACTCCACAACCTGTCGTGGGAACGCTTCTGATCCCATTCGGGTGTTGGTTCAAACCAGCCTGAATCCTTGCCGAGACGTTTTTTACACTCTTCTTCATTCAGCTCTATCCCAAGCCCGGGTGAATCGAGCGGAACAATCGCAAATCCATTCTCCACTATTGGTCTTGAGCCGGTCATCCTTACCAGACTGGTATAATAGGGTAAATCAGGACTATGATGTTCAAGAGCGAGGAAGTTCTGTGTCGCTGCGGCACAGTGTACATTTGCCATAAAACAGACAGGAGATCCTGCCATGTGCATTGCCATTGCAATCTGGTTCTCTTCGGCATAATCGCCGATCCTTTTGGTTTCGAGCAAGCCTCCGGATGTACCCAGGTCAGGATGTATTATATCGACAGCTCTTGCATCGATAAGAGGCTTGAAACCATCGCGCAGACAATAAATGTCCTCACCGGTAAGTATCGGTGTTTCAAGAGCATCGGATAATTTCTTGTTGTTTACAACATCGAACCACGGAACCATATCCTCCAGCCAGGCAAGCCTGTATTTCTCCATGACCTTTCCGAAACGTATCGAGTTGTTCAGGTCAAAATGACCAAAGTGGTCTGCACAGAGAGGGATTTCATAGCCTACGCCATTCCTTACTTTTTCGACATACTCGGCAAGACCTGCCAAGCCTTTTTCAGTTATCTGCACCTGTGTAAAAGGATGAAGCGTATTACCATAGCCCATGTATGTTCTCAGGTCATATTGTCCTGTGGCACCATCCCAGAATTTTGAATTTACCAGAGCATCGGGCATTTTTGCAACCACATGAATGCCGAGATCCATCTTAAGCCATGTAAAACCCTGCACCTCGACTCTTCTTTTCATCACCTCGGCAAATTTAACCGGATCGTCTGCCCCCGGTGTGTCTGCATAAAGCCTTACCTTATCGCGGTACCTTCCTCCGAGCAGCTGCCATGCCGGAACATTGTATGCTTTCCCTGTAAGGTCCCATAATGCCATCTCAACTGCACATACACCCCCTCCCTGGCGGCCATGGTATCCGTACTGCCTGATTATCTTGAAGATCATCTCGACATTACATGGATTAAGCCCGATTATCCTGCTTTTCAGGAAGAGAGCATACCTTACATCTGCCCCATCTCTCACCTCTCCAAGGCCATAGATACCCTGGTTGGTATCAATCCTTATTATATGCTTGTTCATTATGGTGGCATAACGCATATCGGTGATCTTAAGTTCTGAAGGACTCGAAGCCCTGCTCACCTTCTGAGTTGCCTGTGCTACTGCGTCTTCAATCCTGACTGACATCAGACCTCCCAGAGCAATACCTCCCAGGGCTGTCTTTTTGAGAAAGCTTCTCCTGCTGCCGGTTGTTGCAGGATTATCGATCTCGGCCTGCACAGCTGCCGCTTCTTCTTTCTCCATCCGCCTGTTCTGTTCTCTGATTTTTTGTATTGTACTTTTCATTTGACATGTTTTATCCGTTACTTTAAAATTTGATACAAACCACCTTGTGCACGCTGCCGGCTGCCGTCCCGATAAGTATCGGTCGCCGGTCGCCGGTTGCCGGTATTCCTACCAGTTCCTCTCCTTGAAGTAGTTATCGAGTTCCTGCTTTGTCATTGGCAGTTTCCCGGGATAATTGTTAAGCCAGTTCATAAAATCCTTCCTGATCTCTTCGCTCCATTGGCTGTCTATCTGTCCGGGTTTATATTTGCCTTCACGCAGCCGCTGATGTCCGAACTCATCACGCAATGCTGTTACTTCCGATGTAATAACCAGGTCCTCAACAAGGTGAGCCGGGATAAAGATAACCCCGTATTTTTTTGCCAGCACAACATCTCCAGGCAGGACGACAGCTCTTCCGACGCGAATGGGAACGTTGATGGATACAAGGCTCATCTGCTGAATGAACGACGGATCCTGACCCTTAATCCAGCCATTGAATCCTTTTATTTCGCTTAATCCTTCCTGGTCTCTTACCGAACCATAGAATATTACCCCTCGTTTCGATTTTGCATAAATTGAATTTCCCAGGTTATCTCCGATCAGGGTTCCATCGATTATCTTGCCATAGCTGTCGGCAACATAAACATCACCATCGACCAGGACGTCTATCGGCCACGAATTTGTCCCGCCCTGCTGTGCACGTCCTTCTGACTTGCCCTGTGCTTTTATATACTTTTCAAGGTCAGGTCTCAGTGGCATGTATTGTGCAGTAACGACACGGCCTGTCATGGGTTCATCGGGGTGAATTATCTGCCAGTCACTTTCGTACTGGTTTTGATATCCCCTGTTACGTAAAACACCCCAGGCTTCTTCAATTGAAATGTTTTTCAACCTTTCAAGGATCGCATCCGATACTTTTGGTCTTCCGTCAGGAAGTCGCTCACCTTTCCAGTCGGCTGTCAGCGCCTTTATGTATTCGGGAGAAGAACCGACATTCTGCGCATACATTGTGACACTCCCCAGGAGAAAAGTTAACAGTAAAATTGTTTTCTTATTCATATTCCTTCATTATTTATTATGAAAACAAAAAATAATATTATTCCTTAATCTGATTACAATTAATCTTAATTAAGCCCTGTTTATCCATTGTTGATAGTTACAGGTCACAGGACTATTAGCAGCGCACAACCATTAACCGGCTCCCGTCCCGATAGTTATAGGGAGCTATCGGGACGGTAACCGGTATCTGCAACTAATTAACGTCCCACCAGACTCTTTGTGATATTTCCGTCTCTCTGGTCATTGTTGTTGACCATCCAAGTGCTGTAAAAGCAGCGTTAAGATTCTCGAGGTTGTTTGACCATTCATTCTCAACATAGGCATATCTGACAGGCATCTCGGCACTTGCCGAATTTGAAGGAAGATCAAGATCCATCCTCCTTACATTAAACCACGCTTCAGTAGGATTCATATACATCGATACCCACATTTCTTCAGCAAGTCTTTGTCTGGCTGCCGCGCCTGTGCCGAGCGGATTTGCAGTTATATAATCAGTAATCTCAGCAGCATCGATTTTCTGGGTTGGAAGCAGACCACCATAGGAGCTCATCTGCTCCATACTCGCGGTAATTGCTGCTGCATAAGCTGCATCTGCAGTTGTTCCTGTCGTCCAGTTGTTTATGGCAGCCTCTGCAATAAGGTAGTGCATTTCTGCGGCTGTCAGAATGACAAGGGGCTGATCCATTGTGAAAAGGAACGGATTAGGACTTGTATATGTCCAGTGGTAGGCAGCAAGGGAAGGAGCCGGATTTGCATTAGTACCATGGACCATTCCTGTTGCCTGGGTGAGGTCCCAGTCCCATTTTGTAACGTCTCTCCAGTAAGTCTGCATGTTGGATGCAGTCACTGCGGTAATGGTATTATTAAGGCGTCCCCCGAAAATAACTTTACGACGGGGATCTGTCTTGGTTTTCAGAAAATTCACAAAATACTCTCCCATCTTTAAATATCTTTCAGGATCACCTGACGGTGAACCTTCAAAAAATGAACTATAAGGACTTTTCTCACTGTTCATTCCGTCCTTGGTCTGAAGAGTCCAGTTATCCGCATTGCTGGTAATAACCCCTCCGGCGATAGCTTTCTCTGCATAGGTTTTAGCCATTACCGCGTCTGCACCGGAAGCTCTCATCGCGATACGGAGCATAAGGGAAAAGCCATACTTCTTCCACTTGTCCATATTTCCGTTATAGACAATATCCCGTGCTTTCTTGGCATCGGCATTTCCTTTCCAGGTTAATGAAAGAACAGCCGGATCAGTGCTGATAGCCTGTGTTTCTGCATCAAGGGTTTCGAGCATATACTGATATATATCAGCCTGCCTGTCATATTTGGGTTTCATGTTGCTGCTTATATATGCCAGACCTGCTTCAGAAACGGGTATATCACCATAAAAATCTGTCAGCCTCTGAATTATTGCGACCTTCATGATACGTGTCATTGCCAGGTTATTTACCATGTTTGGATCTTCCTTTTTGACAAGAAAATCCTCAAGGGCTATAGCCATCTTAAGCGCTCCTGAATAGACACCCCACGGGCTGTCGTTCAGCCCCTGATCAAACTGATACAGACCTCCAAAGAGCATGAGATTTGAATAGGTGGCATAATACTTGCAATATCCGCCTTCGAGCCTGACCGGATTGCCGCCTGTTGAGCCCCGGCCATGGTTAATAAGGATATTGGTAAACAACATTGACATATCAGCGTTATCAGGTGTGAGCATGTATTTGGGATCATCAAGCTCCATCAGATTATCTGTATCGCATGCAAAGCCGCCAAAAAGGATCAGAGCGGCAAACATTATTTTCAGGAATATTTTATTTTTCATGGGAAGTCTTATTAGAAATTAACACTTAGATTCAATGTAAATGAGCGGGCTGATGGCAGAGCGCGGTAATTTATACCGGTTGCTCCTCCTGTACCCGGATCTCCGTTGGGAAGATGGTTTATAATGTCGAACAGGTTACGTCCGACCAGCGACACATTAATATTTTGTACCGGCAAACTCTGGTACAGGCTCTTGGGTACTGAGTAACCCAATGTCAGCTGGCGGAACTTGGCATAATCCGCATTAAAAACAACCATTTCAGAGACGCGTTTTGTAAATCCTTCTCGGTAATAGTTTTCAAAATGCTTCACATGATACGGAATTTCATTTCCGGCAACGACCACAGGATTCGGCAGATTGGCCGAAGGGTTTGCATTAATCGTATAGCCTGTAGCGCTGGCAACATCCGTCCAGACTGGTTCGGTAGCAGTGCCGGTATTATATACTCCCTGGATGAATAAGCTGCCCTCTCTGCCAGGAAGTGTTGATGTGCTCTGGCCTCTTTCAACCATCTCCTGTTCGGCTTCAAAAGCAACAGTGGCTCCCCATTTGCCATCGATAACTGCTGAGAGTGAAAGTCCTTTCCATCGCAGGGTCGTTGTCAGGCTAGCGGAATTGGGATGAGTACCATAACCCAGAAGTGTTTTCTGCGGATCGCGGGCAGGCCGCCATGACTGATGTGCCTGTCCGGCATAGTTGAATGTCCATCTTTCCCATACCGGCTTCCCGTCGACCTTCTTCTGGGTATATCCGTAGATTGCATAGGGACGTTCACCAACAATCTGTTTAACATCAATTCCGCCACCTATACCGACACTTCCGGCACCAACTTCAGAAACACCTCCGAGATCGAGTATTTCACCCATGTTATATGAATATGCAAGATTCATTTCAAGATTTATTTTACCACTGACCGGGACAAGTGTTAACATCAGTTCATGACCTTTATTGCCGATAGCTCCAAGGTTGACTGTTGCGCTTGTGTAACCTGATGACCGCGGCAGTGTTACACCGACTATGTCATTTGTGGTTTTCTTATCATAATATGCATAGTCAACTCCGATGCGGTTCTGGAAGAAACGGAAGTCAAAACCAAATTCATACTCGCGCGTTTCATAGGGCAGGAGGTTGGGGTTGGCAATACTATTGGGAAGGCTGACCAGAGGTGTGCTCATATACCCTGTGGCATCAAAGCTGTAGCCGATTTTTGTCGCATAAGCGCTCGATCCGCCTCCGACCTCGGCATATGATGCCCGGAACTTGGCAAATGACCACCAGTCGGGAAGAGTGATCTGGTTGTGCAGAAGGTAGCTCAACCCTACACTCGGATAGAAAATGCTGTTATTTGCGGGTGCAAGAGTCGAAAACCAGTCATTTCTGCCGGTGACGGTAAGGTAAACGAGATCTTTATATGAGGCTTCAGCACTTCCGTAAAGAGAGTTAATTCCTGAATGGCTGTCACCAACATCGGTATACAGCTGACCCGCATTTGTGATTACATGGTAGAATGGGATGAGAAGCTGGTCACCTCTTATTCCGTCACGGTTATAATGACTTCTTGTTGCACTTCCCCCGAACATCGCAACTATATTGAAATCGCCAAATCCTTTATTGATGTTGAGCGAGTACTCAGCATTCACCTGCTTTTCAATTGTTGTATATTCAGCAACAGCACCTGTACCGGCAACATTACCACGGAGAAATCCGTAAGCATCAATGTTTGTTACTTTAAGGGTGCTTGTTTCTGTGCCTAGTCTTCCCATGATATATAACCAGCTGGTTATATCAAATCTCAGGTTGGCATTGGCCGTAACCCGTTCCCTGGTGTCGTTCTGTGAATCCTGGTATGCCGACCAGTATGGATTCTGATAATAATCATTGGTGCTGAAAGGAAGCATCCATCCATCGGGCTTGGCGCCCCACTTGTCAGTGTCGCCTTTCAGCCAGTTTATGTCCCACGATGTTGGAATGATTGACAGCATCTGGACATAACGCTGAGGATTCGGCCTGTTTTTACTGTCCGATGTCGAGTAGTTTGCCCTGGCTTCAAGAGTTATCCTTTTACCGAATTTACTGTTCATTGAAAGGTTTACTGTCTGACGGTCCATGTTTGAGTTCGGAACAGGGGAGGTATAGCGCATATCAGAAAATGAAACACGGAATCTCTGACTCTGGCTGCCTCCTGAAAATGATATATCGTTTGTGAAGGTTGACCCGGTACGCATGAATGCGTCCCAGTGATCTTCAATGTAGGCATATTTAAGCGGGATATCCGGATTATCGTTAAAGAAGATACCCAGATCCCTGCCATCATACTTTGGACCCCAGTTACGGTGAACCTCCTGGTTCCATGTAGTCTGGTATGTGTCGCTGTTGTCGCCATTGGTACCTGAGTTCCCGTATAATTTCTGGCGGTTTCTGAAAGGATCAACATAGTTCTCAAATCCGAAGGATCCGTTATAGGAAATACCAAGTCCCCGCTGGCTCGTTCCGCTCTTGGTGGTGATAAGAATTACACCGTTCGATGCTCTGGAACCGTAAAGCGCAGTTGCCGCAGCACCTTTCAGGATACTCATTGTCTCAATATCGTTTGGATTAAGTGTTGTAAGTGCATCGCCAAGGTCCCTGCCTCCATAGCTTGATGACGCCCTGGTGATCGGAACACCGTCAACGACATAAAGAGGATTATTGTCGCGGCTTATTGAAGTATTGCCCCTGATAGTCACTCTTGATGATCCGGCAGCACCGGTACCGCTGATGTTAATATCAACACCGGCAATTTTACCCTGCAGGGTATTCATAAGGTTCAGCTCAGGTACTTTCTGGACGTCATCACCCTTGATCTCTGCAGCGGAATAACTTAAAGCTTTGGTCTGCCTCTTAATCCCGAGAGCAGTTACCACAACTTCATCTATCCGGGTAAGACTTTCGGTCATGACAACATCGATCACTGTCCTGTCTCCGACTACAATCTCCTGGGTTGTAAAGCCAATGAATGAGTACTGAAGAACAGCCTGATTATTTGGTACAGGAACAGAATACATACCGTCAGCATCCGTTAAAGTACCGGAGGTTGTTCCCCTTATCAGAATGGAAACCCCGGGAATTGGATTATTATCGGTTGAACTTGTAACCTTCCCGGTGACGGTTTTTTGAGCTACCAGGTATTGCAATCCTGCCAGCAGCAGAAATGCAAGTGACATTGCAATTTTTCTCATAAATATTTAAGATTTAGGTTAATTAATGTTCGCAGTAGATAGATTTGTTCAAAATGATGTACACAAGATAAAAAAGATTATTAAGATTTCAAGCTCCCGGATGAAGAATCACTCGCTTTTTTATAAGGTCATGTATAAGAAACACTTAAATTTGCATTGAACCAAAATTACCTGATTTTATGAAAAAGATTGTTCCGTATCTGATCGCTCTTTACCTGTTTATTACGTCGTGTACAGGGGAAAAACCTCTGGAAAAAGTGATAGATGAATCTCTCGGTTTTGCAGTAAAACAATACAACCTGATGGCTGATGTCATGAAAGAAAAACCTGACCAGTTACCGCGGACAATTGATACTTCAGGAATCCTGGTGACAGCAAGATCGGGATGGTGGACCAGTGGATTCTTCCCGGGAAGTCTCTGGTATCTTTATGAATACTCGGGTGACAATAAAATCATGGATAATGCCAGGATAATGACTGCCAGGATTGAAAAGGAAAAGAACAACAGGGGAACACACGACCTGGGATTTATGCTCTACTGCAGTTTTGGCAACGGACTGCGGCTGACAGGTGAAACAGCATACAGGGATATTTTGCTGACCGGAGCCAGATCACTGTCAACCCGCTTCAGACCAAATATTGGCTGCATTCAGTCATGGAACAGCAGAAGAGGATGGCAATGTCCTGTGATAATCGACAACATGATGAATCTGGAATTCCTGATGTGGGCATTCCGCGAGTCGGGAGACTCATCTTTTTATAAAATCTGTGTGACTCATTCAGATACAACAATTAAGAATCATTTTCGACCTGACTACAGCTCATACCACGTGGTCTCCTACGACACTCTCACAGGAAAAGTTGAAGTCAGGCAGACCCACCAGGGTGCTGCTGATGAGTCAGCATGGTCACGCGGCCAGAGCTGGGGATTATATGGTTATGTTGTAATGTATCGTGAGACAGGTCTGAAGCGATACCTCGACCAGGCAGTTCATATTGCCGACTTTATGATCAGCCATCCCAACATGCCGGATGATATGATACCTTACTGGGATTTCAATGCACCTGAGATTCCCGACGCAAAGAGAGATGCATCGGCAGGTTCAGTAATGGCATCAGCACTTATTGAGCTGAGCGGCTATACAGGCGCTGATGGTGCAAAATATCTGCAGGTTGCTGAAAAGCAGCTTCGTGCACTTTCATCACCTGCATACCGTGCCGGGCTGGGCGGGAACGGGAACTTTATTCTTATGCACAGCGTCGGATCAATACCCGGTAAAAGCGAGGTGGATGTACCGCTAACCTACGCTGATTACTATTATATTGAGGCTCTTATGAGGTACAGGAAACTGCTCGCAGATATGAAGTAGTTTGCGGGTTGAACTAAAAATAGATCATTGCCTTCATTACACCATCCTTATAATCTGCTACCAGATCAAAAGCATCCTTTGTCTGTCCGAACGGGAAGCGGTGCGTCACCATTCTGCTGACATCCAGTCTGCCGTTGTTCATCATTTTAAGCGCAGTTCCGGTGCAGTTCTCCTGCCTGCGGACAAAAAGGATGGAAATCTCCCTGCGCCGTGTCTTTTCAACATTCACTGACCAGAAGTCAAATTCGGGTATACCAACTACCATAAGCTTTCCTCCCGGTTTCAGAATGTCAATTGCCTGGTCGAGAGCTTCCTGCTGACCACAGCATTCAAAAACGACATCAAGGCCGAAGGGCTCTTTATCTCTTATGGTCTCAACAATGTTTTCCTTCATGGGATTACCGGTGTAAGCCGCACCCTCATTCATGGCGATTGACAAACGCTCATCTATCTTGTCTGTGACATAAATATCACCGGCACCCTGGTCCCGGGCTGCAAGGTGGACACTCATCCCGATAGGACCAAAACCCATAACGCCCGCTTTCAATCCTTTTATATTACCCGATCTTTTCACTGAATAAATTCCAATGGCCAGAGGCTCGGATATTGAACCATGGTCATATGATAACTTTCCGGGAATTTTAAAACAACACTGTTCAGGGATTATTATATATTCTGAAAGACATCCTTCAGCCTGTCCGGGACATCCCAGAAACTTTAGCTTACGGCAGGTGTTGTGCCTGCCAGCCCTGCACTGGTCACATTCATTGCACGAAATGGCAGGTTCAATTGCGACTGAGTCGCCTTGTTTGACATTCTTAACACCGGCACCTGTTTCAATAACCACCCCGGCTCCTTCATGACCAACGGTAAACGGATATGTGACCTTCTGAGAACCAATGTTACCTCTTGTATAATAGTGAATATCAGAACCACATATACCGACAGCCGACATTCTGATCCTGACATCCAGTGGATTCATTATCACAGCTTCTGGAACGTTTCTCATTTCCATTTGCCTGATCCCTGTGAGCACCATCGCCTTCATAAACTTAAAATTATCTATTTTAGCAAAACAAATATAAGGCATTAAAATTACCTGCAATGAGAAAAATATATGCTACAGGTGAGACGGTTTTTGATATTATTTTCAAGAATGGTCAGCCGCAGGCTGCCAAAGCCGGGGGGTCGATGCTGAACAGCGCAGTTTCGCTGGGGAGGATCGGTTTACCGGTATTTTTTATTAGTGAATACGGAGTTGATGATGTAGGTAGGCTGATCGGCAGGTTTCTAAATGAAAACGGAGTCAATACAGGAAATGTACACCATTTTACGGATGGAAGTACCAAGCTTGCCGTGGCTTTTCTGGATGAAAAAAATGACGCTACTTACACCTTTTATGAGAAATATCCGCATGACAGGCTCACAATTGATTTTCCCGTCATACAAAGGGAAGACATAATACTTTACGGATCGATCTATGCAATTACCGATCAGATAAGAAAGAAGTTCAGGGATTTCATAAATTCGGCCGGTTCAAACGGTGCAACCGTGATCTACGATCCCAATTTCAGGAGTTCGCATCTGCCCGAGCTGGAAAGACTGAAACCGATGATTATCGAGAATATGCAGATGGCAAGCCTGGTAAGGGGATCACACGAGGATTTCAGGAATATCTTTGGTTCATCAACTCCCGATGAAGCCTGGGAAATGGTAAGGAGATACTGTGGCTGCCTTGTCTATACAGCCAGCGGAGAAGGGGTATTTGTCAGAACATCATCCTTCAGCGGTAAGTTTCCTGTTAAGAAAATCGAAACTGTAAGCACTATAGGTGCAGGAGATAATTTCAACGCCGGGATGATTGCATCCCTCTGGAAAAATAATATCACAAGAGATCTACTGACTAAAATGGGCAGGGATAAATGGCTTAAAGTTGTTTCAATGGGTGTTGATTTTGCTACTGATGTCTGTATGAGCTACGAAAATTACATATCTCTTGAGTTCGCCGGTAAATTCCTGAAGAAGGCTTAACATGTTGCACGTCATGGTGACTATGTTTTTTACACCTGACTTCAGGCTTTAATTATCGGCACCGGTTGCAAATCGACGCCAGCATTTGAAAAGTAAACCTGTTATATAGGTTTTGCATTGGCAAGCAGGTATTTTTCCGCTTCAAAGCTCCAGATGTAATCATTCTTTTTAACGATCTCGTGCAGATCACTGTAAAAAGGGTCTTCTTTACCTTTTTCCCCGAGTTTGTAAAGAGAGGTAAGAGGCATTGAAATATTTGTATAGATGAGCTTCTTGCCTCCCGGTATTTTGGGGAGATTAAGTGTTGTTTCAATCACTGAGTCGAGGCCTCCGATATGGGTTATCATTACCGCCGGATTGATCTTACCCTCAGACATCAGCATCAGCGATTCGCGCATGTCGTCCGTATTACCTCCTGAAGTGCCAACAATGTGAGTGAATGCATAATGCACGTTGTAGAAATTAAATTCAGCCTTGAAGTCAGGATTGGTTGGTCCTGCAAAGAAATTCAGGCAGCCGTCAAATCCGAGTATGGCATCGCCCTGTTCGATTACCTGTTTCACCGGAGCAAAAATAAAAACATCATCAAATCCTGAACCACCGGTAAGGTCACGTAG
>Ga0316626_10000329_pt1 | contig 17554 bp, 35 predicted proteins | sample OWC_Aug_T1_C1_D5_FD_207656 | JGI IMG/M metagenome (GOLD analysis project Ga0316626, IMG submission 207656) | Wetland soil microbial communities from Old Woman Creek delta, Ohio, United States - OWC_Aug_T1_C1_D5_A | ecosystem: Environmental > Terrestrial > Soil > Wetlands | place: USA: Ohio...
GAAATTGAGTCTGCGCATCTGCACGCAAAGCCAGAATAACGCGAATGTCGGTGTTCGAGCGGACAACTCGAGCGGGTTCAAGGGAGTTAGCTGGCACAATCCGACCCAAAAGTGGCAGGCTCGGATTGATGTCAACGGGAAGCAAAAGTTTCTCGGCCGCTACTCAACCTCCGAAGAAGCCGCCGCCGCTTACGACGCCGCGGCCATCGAACACCACGGCGAGTTCGCTGTCACAAACAAGTCTCTGGGACTGCTCAAGTGATCCGAACAATCCGGCCCACGGAACTATCAACTCGAGTGTTTCATTTTCAGGTTGAGTTCTAATCTAGCTTGACATAGAAATCATCTATGGTATAGGTATGCAAATGGATATCGAACTAGAACCAAGAGGAGAATCACAATGAGCAGATTCGTAAATTTACCAACCTCTAGCGGTAACGAGGTGTCGATCCGAGTTGACGCGATCATTGGAGTGCGCGAAGTGAAGTGCGCATCGTCTAATAGGTCACGCGTGTTCGCCAGGGATGGCTTCACCGACGAGATTCTCCTCTCCAGGCCAGAAGTTTTCCGCCGCATGGGGCTACACTTGAGCGCGAACGGAGAGGATTGGGTATAATGGCCAAGAATACAGAGGTGACGAGGGTGAGTAACTGGATGAGATTGGTGACGGTGTAGAATGAGCACGGTAATCACGCTTCTGATGATGGACATTATGTTAACGCTCGTGGCGATTACTGGGATTGTTTTTGTCATCAGCGAGATTTCGAGTGCAAAACCACGCGAACTGCGGCTGCTGCGACGGGACGGGAAAGGTCGATAGGATGTGGTACAGCACGGTCGACTTTGCACCGTGTCTCCATGTCGTGTATACTGGCGAGCAGATAGTCTGTCCGGGGTGCGATGGTTCTGGACAGAGCGATCGCAGCAAAGGAAATGCAAAACATGAGCAACAAATTAATTAGGCAGGTTAAGCAGATGACACGCGGACGTTTGTTCGAAGGTTCAACCGTCGTAGAAAGCAACGCGGACGGCGAAGGCTTGGCAACGGGTCAGATTTGATGTAGAGGAGGAGACGAATTGAAAACATTTACAATTACATTGCTATCGATACTAATTACCGTCGGGTTGATTTTCGGATTACAATACCTGGACCTGTTCAGTTATAGTATTTTCGCGCCAAAGTATGAACAGGTCCGGCGTGAGACGTTTGAGCAATCAAAAGCGTACAACGACGGAATGGTTCAGGAACTCGAGTCGATGCGTCTTGATTATACCAAGGCTAACGACGAACAGAAAGCAGCGTTGGCATCTGTTATCCTGCATCGGTCGGCTGCTTACCAGTGTGAACGCATGCCGTATGATCTGTGTCAGTTTATTCAGCAACTCAAGAGCGGAAAGTGATTATGCAAAAGTCAACCATTCTACCATCAATCGCCATGTTAACATTTCTGGTGTCGTTGGCGGCATGCGACGTAGCTGGACCATCCAGCGATGCCGTACAGAGCCATCAACAGGAGCGACTGCTCCAGGAAGGGACGGCTCAGGTCGGGATGCCTGCTATCAAAAACTTCCGTGAGCGAAAACTGCTTAAGGATATTATTGAGATGCGCGACCAGGCGAATCTCACGACCTACACGTATCTTTGGAGTGACGTGCAGGGTAAGTGGGTATTTTTCTGTAATAGTATTGGTTACGGTTTGCCATATTCGACACAGTTTACGAACCCTCAGAAGATCGCGGACCAGTTCCAATCCGGATACGCCATCTTGCCTCAGGCTGACCCAAACGGACTGTTCTCGCCATCGTCAGCGGACGGTACATGGGTTTTGTGTAAGGACCCAAACGGTGACAAGACGCTCCCTGTGCTCATTGAGCCGCGATGTATCGTGTCGCCTTTTGAGCTCGATAAGCGAACGGTTGGCAAAACCGAAGAAGAGTTCCCCGTTACAATCAAGGTGAAGCATTGAAAACCTACAGCGAATTACAGAAACTGGTCCACCAAACCGCAATCGACAAAGGATGGCATTGCAATGACGAGCTTAACGCAGACGGTTTCCCGACCGCGCGACAGTTACTCGCGTGGAGCGACCTGGTTACCGATGAGCTTGACGAGGCCGAGCTTGAGACACTCGACGAATACTCGGACACCAGTGGCAAGCCATGCGGGTACCTAACAGAGATTGTTGACGCTCGGATTAGGCTTATGGACATGGCCGGAGCGTGCAAAATTAACCTGGACTCCGTTGCGAATATAAATTCGATGCGAGAATACCCGCCTTTGCGTAGCCTGTGCGCCGAAAGGAACGCATGGAGAGCACATGTTCGACGCGGAACGAGAGCCGGGGTTGAAATTGGACTTCTCAGATATCTTCTGTGCATCGACCGTCTTTTCTCGGAGCGAATGAGTTACATTAGGCCAGGGCTCACCGATGGTTATATCACCAAAGAACTAGAGCGTATTACGCTGGATAAAGATGAATACAACCGAACAAAGCGCAGTTATCGCCACGGCGGGAAGCTAGCGTAAGGAGACAATATGGACCTTTCAAAGATTGATTTTACGAAATGCAAATTGCCGGATTGGAGCGGATCGCGCATACACGTGACATATACGTCATTCGCCGTCAAGATTATGAGCGGTAGTCGGGTGAACGCGTCAAAGTCCGCTCACCACGGCTGCGACCAATGGGACGTCGCCCACGGAATCGGGACGCGAACGTTCGAAGAACTTGGGCAACTCCGCGAAATCTGCTTCCAAGTTGACCACTTCATCACCGACGAGCTCGCCGCCCTCAAGCTAAAGGAAGAGTACCCCATGAGCGCTGACGAGGCGCGAGAGTTCCTACGGACGCATCCGGGGGAGCATTTGCTTGCGTGGAGTGGTCTACCTGGATGCAACTACGCTGGCCTTAAAAACGGCGAGCATTGGCATCGCTTTGATGGTGAGTCGCATGTCGTAAAGGTCTGCGTTGGTAGATGGTGCGTTGACAGTATATTCGACGGCTCCCGCTACCGCCTCATCGAGTCGCGCAACGTGCATCAAGAACTCGATTGGGTTTCGGTGCCGTGGCAGGATGTGGAGTGGCTAGAGCAGCAGGGTATCAAGGTCCTGAAGCAAGCTGGTGATAGCACGACTTTCAAGGCCGACCGTGGCACGCTTCCGTTTGGCTACGACCCGTCGGAACCGCGATGGGTAAATGTCACTAACAACCAGGTTGCTAGGCTCTATGGATTAAATTGCGCGATTGCTATACGAGGCGGTTGGCGTGGGCCACATTGGTGTCAGGTAGCCAACCCAGATGGCGACAAAATTTACGAATACGCCGTCGATATCCATACCCTGACCCCTGGAATCAAGCTTCACGAAGAGACGAAACCCGAACCCGCCTGGGCCACGCTGAAATGGACAGAGGTCGAGCGACTTGATAAAGCTGGGGCGCACGTGCAGTGGAGCAGGCATCACATCACTGGTGAAAAACCAGAATGGCGAGAACGTGACGGCAACGACCAAGGAGCCGCAGGGTTTGCAAATCTCGCTTACCGCGTCGACCTCCGCACGGTCCCTGACGGCGTGGAGCTGTACGAGCCGGATTGGGTGGAAATAGTTGTAGGCGGTGGTCCAGGTGAGAAATACCGCGCTGACCGCAAGACGTTTCCGGCTGGGTACGAGGCGAATCCGTCTCCCGAAACTCCGGCGCCAAAACGGAGCTACACTGATATGGTTAGAGATGTCATGCGACAGAAGGGTGGCGGCCTATCTGGCAGCAGTTCCGCCTATCTTAGCGCGAGACTTGACGCGTTGATCTATGTATTAGACGTGGAGAGGAAAGTCCTATGACCACCCAAAGACTAGGCGAGCGCGTCCAGGATTGGATGAACGAACATTGCGCTGGACTCACGATGAGCGATGCGCAGGAGGCGAAGTTTCGATTGATGGCGTTGATTCGTGCACTTGAGGACGATGCGATCCAGGCGAAGGCGCCAGTGAAGCCCCTTGCCGAATCAGACCTGCCTGGGCTACCCGAAGGGTTGTATTGGACGGGCCTGTCTGGGCCTAACCTTGACCAGCCGCCTTGGATGGCTAGGTCGGATGAAGACGGTGGAATCGAGTGTTATGCGACTGAGTACGGGATACACGCCGATTCGGATGATTGTGCATCGGTACCATTCCCAGTCCTCCGCGCAGTTCTCATCGCGAACGGGGTGGAGCTATGACTGGTATGACCGAGTGGTCCGACGATTACATCTCTGAACACGCATATCTTGTCGCTCGCGGTGTCCGCCCGATGGCGATCGTTGGACATATAAAGGCGGATGATCTGCTGATGCTACAGGTAGCGTCCAAACTTGAAATCGCCACCTGCGACATCAATGTAATCCCATTCGCAATACCAAGAAATGATGGTTTCGCCGACTGTGGTTTCGCCGCAGCAACATGGGTGCTTGAACTGTATGCTTACATTATTCAGTCAGATGAGCTGCCAGAAGAACACATGCACAGGATCCGCGGATTGCTGCTTGGCTATAGCGCAGAAGCGATACGTCAGCATGATGAGCGCACATCTGGACGACAATTCATGTGGATTCGGTCGGTGCAACAGGAGAATCGAAAGCGGCGGATCGAGCTGCACGAGGCGGCCACTGAAGCTGCCGGGATAATTAAGAAGGTCTTCCATGACCCCTAACCACGCAATCTCCCTAATCTTCCTGGCGCTGGTCATCCTGCTGGCGCTAGCGTGTTGCGAGGATTAGCCTTCACCTGCCTACATTCAACTTCGTATAGAAATTTCAAATTACACCTCGAACTCGGGAGTTAGGCGACATTGGAGCACATCAGGACAACGACGATAGAGCGGCCAGGGACGACGTTCAGCGTGGAGACGTTCCGACACAGCGACGGCGAGGTGAGTACGACAGAGCCATTCCGTCAGCTGTCAGTGGAGGAGTGCGACCAGGACCGGCGGAGCTACAACAGGAGCCAGTACGTGGCAGAGGCGCTGCGAGGGTGCGGGATTTGCCCAGTGCGACAGCGACAGGAGTTCACGGCGGCAGTGGTCGACATGATGGTGTTGCATTTATGACTGCGCAATCAGCAACAATCACCAGATTCGCGCGCCTCGCACACAGGCGCAACAACCCAATCGGTCGCGCCGTTGGCCCGTACGTTGTGACGGGATACGTCGGTGACAACCCAAACGGCGAGTACGTCACGATAGGCTGCCCCGATTGCGACCACGCGATTCCGCCGCAGCGCAGGAACATGCCGGCTGTGAAGGCGAAAAAGTGTGTTGGATGCGGGAGGGAGGCGAAATCGGAATGATCAAGCATGAAGATGGGGTCATAACATTTGAAACAGCGGAAGAGTTTGTAAGGCTCATGGGTCGACCGGCTCCAGATTTGTTCAACCCCAAGCCCGCAATCGTGAGTAACGAAAAACTGACGATATTCGGGCGCGAGATTGAGCCGGATCACTGCTGCACATATACCACCTGGAGCATCGTGCTTGGCGGGGCACAGCTGTCGGTATCGTGGCATGGTGTCCATGGCGCAGCGGGGCGCGTGAAATTTGGCGAGATTGATAGCTCGCGATACAAGTTCGACACCAAAGAATACGCGCGCGATTGGCTAGAATCCGAAGCGCGACGAATCATGCGCGAGTGCCTCGAGATTGCGGGGCTGATGGTGGCGAGTTCGTGTGAACTCCTGGAGCCTGCTAGGGTGAGGTTTCGAGATGAGCGAATTAAAGCTATCCACCCAGGAGCTAGCGGCAACAAGCGAATTCACCGGACACCTCGAGCCTGGCGAAATGGTCGTCTACAACACGATTGACGGCAACGCGCGCAGAAAAAACACGAATCCCGAGCCTCGCCCGTGCACGAAGGGGTTCGCGCTGGCGCATCCGGGCGAGAGTGAATATCGCGATAGAAACTGTTGCCGTGAATACTGGAGCGGCCGGACTAGTGTCCGTGAGTTCCGCGAATTACCGATGCGTTTCCTTGACTTCCGAACAACCGCGAAGGATAAATCAAACCGCCTCCCAACGGTGAATCCGCCCAAATTCACCGAATGGAGCCACGAGCCGAACGGTGTGCGTCTGGTGAGGGTAGACGGCGAATGCGAGGAGTACGCGGGCAGCGTCATCACGCGAGAGCAGGCTGATAACGCTAGGGCACTGACTAATGCCTACGATGAGCTGCATGGTAGCAACCGGTGACTTGCGCGCGCGTTAGAATGTGCTATCGTGCGGAGACGAGACGAGAGGAATAGAGAAATATGAGTGCCACAATTATAGTTCCAGGTCGATTAACAAAAGACGCCGAGATTCGACAGGCTGGGCAAAGCGAGATTATCTCTTTCAGCGTAGCGGTGAGTTGCTACGAGCGGCGAGAGAAGGTTACCCGATTTTACGATTGTTCATGGTTCAAGTCAAAGCGCTCGGAAGCCATGATTCCGATGCTAACGAAGGGAACATCAGTTACCGTTACAGGGGGGCATTCGACTCGAGAGCACGGTGGAAAGACATACGAGCAGGTCGACGTTTGGAACGTCGAGCTTGGTGGTGGCGGGCGACGGGAGGCAACGGCTCCAGCTGACGCGGCTGGAGATGACTCGCAATCCAGCGCGCGACCGGCAGTGCCCGGTGGAATTGACCCAGATTTTCCTTTTTGATCCAATAGCCGACCACGCGATCGCAACAGTCTCGTGGTCGGCGTTTGTATTATGAAAAAACGCTCTGCATCGGTCCTATGTATCTCAACGCAGTAACAACTAGCTGGGTTGACTTCAGTATGTTCTCACCACCAGACAGGTACGGGATGAACATCAGCAGCAAAATGAACGCACGTCGCCGACGGTCTAGAGACATCGCGAGCGCCTCAAGAAAGAGGAATAGATAAGCATGACAGAATTTACTGTAGAGTGCGTCCGTATAGGTTCAGTTAAAAAACACCAAAACGCAGACAGTCTATCTATCACCAACATTCACGGTGGATACCCAGTAATTTTTCGCACTGGAGACTTTCGCCCAGGTGATCTAGCGTGCTACATTCCAGTTGACGCATTGGTCCCCGTCTCGCGTCCAGAATTCGCGTTTCTCGACTCCGGGAAAGGCCGAGCAATGGAGCGTATCAAGGCTAAACGGCTTCGAGGTGTTTTCTCGATGGGACTGCTCGTCCGCGCGCCGGATGGGGCAAAAGAAGGAGACGATTTGCAGGCACACTTCGGAATCGAGAAGTGGCTACCAGAGAGCGAGCGCGAACCTGCTCCTGATAATCGAAAAGCTCGGCGCGCGTGGCATCGCACATGGTTTGGCGCTGTATTGTATCGACTTCGGCAGTTGGTTGGCCTCGCGCCGCCAAAGCCGCCATCAGTCCCCGTGTACGATATCGAAGGATGGCGTAAACACAAGAACATCCTAGTTGATGGTGAAGATGTTGTAATTCGCGAGAAATTACATGGATGTTGCTCACGTTACGTTCACACTGGAAAAAGGTTCTTCATCGGCAGTCGAACCGTGATGACTCGCACGGGTCCAAGTGTATGGAAAACGGTCGCTGACAGATACCAGCTCGAACAGAAGCTCAAGCAGCATCCGGGCGTTGTGCTTTTTGGTGAGGTATATGGTTCGGTTCAGGACTTGAGATACGGAGTCCCGGCAAATGAAGAGGTTCGATTCGTTGCCTTTGACGCGCTCTGGCCAAACAAAGACGGAACGCGTCGGTATCTGAATAACGACGACCTGGAGCGGTTCTGCGCATCACTATCGATCCAAATGGCCCCGGTGCTTTATCGCGGGCCATGGCACGATGGACTGGCGTCTCTCGCCGAGGGGAAGAGCACGATGCCCGGAGCCGACCACGTTCGCGAAGGGTTCGTTGTTCGGCCCGTTGTCGAGCGACACGACCCCAGATTTGGACGAGTACAGTTGAAGCTAGCGGGCGAGGGATATTTGCTCCGTAAGGGAAATCACCGATGACCAACAACAGCAACGACCATATTATCGACCGACACATTGACCGACTCGATGAAGCGCTATCCAACGACGCATACTCTCTCAATCCCGATATAGTTGGCGGTCTTGTTGATATGTGCATCGGCGCGCTACAGGTACTCGTTACGGCCAAGAAAGGCAAGTATCCGCACGACCCGGCGCTTGAACAGGACTCGCTATGTCACCTGAGTCATGCGCTCGAACACATGGAGAGCGCATACGATGCGTGTAGCGGGGACGAACCTGTGGCCGGTCACACGGGTGTAGCTCTCGACGACGACGGAATTCCGCATTACCACCACGCGACGGCCCGCGTTGCACTGATGCTGACCAGGGTGGCGATTGTGGAGCGGGAGAGGCGAGAACACCCGATAGTGACGCTTAGTTGCGATGGGTTAGCAGCAATTGACGCCTTGAGTAGACTTCGAGGCGAGGCCGAACGCAGAACATGGTCCGTCTACGTCGACGGGCGCAATGTACCAGGCGCTTATGTCACTGAACTGAAGAAAGAGCTACATCGCAACGGACTAGCCGACGCAAACGGTAACGCGGTTCCGGCTGTCCATAAGAAACCGGTCGTCATCGGATTGGACGGCGCCGACGCGTACTCGACCGCGAAGAGCGGTGAGGCGAAGAGCGGTGAGGCGAAGAACGCGTGCTGGCAGGAACATGCTAGACACTATCTGTATAGCCTAGACGGCAGGCGTTATGACACGTGCGGGAGCGTCGATAGCGGATGGAGCGAGGGGACTCCTCTCAATGCGCGCGATATGTCCGAGGTCGACTGTGTTCGCTACCACGCGATCAATGCTGACGAAGGTGGCTGGGCGTTGGCGCCGACGCCCGGGTTTAATTTCTGGTCTGTTCCTGTTCTACCTGGATACCTATCCGCCGAACAAATTCAGCTGACTAACCCAGCGGTCCTCTGCTCCGGTTGCGTCTTCGAGAGATACAGCGGCGGTCCTGGTTACTCCGAGCGATGCGATGGGTGTCGGAAGAGCGCGACGCGTCCAAGCTACGAGGTGAAAGCATGACCGATGAGGAACTCTTTGAGCTGCACACGATGGTCGACGTTATTGGCGTTCGGCCGCACGATAAGGTCGACGCCATTCGCCGGCTGGAAGAGCGCGGTTACTTGACGCGAGAACCGAACCATGGCATAGCGTTGACTGATGCTGCCGTTGCAGCGCTGGGGAAGATGCGGTTTGTATGAGCGAGCGCGATTACATAGACGGTTCAGAGGCCCAGTGGCGCAAAGTATTACAACTCGCTGACGCGAACATGATAGACGGAGGCAAGTCGCGAGAGAAGCTACTCGGTGAGCTATCGGAAGCAAGAGCCGCGATTCGTGAGCTACTGAGTGAGATTGGTAACGACGACCCGTGCTCGGAATTCATGAACTTGGCGGATGTGATACGTAAAACGGTTATTCCGATTGTGAGGACGATAGGATGATCTGTAGCAATTTAACAGTGGTAGGTATCTGATGCGAAACTTCAATGGAATCAAATGGAACCTGTGCTCATTACCGCCGACCAAGAGCGGTCTCGAGCTCAAGGTGGACGGAACCGCAATCTGCGCGTGTCTTGGCTCGAAAGAAACCGGCACGACCATACTGTCACGGGAATACGATAGCCCGGACTGGGAAACGGACACTGGCGCCACGATGTGCACTCGAGCCGGGCTAGACGAGTACTTCGAAATCGCGAAAACCATCGACGCGTTCATCGCTGACCAGCAACGTGAGCGCGTCATGATTACGCCGCGCGAGATGTTCCGGATGCTGCTGGACGGTGACGAAGAGGTTACGGTGAACTCTCGGGGCCGCCTCACATATCGATTCAATGACTACCTCGGCTGTTTTGAGGTCGAGGGCGAAAATCCTGGGGCTTGTCGGGTCCCGTCTACAAACGCCGGCAACAAACCACTCGAACTAATCTCGCGCAAGCCATCGGCAACACCAGTCGCGCCATCGCCCGCTTCACCGTGCCCGGATAGCGTCGACCCTGCGGCGCCATTGCCGGTCAAGACCAAGGCGCCGGAAGGTTCCAAGTGGGCTTACGGCAGCAACGGGCAGGTCGTACTTCGCGTTCGCGAATCGTACGGCGACGTCGACGTTGAGATGCCGGTCAACACGACGTACCGCGACGCGTACCTAGCGTGCGCCGAAGCTTGCGGTGAGGTCTTTGGCGTGCAACGGGTTCATGACATTTGGATCAGTAACGTCCAATACGACCGGTGCCACCCAACGGATATCCACGCTCAAATCAGCGATATCGTGCCAATGCCAGGAACCGCAAAGCTAATCGTCGATGCAAAGTAGCCCCTGCGAAACCTGTGTCGCTCGCGCCACTCCTGGTGACGAGCTGCCGTGTCTCAAGTGCCGCGTCCAGTTTCCGAAGAACTGGACGCTTGAGGATAAGCGAGAGGTGGAATTAACATCCAACTCGACCTTGACGCCGCGCTAACCGCCTGCTAACGCAACGCATGACTAACGAGCAGATTGTAACGGTTGCGCGACTGTACGAGAGACGGCTTCTAGATGGCGAGTATGATCCTGTTCGCGCTGACTCGGCTCTACTGTCCTATTCGCCGCCCAGTGAACAGTTGAGCCATGCGCTTGGGATGCTTCAGGAAATCGTGAACGGAAACGTCGCCGATTCAAAGGCTGAGCGGTGGCTTTGCTTCGCGCAAGGTGTTCTGTGGTGCCACGGGATGTATTCGATTGACGAGATGAGGGAGCATAACCGATGAAATTCACAGCAGCGACGAAAACGTTTGAGGTTTCGCTTGATAACGCGGTTGAAATGTTCGCGGAGGCGGTCGGAGCGCCAAAGGAAAAGGTTAGCGTCGAGTACATAATCCGCGAGGTCGAAGGTGATCCGATGGACAGGTTCCCAGAAGTGAACAAGGTGACTGCGATACGGATTACGGTGAGAGAATGACAGTAAAATTCGAAACGCTAAAACCCGGCGACGTGCTTTACGATTGCGGCACGCACGGGGTCGGCAACACGACTGCGCGCGCCATGGGGTGTTGGAAAATCGACATTGTGTCGATTGACCCGGTTGAGAAATCGGCGATTGTGCGATGGAATGGTAATGCTCCAAAGAAGCAATTCGCGGTCTACTTCGGCCACCATACGATCCGGCGCTGGCCACCAGAATGGGTGAGTAACGGATGGAGCGGAGAGAAGACCTGCAAGGTGTGCCACTGTAGAGAAAGTAAGGGGCACGCGATTCATTGCGAGCACCCGAAAGCGGTCAAGGCGCGAAGCAAGGTTACGGTATGAGCCGCCGCACGCGATACGTGCTCGCGTTCCTTTTCGGCGCCGCAATCGGCGCGACCGTTGTGTACCTTCCCGTGAAGGCATGTGGCATGATCACAAATAAGGTGCCGCGATGATTACGTTCACAATATGGGACGTCGCACTGCTCGTAATCGGAGTCGATGCGGTCGCTGGATACGTAACCACATTCATTCGTGACACTTGACAAGTGCGCGAACCGTGCCATGGTCCGGAACTGGAGCTATATGCGTATAAACTGGGATGATAACAACGGAGCCAATCTTGAGCTTGCCAAACAAACGCTTCGGGCGACCGCAAACGTAGCCGATGCTTGCGCGCTGCTTAGTCGTCAAGGGTTAGACGTCAGCGTAAATGGCCTGGAAACGGCATTCCGTCGCCGAGGTCTCAACAGTCCTGGCTCTTTCTGCTGTGCTGATATCGGCCCAATCCCGCTAACGACAGAGGCGACTCGTCCGAGTGATGACCTTGCCCCGCTCGTTAAGGCTCTGTCGAAATCGCCGACTTTCGAGCAGCTATGCGATTCGATGGGTATGTCACCGTCGGCAACTCGAGGTCTGATTGCGCGCGCGAAGGAATCCGGGATAGCGGTCAAAATCGGTCACGGTCACGTCGGAATTGGGTTCGACGATAACGATGATATCCACCAGGCTGGACCGCCTCCGACGGTTAGAGGCGTGTTTCGAGTCGGGGTAATTTCCGACTTGCACCTAGGCTCCAAGTACTGTCTTCGCAAGGAGATTGCCGATTGTGTCGCGCGCATTTACAAGTCAGGGGCGCGCGATGTGCTGATTCCTGGTGACCTGCTTGATGGGTGCTACCGTCACGGCGAATTTGAGTTGCGATACTCTGGATTGGAAGACCAGACCAAAGACCTGTTCAATACGCTACCGAGATTCGATGGGCTCAAGTATCACGCAATCACCGGAAATCACGATTTCACATTCACCGAGAAAACAGGTGTTGACGTCGGAGCACACATCACCGGGTACTTCTCTTCGCGAGGACGAAGCGACATCAAGTTTTATGGAGACCGCGCCGCTACGTTGCGAATCGGAGGGACAACGGTTCGATTGCTCCATCCGTGCGGGTCGTGCTCGTATGCGGTGAGCTACAAGCTGGCTAAATTCGTCGAAGCGTTCAGCTCTGCGGAAAAGCCCGGCGTGCTTCTAGTTGGCCACTATCATCGAAGTTGCTACATCTACACGCGCGGGGTACACACGATAGCCTGCCCAACGTTGCAGGGACCTGGAAGCGCGTTCGGTAAGTCGCTAGGGTTAGGACCACAGGCGATTGGCGGACTACTGCTTAGCTGGAGACTGACCAAGTTCCAGACACTGCGCGAATTCAACATCCGCTCGATTAACTACTTCAAACACGAGAAGGAAAAGGAGACCGCATGATGCCATCACTCCATGAAGCATCGCCATTCGTAGCAATTGCACTTCTTACCTTCATCGCGATTTCGCTTGGCATGTTTCTGAGTAACAGGACGACACCGAGCGGGCTAATCGAATCGCTGTCGACACAATGCGTGCGCAAAGGAACATCCGAATGATCCGAATACGGAAGGCGCCGAGGAACCTGTACGGTAAAATTCGCGAAATGAGCGACGACTTGCTGCTCGAGGGCGACAGCAATTTGTCAGTGTTTAAGCAAGCCGGAGAATATTGGGTAGCAGAGGATTCGGAGACCAAAGAAATAGTCGCGTATGCTGGTCTTGTTCGTTCGGCTCGGTATACGGACGTCGTTTACTTTCACGCGTCTGGCGTCGTACCAAAGGCGAGGGGTAATCATCTCCAGCGGCGTCTAATCAGAGCGCGGCTTCACTGGTCGAAGGACCATGGATTCTCGTGGGCGGTTACTGACACGTGCCCGGATAACGTCGCTAGCGCTCGCTCGTTGATCGCGTGCGGGTTCAGGCCGTACTGGCCGACACCAAGATGGAAAGAGTCCGGTGCGTGTTACTGGAGCAGAAAACTATGATTCCAATTCGATACATCCTAGGCGACGCTACTGACCCAATTGGTTACGGCCACAAAATCATCGCGCACATCGTGAACAGCGCTGGCGGCTGGGGAAGGGGTTTCGTGTTGCCTCTCGCGAAACGGTATCCACCGGCTGAGGTTAGCTACCGCGAATGGCACGCGAACAAGTCCGGGTTCGTACTCGGGAACGTACAATTCGTCGACGTTGGTGAGGGTGTCACGGTGGCGAATATGCTCGCTCAACAAGGCTACGGGCGCGCGTACGGGCTGCCACCAATTCGGTACGTGGAGCTTCAGGAATGCCTCGTCAAGGTTCGCGAACGAGCCCTAGCGATGAACGCGACGGTTCATGCGCCACGGTTCGGCTCAGGTCTCGCTGGCGGGCAATGGGCGCTGATTGCTGATATGATCAAGGATGAGCTGAGTTCGCACGACGTTGCGGTGTTCATTTACGATTTGCCAGGGAAGTGACGTGAAGTGCGCAGACTGACTCGCGGGTCGGTTCAGGTCGAAAACTATTTCTCTCGGCCATGCAAATAATCGATGCATCCCGAACCGAGATGCATCATTGTTCAATTGTCAGCAGGGAGAAGATGAAAATGGAAAACGCAATCTATAACGGAACACTGGCCGACTCGAACACCAACCGGACCGTTACTGCTGAAGACCTCGGAATCACCGAGGAACAATACGACACGCTCGTTGAAGAGTCGATTGACAGCGGCACCGCAGAGGGCCACGTTCGCGCCACCAATGGCCGCAAAGTCTATGCGCAAATCGCGTGAGTGTTGCAGCTCAGTCCAGCCCCGCCGCCAGCCAGGTAGCGGGGTTTGCGGCGTTAGAGAGGACTGTACAATGACCGTAAAACTAACACGATGGGACACTGACGAGACGATTGCCGAGGGCGAGACGATTCGCGCGACCGTCGAGTTGTGCGCGAAGCTAGGTATTTTAATGTTCCGTGCCAGCCTCGTCCGTGCCCGCCTCGTCGGTGCCCGCCTCGACGGTGCCAGCCTCGACGGTGCCAGCCTCGACGGTGCCAGCCTCGACGGTGCCAGCCTCGACGGTGCCAGCCTCGACGGTGCCAGCCTCGACCGTGCCAGCCTCGTCGGTGCCAGCCTCGACGGTGCCAGCCTCGTCGGTGCCAGCCTCGACCGTGCCCGCCTCGACGGTGCCAGCCTCGTCGGTGCCCGCCTCGACGGTGCCAGCCTCGACGGTGCCAGCCTCGTCCGTGCCCGCCTCGTCGGTGCCAGCCTCGACGGTGCCAGCCTCGTCGGTGCCCGCCTCGACCGTGCCCGCCTCGACGGTGCCAGCCTCGTCGGTGCCAGCCTACCGATATATTGCAAATGGCCGGTGTCATGGTCGGAGTGTGACGAAAAACTCACTGTTTCGATCGGATGCAAAACCAAATCAGTATCTGATTGGGACGCGGCGTTGTCTCGACTTACGACACACGACCTGGCGGCCGAGGAATTCACCAAAGACGAGCTCGGTAGCATTGACGATTTTGTGAGAATTCGCGCTAATTACCTAGCGATGCGCGCCTATCTCGTCGCGATAGGCAAGGTCCAATGAAACACGCCATAATCTGCGCTCTACTTGCCCTATCATTGCTAGCGTGCACCGGTAAGGTCACGCACATCCAGGCCGCCCAAAACGTGCCAGACACGGCGCTAGAGGTCGCAATTGAGGTCAGGGACGAGCTGTGCGACGCCACGGCCGGTCAAGATTGTTTCACGTTCGACCGCGAGCCTTCCGATAGTGTACTACTGCTCGCCGACCTGGACACCGGTCGCGCCGGGAGAGCCATCGAGTTCGACGGTGGGAATGTGTGGATTCTACTTGACAGCTCACTAGTCGAGCCCAAAGCGGCCCAGTTACTCCGTCGCGTGTTACGGCACGAACTCGGACACGTAGCCGGCTGTTGGCGGCATCCCGAGACCGGCGCTATAACGCGGTCGGACATGGACGCGGCGGACGGGTATACCGACGATGACGTGCGGTGTATGCGAGTCGAACAAGTGTCTGTTGAAGAGCTGACACAAGGAGGAACCGAGTAAATGCTCCACCTCAACCTACCAGAAAACGCAACAGTAGCCGACCTAATCGCGTCGCTGCAACGATGCCCTCAAAACGCTTCGATTACCGACGACACGTACAACCCCATCACCGCGGTCGTTATCGACCGGGATGGAGATGTGATGATTTCGCATCTAAAACGCATCAACCCGGAGTCGCGCACGACGATGCGGTTCAAGATGGATGAACCGATGCTTGGGGTGAGTGATGAACGCTAAGCCACGACGAGTGAAGGCCACCATAACGCGCACCGTCACCGAGGTAGCCATCGTTGTCTTGGATAGGTACGGATGTGTCGAGGAAGTCGAGGAGATTATCGACGAGGTAACACTTCACGATGTCGATTTGCTCAGCATTCATGACGTTAGGACGGTCCATCCGTAATGCCACAAGAATCGGAGATTATCAGCCAAGTCACATCATACAGGAAACGGTGTGCGCATAGCAAAGACTGGGATGAGCAGTTGAGATGCCACTGTGCGCACAGGTGGTTGTTGTATTACGATGGAACAGATGACTTGGTTCCGATGTCTGATTACGAACGTGCCATACAAGGACGAGAGTCGGCATATGTAAGTGATGTTGTGTCGTCAAACGAAGCAAAGCACCACGATGTAGGAATCGTGGTAGACTCGGCTTATGTAGGTAAGCGCGTGTATGCTAAAAAGTTTTTAGGAATGCGTGCGATTCCTGTTGACTCGTGACTCGTCTAGAGTCATGATTTGAGCATGAACAGCGAAACACTTGAGAGCCGGGTTGCGAGAATAGCCAAACAAGAACTGGCTCTCGACGATGGTACTGTGCCAATAGAGGCACTCGTGTGGCCGCTACTGTTCGGAGACGATAGGATTGAACTGTGTGGGCGGTCAGGAGCGTTATCCTACAAAAACACGCAGAAGCAACTCAGAACAGCTTGTAGTCTACTGAAGACCATGATTGCGGAGTCGGGTGCAACGAATGGCTAAGCTAACGAAGTCACAAATAAAATCTCACAACGCAGCCCTAAGGCTTCTCGAGAAGGATAAGCTCACGCTCGAAGACAAAGTGTTTGTTCTCGAGAATTGGAACGAGGGTGCGGTCCACGTGAATAGCGCAGCCGGGGCTTTTTTTACTCCACCTGGACTAGCACGAGACTTCGCGATTGAGGTTACCGGACGACGAATCATCGACCTGTGCGCGGGAATTGGAGCGCTCTCGTTCGCGGTGCGGCTCAAGGAATACGAAGAGGACGCGTTCAATATCACCTGCGTCGAAATCAACCCAGCGTACGTCGAGGTTGGTAAGAAAATCCTACCGAATGCGGCATGGATTTGCGGGTCGATATTCGACGCTGAACTTGACTCACTGCCCAAGTTCGATTGCGCCATCAGTAACCCACCGTTCGGAAGTATCAAGACCGGTCGCGAGAACGATGGTCTGGGCGGGTTCGAGTTTTCTGCTATCAAACGCGCGGCCGAGCTAGCGAAACGTGGCGTGTTCATCGTCCCGCAGATGTCTGCGCCGTTTCAGTACTCGGGTCGCCAATGCTACGAGAGGTCAATGCCGAATAATAAAGTCAAGGCATTTATCGAAAAGACCGGTCTCATGGGCGAGATAGGTTGCGGGATTGACACTAGCCAATATCTCAGAGACTGGCACGGTGTGAGCCCAATGTGCGAAGTCGTCCTGTACGAGTTCAATTCTGCTATCGAGACGAAACCGACATCTTCTCATCAGCATCTATCCGGATCGGAAGAAAACAATCGACAGTTGACTCTATTCTGATTTGATGTACTATACGCGACGGGAGATTGATTATATATGAAAACCAATAAACTGACGGATGAGCAACAATCGGTTGTAGATGAAACGAAGGAGCGTTTTTTCAGCGCGGCCGTGTCGACTGGAACAGATCGAGCGCGTGCTGAACTTGCGGCGTCTATTATAGTGGCGCCGGCATTGACCAATTACCAAATTCATTGGGCTTCATCTCCAGATGACGCGGCCTCGCTCAGGGCCTCGCTCAGTGACTCGCTCAGTGCCTCGCTCAGGGCCTCGCTCAGTGACTCGCTCAGGGCCTCGCTCAGTGCCTCGCTCAGTGCCTCGCTCAGTGACTCGCTCAGGGCCTCGCTCAGTGCCTCGCTCAGTGCCTCGCTCAGTGACTCGCTCAGGGCCTCGCTCAGTGCCTCGCTCAGTGCCTCGCTCAGTGAC
>Ga0316626_10000330_pt1 | contig 17534 bp, 14 predicted proteins | sample OWC_Aug_T1_C1_D5_FD_207656 | JGI IMG/M metagenome (GOLD analysis project Ga0316626, IMG submission 207656) | Wetland soil microbial communities from Old Woman Creek delta, Ohio, United States - OWC_Aug_T1_C1_D5_A | ecosystem: Environmental > Terrestrial > Soil > Wetlands | place: USA: Ohio...
GCAGAAGAACAACTTCACGACCGGGCAGGTCTACGACACGGTCATCGCCAAGGAGCGCCGGGGGGACTACCTCGGCGGTACGGTCCAGGTCATCCCGCACATCACGGATGAGATCAAACGGCGCATCTTCGAGGCGGCGGTGGGGGTCGACATTCTCATCGGCGAGGTCGGCGGCACGGTCGGCGACATCGAGAGCCTCCCCTTTCTCGAGGCGATCCGGGAGATCCGCTGGGACCGGGGCCGTGAAAACGTCCTGTACGTCCACCTCACCCTGGTTCCGTACATCGGCACCGCCGGCGAGGTGAAGACCAAGCCGACTCAGCACAGCGTCAAGGAACTGACCGGGCTGGGCATTCAGCCCGACATTCTGCTCGGTCGGAGCGATCGGGACCTCGACGAAAAGATCAAGGCCAAGATCGCGCACTTCTGCAACGTCGACGAGAACTGCGTGATCACCGCCAGGGATGTCGACTGCATCTACGAGCTGCCCCTGGTTCTGCAGGGGCAAGGGCTCGATGAGCGGATCGTCGAGAAGCTGGGGATGTGGACCGGGGCGCCCAATGTGAGCAAGTGGGAACGCGTCGTCCAGATCGTCCGCAACCCGCGCGACACCGTGCGCATCGCGGTGGTCGGCAAGTACGTGGACCTGATGGACTCCTACAAGAGCCTCAACGAAGCCCTCGCCCACGGGGGTATCGCCAACGAGTGCAAGGTGGAGCTCGACTTCGTCGATTCGGAGCATATCGAAGAAGGCGAGCTTCCGGACGCGGTCACGCGAGCCGACGGCATTCTGGTTCCGATGGGCTTTGGCCCGCGGGGAACCGAAGGGAAGATCAAGGCCGTGCGGTATGCGCGCGAGCAGCAAGTCCCCTTCTTCGGAATCTGCTTTGGCATGCAGCTCGCGGTCATCGAGTTCGCTCGCCATGTGTGCAGGTTGGAGAATGCGAACTCGACCGAGATCAACCCGCAGACGCCCCACCCTGTCATTGATCTCATGTCGACACAGCGGACCGTCACGGCGAAGGGCGGGACCATGCGGCTCGGGGCATATCCCTGCGTCCTCCGTGAGCACTCGCTCGCCGCGCGCCTTTATGGCAAGCGCAAGATCAGCGAGCGCCACCGGCATCGCTACGAGGTCAACAACGCCTATCGCGAGCTGCTGGAGCGCCACGGTCTGGTCCTCTCGGGTCTCTCGCCGGACGACACGCTCGTCGAGATGATCGAGCTGCCGGATCATGCATGGTTTCTCGCCTGCCAGTTTCATCCCGAGTTCAAGTCGCGACCGTTCGATTGTCACCCGCTCTTTCGCGGGTTCATCAAAGCCGCCCTGCAACAGAAGGTCGCGGGGAACAGCATGCCCTTGTTGCGCGCGGCGCGCGTGGCGCGCTAGCGGGGCGGGCATTCTTCATGCGCCGGCAAACCAACCGATCTCGCAGCCTCCTCTCCTCCCAGGGATTGTCGATAAACGCTCTGTTGGTACCCCGAGCGGCCGCCAGCAATTCGAATGCCTTCGCCCGCGCCCGCGTAGCCGCGGGGCTCGTCCCCGCTCCCAACCCGCGGGAAGAGCGGCCACAAGGGCCGCGGCTACGCCGACGCCGAGAAAATCGACACTCCCCCCAGGCCTCCCGGGAGAGGAGCGAGGTGAGGTGGTCAGATGTCGACACGCAAGCGTCGTCCGCTTCATCCCCTCACCTGGCCTCTCCCTGAGGGAGAGGAACCATATTGCGGTCCGTCACCGTAATTGCGAAATGGAGTACGCCGGCGAGCTGATGGCGAACATCGTTCAGGTGGGACCGATCCGGCTGGGCGCCCGCCTGCCGCTGGTGTTCATCGGTGGCCCGTGCGTGATCGAGAGCCGCGACAGTGCCTTGCGGCACGCCGCGGCGCTCGGCGAGATGACCGCGCGCCTCGGCCTCCCGTTCATCTTCAAAGCGTCGTTCGACAAGGCGAATCGGACGTCGGGTGCGTCGTTCCGCGGGCCGGGTCTCGAACCGGGTCTCCAGATCCTGGCCGAGGTCCGGCGGGAGGTGGGTGTTCCCGTGCTCACCGATGTCCACGAATCGAGCCAGGTGGCTGCAGTGGCCGCGGTGGTCGATGTGCTGCAGACGCCGGCGTTCTTGTGCCGGCAGACCGACTTCGTCCAGGCGGTCGCTGAGGCTGGAAAACCGGTCAACATCAAGAAGGGCCAGTTCCTCTCGCCCTGGGAAATGCGGTCGGTTCTCGACAAGGCTGCGGCCACCGGGAATACTCAACTGCTGGTGACCGAGCGGGGGTATGCCTTCGGCTATCAAAACCTGATCAGCGACATGCGTTCGCTGGTGATCATGTCGGAGTTCGGGTATCCGGTCGTCTTCGACGCTGGACACAGCGTGCAGCTCCCCGGCGGACAGGGTCACGCCTCGGGAGGACAGCGCCAATTCATCCGTCCGCTGGCGCGCGCGGCGGTGGCGGTTGGGGTCGCGGCCATCTTCCTCGAGGTACACGAGGATCCGGACCGTGCCCTCAGCGACGGCCCGAACTCCTACCGCTTGGCGGAGTTGCCGGTACTCCTGAACGAGCTCAAACGACTCGATGCCATTGCCAAGGAAATCTAGACGCCCCCCGCGGGTCGAGCGCGCCAGCGAGAGCGCGTCGATCCGGCAGGCGCGACGGGTGCTTGCGCTCGAAGCGGCGAGCATCGTGGCGATTGCGAATCGCCTCGACGAGCGATTCGAACGCGCGGTCGAGATCCTGGTCGAGTGCCGCGGCAAGGCGGTGGTGACCGGAATGGGGAAGTCGGGTCTCATCTGCCGCAAGATTGCCGCGACGCTCGCGAGCACAGGGACGCCGGCGGCGTTCCTTCACGCGGCGGAAGCGATGCATGGCGATTTCGGTGTGGTGAGCCGGGAGGACGTGATCATTGCCGTGTCGCACAGCGGCGAGACGGACGAGATCGTGAGTCTCCTGCCCCTCATCAAGCGCTATGGCCTGCCCCTGATCGCGCTCACGGGGGCGCCCGACTCGACGCTCGGCCAGGCGGCTGATGTGGTACTGGACACCGGTGTGCCCGAAGAAGCGTGCCCGCTCGGTCTGGCCCCCACGAGCAGCACGACGGCGGCCCTCGCCCTCGGCGATGCGCTCGCCGTCGCGCTACTGGATCGGAAAGGCTTCACGGAAGCAGACTTCGCGCTGCTGCACCCCTCGGGCAGTCTCGGCCGCCGGCTGCTCAAGGTCGCCGACCTCATGCATGTCGGCGATGCCGTACCGCTCGTGAAGCCGAGCACGCCCTTCGCGGAGACCGTCTTGGAGATCACCGGCAAGCGCCTGGGGGTCACCGGGGTCGTGAATGACGACGGTGAACTGATCGGCATCGTCACCGATGGGGACCTGCGCCGCGGACTGGGGCGAACCACGGAGATTCGCCAGCTCTCTGCCGCAGACCTCATGACGACCAGCCCCAAGACGATCGAGGAGGGGGCCCTGGCCGCCCGGGCGCTCGCCGAGATGGAACGTCACAGCATCACCTCACTGTTCGTCCTCGCCCCCGGCACCCGCCAGCCGGCCGGAGTTCTTCACCTCCACGATCTCCTGAAGGCCCGCGTCGCCTAGCAGGATGCTGAAAAACCCCTCCCCATGCTTCGACAGGCTCAGCATGAGCGGATCCCCGCCCCGATTTCATTGGGCTTTTCCGCTCGCCCTGCGCTTGTCGAAGGGCGTCCCGAGCTCTTTTCAGCATCCTGCTAGGCAAGGGGGCCGCGTGAGCTCGGTGCCCGAGCGGCGCAAGGGGCTGCGGCGGCGTCTCTCCCGAAACTCTCACCGGCTGCGACGGCGGAGGCGTGCCTGGAAGAACGCCGCGATCTTCGCACTGGTTCGCTCCGCCCTCTGGCTGCTCGACCGTCTGTCGCTGGAGCAAGCGCTGAGGCTTGGGGATCGGATCGGCGATGTGATGTATGTCACCTTCCGGGGGACGCGCCAGCTCGCCTGCGAGCACCTTCAACTCGCCTTTGGTGACTCGCTATCCGTGCCGGCGCGCGAGCGGATCATCCGGGCCTCCTTCCGGAACATCCTCCGCTGCGCCTGCGAGGTGGCGAAGTTCGACGCCATTTGCGAGCGGCTGGACGATTACGTGGTGGCGGACGGTTGGGAGCATGTCGAAGCGGTGTTGGCCGAGGGGCGCGGCGGGATTGTCATCACCGGTCACATTGGCAACTGGGAGATCCTCGGCGCCTACTGTGCCCGCAGAGGCGTTCCGGTCGCGGCGATTGCCCGCCGTGTCCACAACGCGCGCATCAACGATCTGATCGTCCGGTTTCGGGAGCGCCACGGTGTCCGAACGATCTTGCAGGAGAACCCGCGGTCGAGCCGCGAGATTCGCGAGGTCCTCCGCGCCAGAGGACTCCTCGCGATGGTGATCGATCAGGACATGCGCGCCCCCTCGGTTTCCGTTCCGTTCTTCGGCCGCATGGGCCGAACACCGGCGGCGGCTGCGGCGCTGGCTGTCCGCCGCCATCTCCCGGTTCTGCCTGCGTTTGCGCAGCGCCAACCGGGGGGCGGGCACCGTCTGACCTTCCTGCCCGCCATTCGCGTCGAAGGCAGCGGAGACCGGCGTCGGGATATTCTCGATCTCACGCGGCGGTTCACCGAGATCCTCGAGGCGCGCATCCGCATGAACCCCGCCGAACGGGTGTGGTGGCACCGCTGGCGGCGCTCGCCGGACCCGCAGCTTGACCTTGACGCTGGCCTTCCATAGTTTATTTTGACTCGTACGTCGCGATGCACGCACTCGGGGAGGTGCTGATGACTGCTGATCCGCGCATGGTCGAGATGATGAATTACTACCGCGATGCCGAACTGCGTGGGGCATCGCTGCTCATGCGGCTCATCGGGCTGATGGACGAGGATCCCGACGCGCAGACGAAGCTGTCGCTGCATCTGTCCGAGGAAACGCATCACGCGTGGCTGTGGACCAAGCGGATCAGCGACATTGGCGGCGCGCCCAAGAAAGTCCTCGACGGCTACCAGACCCGCATCGGCATGCGCACCGTGCCGCGGACCATTCTCGACATCCTGGCGCTCACCGTGGTGGTCGAGGAACGGGCGCACGCGCGCTACATCGAGCACCTGAGTCGCCCCAATATCGACGAAGAAACCCGGAAAATTCTGCACGCCGTCACCAAAGACGAGAAGTGGCACATCTCCTGGATCAAGGGGAAGCTCGAGGAAATCGCGGCCCGTGATGGCAAGCAGGAGTATGCCAAGCAGGCGATGGAACGCTACCGGGCGATCGACGAACAGGTGTACGCCGAGCTGCGCGCCAAGGAACGCGCCTTGTTCGGCGAGGCCGCGGTCGCTGGGGCGGCGAGCTGAACGCGCCGCGTTCGTCTGGGTCGGCCGAAGGATCGGCGAGGATCGAAACGTCTGAACTGACTGCCGAACGTTCACTGCCCCGCTCGGATCCCCCTCCGACCGCACCGGTCGAGGAGCCGGAGCGAAACGAGCCGGTCCGACGGTCGCATCGCGTCGAGTACGCGATTTTCAGGTGCGTGTACTCGTTCTTTGCGCGGTTGCCGCACGCCACCGCTCTGCGTCTCGGCGCTTGGTTGGGAGTGATCGTCTACCATTTGGACCGCCCGCATCGGCGCATCGCGCTGCGCAACCTCGGGATCGCCTTTCCTGAGAAGAGCGAGCGCGAGCGGCGGTCGATCCTGCTGCGCTCGTGCCGGAACCTCGGCCGGGTCGTCGCGGAGTTCTGCCATCTCGAAGCGCTGACACCGGAGACCGTCGGGCGGTACGTCCGCATCGAGGATCCGGAGACCTGGCGCAGAGCAGTCATCGGGCGTGAGCGCGGTGTCGTGGTTCTGACGGGACACTTTGGCAACTGGGAGCTGCTGGCCTACGCGCAGGGCCTCTTCGGCGACCCCGTCACCCTGGTGCACCGGCCGCTCCGGAATCCGATGGTCGACGCGGTCATCAGCCGTATCCGCGCCCGTGCCGGAACCCAGGCCATCAAGAAGAAAGCTGCGGCAAAGGAGGCGTTGCGGGCGCTGCGCGCGCGAGGGTTGGTTGTCATCCCTGCCGATCAGAACCAGACCCGCAGCTACGGGGTCTTCGTCGATTTCTTCGGCTTCCCGGCGTCAACCACACCGGGAGCCGCGCGCCTCGCCATGATGACGGGGGCGCCCGTGTTACCGGTCTTTCTCGTCCGCGAAGGCGAAACTGACCGGCACCGCATCGTGATCCTGCCCGAGGTCGAGATGGCGCAGACAGGCGATCGGCACGCCGACATCATCACCAACACGCAACGCTGCACCGCCGTCATCGAACGCATGCTGCGCGAGCATCCCGACCACTGGATCTGGTTTCACAAACGCTGGCGCACGCGGCCGGCGGGCGAGCCGCGCATCTACTGACCGTGGCCCTGTCCCCACGTCGGTGTGCACCCCGGTGCTGGCCGATCAGATCACGAGCGGCCGAAGTCGAACAGAACCTTCACCGCGCGGCTCGCGCCCTGGTCGTAGCAGGCGAGGAAGGCGTCGCGATAGTCGGTGAGGGCGAAGCGGTGGGTGATGATGGGCGTCACATCGATCCGCCTGGTGCGGATGAGCTCGAAGTACCACTCCATCGCGTGCTGGCGCCGGCCCTCGTGCTCTTCGATGGCAAAGGCATTCGATCCGATGACCGCAATTTCGTTGTGGTAGAGCGGCGTCCACTCGAAGCGCCTGGGAGCCTCGACCCCGGTGACGACGATGCGGCCGCGCGTGCGCGTAATGCGGACCGCCACCTCCAGCGTTTCCGGCGCTCCGACCGAGTCGTACACGACGTCAAATCCGCCGCCCAGCATCGGCAGGCCGCGCCACGGCAGGTGCACCTCGACGCCAAGCGCCGCGGCGGTTTCCTCGATGATGCGGCGCGGCGGCTGGTGCTTCATGACTCGCTCGGCTCCGAGTTTCCTGGCGAGTTCTTCTTGATGGGGATAACGCGCCACCGCGAAGACCCGCACGTCCGGATGCAACGCGCGAAGAATCGCCACGGCGCACAGCCCGAGGGTTCCGCATCCGTACACCAGTACGGTCCCTCCCGGCGGGGGCGGTTGATGCAGGATGGCGTGGAGCGAAACCGCGAACGGATCGGCCAAAACCGCCTGCGCGTCGGTGACGTCGTCGGGGATCGGAATGCACATCGACTCGTGCGCGGGCAGCCGCGTCGCGAACCCGCCCGTCGCGTCGCGGCTGTTGCCGGTGTGGATGCCCGGACTGATGACGCCATGCGTGAAGTTGCTGCACTGGGCCAGCTCTCCGCGGCGGCACCACTCGCACGGTTCGAGTCCGCGGGGTGCGCACGAGAGCCAGGGGTTCAGCACCACCCGTTCGCCAACACGCCGCCGTTGCACCGCCGGCCCGAGGTGATCGATGACGCCCACGACCTCGTGACCCAGCACCTGCGGGAACGAGACGAGGGCGGTCATGGGGTTGTCGAAGCTGCCTTTGAGAAACACCTGCTTGTAGTCGCTGCCGCAGAGGCCGCACAGCTTGGTTCGGATGATCACCCAGTCGGCGGCAGGCAACCCGGGCTCGGCCACCTCCTTCAGTTGCATCGGCGCGGTCGGCCCGACGAAGGCGCGCGGCGTGAACGCTGCGAGGATTCGCGTCACTGCCAGACGCAGCAGGCTGTATTCAAAAACCAGCGCTTGCATGGCGGAGTCCTATCAGACCTCCGCCAACGCCTCGCCGAGCTTCGTCAGCGCTTGTTCGCTTTCCGCTTCGGTGATGACGAGCGGCGGCGCCAAGCGGACGACCGTGTCCCGGTGGAGGGTCCAGTTCAGAATCAGCCCGCGATCGAAGGCGGCGCGGCAGAAGGCTTGCGTGGCTTCCGGGCTCGCGAAGTCGAGGCCGATGAGCAGCCCCTTGCCCCGAACGGCGCGGAGCGTCTTCCCTGCCAGCTTCTGGAGGCGTCCCAGCCAGACGCCGCCAAGTTCCGCGGCGCGCGGACCGAGGCCCTCGCGCTCCGCATAGGCCAGCGCCGCCAAGCCGGCGGCGCACGAGACCGGGTGCCCGCCGAACGTGGTCACGTGGGCGAGTGGCGGATCGTGCGACAACGTGGCCATGACGTCAGGCCGGCCGATGAACGCTCCCAGCGGCAGGCCGCCGCCGAGCGCCTTGGCCAGCACCATGATGTCCGGGCAGACCTGCCAGTGCTGGCAGGCGAACATCACGCCGGTGCGGCCGAAGCCAGTGATCGCCTCGTCGAAGATGAGCAGCGCCCCCACCTGATCGCACCGCGCTCGCAGTTCGCGCAAGAAACGGTCGCCCGGAATGCGGACGCCCCCCTCTCCCTGAATCGGTTCAACGATGACAGCCGCGATCGACTCGTCGATCTGGCGCAGGCCGTGCAGATCATCGAACGGCAGAAAGCGCACGGTTGGCAGCAGCGGTTCGAAAGGGCGCCGGTAGCGGGGGTTGCCGCCAACCGACAGCGCGCCAAACGTGTCGCCGTGAAAGCTCCCGTCGAAAGCGATGAAGCGGGTGCGGCGGGTGAATTTACGCGCCGTCTTCAATGCCCCCTCGACTGCTTCGGCGCCGCTGTTGGCAAAAAACGTGACGGAGAGCTCGCCAGGGGTGATCTCCGCCAGTCGCCGGGCCAGCAGCACTTGCGGTTCTTCGACCGCTTCCCCGTACACCATCACGTGCGAGTAGCGCTCAACCTGCCGGCAGACGGCGCTGACCACTTCCGGATTGCAGTGGCCCACGTTGGCCACGCCGATTCCTGAGAGCAGGTCCAGGTAGGCTCTGCCATGGGCGTCCCAGATGGTCGCGCCGCTGGCCCGCGCCACGACGATTCCCAGCGGCGCTGAAGATGTCTGGCAAACGAAGCGGCGGAAATCGTTCTCGAGTTGCTCCGGACTGTTGTCCATAGTCACCCTCCTGTATGACGGGCACCGCCCACCGGTCCCCGTGACCGTCTGACGTGGTGGGCGCGGTCCACCCTACGTCTGCGGTCAATGCTTCTGTGCATCGGTTCCATGCCACGTCACCCAATCCGCGATCCGGGGGCGGCCACCCTGCGGCCAGGCGAGGGGCGCGAGCTGCATGCGGCCAATCGGTGCGACCCAGTGCACGCCCGCGCCTGCCAACAGGTCTTCGATCTCCGCGCATCGAGCCGGTGCGCCTGCAACGCCCGCCGCCTCCAACACCGGCCGCGCTGGTCGGAGCACGTGCCTCAGGTCATCAAGGTGTGTCAGGGAAAGGACCCGCAGCGAGCGGCAGAGTGGCGTCGGACGAAAGGCCGGCTCGCCATCGACGACGATTGTCCAGCCGAGTGATGCCGTTGGAGCGAAGACCGCTGCCTGGGCGCCTCCCAGCGCCCGCCATTCCGCCTCGTCTCGAAAGCGTCGCACGGCGGATTGCTCCTCGAAGTTCATTCGGCCGGGCGGTAATCGCTGATCGAGCTTCTCGAACTCCGGCGCCAGCCGGCAAGCGAACTGGCTGGCTGCATCGAAGCCCCCTTCGACGAAGCAGATCTGCGGCGACAGGCAACCGCGCTGGTCCCACAGCGCGACATCCTCAGCCAGCCCCGCGGCGGCCCGTGCTGCCGTGTCGGAGCTGTCGAGCACCTCGCGCATCACGACCGCGAAACTCACCCGGTGGCCGTGTCCGATGAAACGTGCCGGGGACCGTGCCCGAGCAGCCGCCACGCTCGCGTCGCTGCCGGACGCGACCACGAGATCGACCTCGGCAAACACCCGATCCTCGAGCGTCCGATCGCCGCCGCGCCAGTAGCGCGCGACAACACTCGCACCGAGATCCGGATCGACTTCAGCAATCGAGCGAGCGAAGAGCTCCGGAAAGACCCGGTCGCCTTGGGCGGCCTTGACCAGGATGGGCGACTTGATGGCGAGGCTCAAGGACACGGGCAGCGCGGCCAGACCTGCGACGTTTCCCGACAGGATGTGCAGAACCAATGATGGTCCCTTCGCGGTCCGGCCGCCAACAAACCCATCGAGAACCCGCCGATCCCCGAGCTCCACATCGAGCAGCCGCGGCAGGGCCCCCGATTGTAGCGGCTCCAGCATGAGCGGCAGGGCGTAGCGCACCATCTCGGCCGAAAACCCGGTCGCCGCTGGCAATGCTGTTTCCGCTTCCCGCCGCCACCGCGACCCCTGCCGCGTCCACAGGTCGACCACCTTCTCGAGGCTGGAAAGTATGCTGTCGGTGGATCGAGAGGAAAGGCGCGTCCCGGCGGTGCGCAAGGCGCCAATCAACGAAGTGAGCCGTTCGAGTTCGAGCGTTGGCGTCATCGGGGCGAGGGGAAGAGACGCTAACCTCGATGCCGCGGCGTGTCTAGCAGGCTGCCGAAAAAGGGTGTTCCTCCCACCCTTCGAGAGCCCTCATAGAAGGGTGAGCGGAAATCCTTCTGGCGCAAGCAATTCCCCGCTCATGGTGAGGCTCTCGAAGCATGTCCTGAGCCCCGACGAAGGGCATGAGTGCAGCCTTCTTCAGCATCCTGCTAGGGCAGCCCAGCGTAAGGAGGCACGGGAACAGCAGAAGTTCCGGCCGCGCGTAGCAGGATTTTAGTGCCCTAGAGAAACCGCTGGCAGTCCCTCGAAACGGTGCTGCGCATCGGTCTTCCCGCCGCTGATCATTGTCGCCTCGGCGCGCTGGCGAGTGCGAAAACGGTCTTGATTTTTGCAGGTTTATGACCGATTGGACTCATACGGACGCTCAATCGGGGTGAGTTCAAGATGCAGGCGAGAGCGCCACGGTGAGCGAGGTCCCGAGTAGAAATGGAGAACTTGTTCGAGCTCGTGGCGAGACACGCCGGGCAGTCCGAGCCGAGGATTGCCGTCTCCAAATGGAGGCCCGGCGACGGTTTCGTCGAAACGTCGTACGGAGAGCTGTCACGCGAGGCGAAGAGGTTCGCAGCCCTGTTTGCGCAGCTCACCCCGGCGCAGGCGATGATTCCGATGCTGGTTGGAAAATCGGCTGACAGCATTGCGTGCATGCTCGGTGCCGCGTCAGCCGATAGGCCGTTTTGCTTTCTAAACACCAAGTACCGCGGCCCTCAGGTCGCGGCGATACTCGACGGAATCGACGCGTCGATCTGCATCGCGGACGCCGCCGGGCTTGTCGCGCTCAGAGGGGCGTGGAGGGATCACCCACGGATTGCACGGACTCGGTGGGTGGTCGTTGGCGAGCCGGCACTGACGGGGATCTCCGCCGAGGCGGCGGAGGACCTGCAAAGGGTTGCCGACGTGATCCTGCTCGGCGAGCACGACCGACACGGAGCGCGAGGCGCCGAGGAAGAGGTGCGGAGACACGGCAGCGCACGAGCGAACGTCGAGGCAACATGTCTCTTCACGTCCGGATCGACGGGAGCACCAAAAGGGGTGCTGATCAGCGAAGCGGACCTGATGCGTCGGGTGGCAACCGAGATCTCGTGGTTTGCGTTGACGAAGGAGGACGTGCTGCTGAGCATTCTGCCATTCTCGTTCGATGTCGGCTTGAACCAACTGATGACGGCGCTGGCCGTGGGGGCAGAGCTCGTGTTGCTCGATTCCTGGTTGCCCGCTGACATCGTGTCAACCACCGAGAAACGCAAGGTGACAGGGATCTCCGGCGTTCCGTCGATCTGGCAGGACCTCATCAACTCGGGGGTTCGATTCGACAAGGGCGGCCGGCATGCATCCTTGCGGTACATCACGATCTCGGGCGGCAGCTTGTCGAGGAAATACCTCGAACAACTTCCCAGCGTCGCCCCGGGCGTGGAGATATTCAAGACGTATGGGCAGACCGAGGCGTTCAGGGCGACGTCGCTGAGGCCCGAGGACTACCAGAACAAGCTGGAGAGTGTTGGGAAGGCTTTCCCCGGCGTGCGCCTCTACGTGGTGAGAGATGACGGGACCCGCTGTCGTGTCGGAGAGATCGGCGAGGTGGTGCATACGGGTCTCGGCATCATGATGGGCTACCTCGAGCGGACGGACGGCAACCGCGAGCTCAGCGAGAAGCTCCGCAAGAACCCGTTCCACGGGCAGGACGACCCTTCCCCCTTTGCCGTCTTCACTGGAGACCTGGGGTATCTCGACGACGAAGGCTACCTGTTTCTCAAAGGCCGGCAGGACGGCATGCTGAAAGTGATGGGCAACCGTGTCTATCCCCAGGAGGTGATCAACCAAATTGTGACCCTTCCCGGCGTTCGAGAGGCCGTGGTCAGCGGCGTGACACGCGCCGACGGGCAGACGGTAGTGGTCGCCTTCGTCGCCCTGTTGAGGGGTGCTGAGCTGTCAGCCGCCGCGGTCAGAAAAATGCTGAGCGCCAAGCTTCCCGCATTCATGATCCCAAAAGAGATCGTCTTTGTGCAGCAGATGCCCCGCACCCCCAGCGGGAAGCCGGACCAACGCAGGTTGGTCGAAGAGTACACTGCCGGTGATCGAGAGGGAGTGGCCCCCTGCGCTTAGGTGGCTGAATCAAATGACACTGAGCAAGGAGTTGCTGCTCGAGTTTGTCGAAGAAAAGCTTGGGGTGGACGCGGCGGAAGTGGACGAGGACACCCCGCTGTTTTCATCGGGGATCATCGATTCGGCGAGCATGGTTGACCTGATCGTGTTTGTCGAGTCGGAGGGGAATGTGAAGTTCGGGCCGGATGACATCACGCTTGACCACTTGGACTCGATCGGCCGAATCTTACGATTCGTCGCGGACCGGCATGAGCAATAAAGGGAGCGCATTGAGAGACGTCTTACTCACGGTCGCGCGGGATTTCGGCACGCCCTGTTACGTGTACTTCATGGACCAGGTACGCGAGCGTGTGGAGCGTGCCCGGTTGGCCTTCGGGAACCGCTTCCGAATCAGCTACGCGGTAAAGAGCAATCCGAATCCCTTCATTCTGCGGAGAATGATGGCCCTCGTGGATCTGCTCGATGTCTCCTCGGCGGGGGAGGTCCTGCGCGCGCTCGAGACCGGCTGGGATCCGGCAAAGCTCAGTTTCACGGGGCCTGGAAAAACGGAGGCGGAGCTGCAAACAGCTGTGGACGTGGGAGTCGGCGAGGTCATCGTCGAATCGGTCGACGAAGCGCAGCTGCTGAACCGCATCGCCGGGCGGGCGGGCGGAAGGCAAGGGGTCATTGTTCGCATCGCCCCGAGCCGCGTGCCCCGGGGGTTCGGGTTGAACATGAGCGGTAAGCCGACCCAGTTTGGCATCGACGAAGAAGAGGTCGACTCGGCGGTGCGCGCAATCCGCAGCCTGTCGCACTTGCGTCTCTGTGGTTTCCACATTTACTCCGGCACCCAGTGCCTGAACCCGGCGGCCATCGTCGAAAACTACGAGATCTTCATTGAGATCTTCAGGCGGGTCTGTCACGAACACGAGGTGCGGGCGGAAAAACTGATTTTCGGTTCCGGAATCGGCATACCGTACTATGAGAGTGACACTGCCGTGGATCTGACTGCCATCGCGGGGCAGACGAATCGGCTGTTGGACGAGCTGAAGAGCGACGCCATGCTGTCGGACACGGAACTCGTCCTCGAGACCGGGCGTTATCTCGTCGGGGAAGCGGGCGTATACGTGTCGCGCGTGATCAGACGAAAACACTCGCGCGGGGTCGACATCTGCATCTGTGACGGGGGAATGAATCACCACCTGGGAGCGGCCGGTCACTTGGGAAGCCTCATCCAGCGAAACTATCAGATGTTCAAGATCACAGGTGAGGACGACGACGGTCCGGAGCAGGTCTACAACCTTGTGGGCCCCCTGTGCACGACGATCGACACGCTGGGACGTCAGGTGAAGTTCAGAGGCCTCGAGGCCGGGGATTTGATCGGGATCAGGTCCAGCGGGGCTTATGGCGCCACGGCGAGTCCGATCCACTTCATCAGCCACGCCCCGCCCAAAGAGATCATCGTGGAGACGGTGCGTGGCAACCTGCTCATCGAGGACGGCAGCCAGTTCGGCAGCGGTCGCGGTGAAGCCACGCGGGAGCCGCAGAGCCAGTGACGACCGGGTTCCACGCCGAAGGGGTCGTTATGCTGGGCGCACCCAGGTCCGGAACGACCTTGCTTCGGAGGCTGATCGACGCTCACCCAAACATCGCCTGCCCTGGCGAGACGAGCGTGTTCACCGCCTGCGGGCGCTTCCTGCGCCGCGAGCGTATCGCGGAAGGAGTCGGGATCGGTGTGCTGGACGGGCTGGGGTACGCGGGCTTTCCAAGAGACGAGGTCCTGACCCGGCTCCGGGAGTTCGCGTTCTCGTTTCACCGAGACTACGCCAGGCAGCAGGGAAAACCACGCTGGGCGTCGAAGACGGCAGTCGACGCTTTCTACATCGAGGAAATCGAGCAGCTCTGTGGGGACCACGTGCACTTCGTATGCCTCCAGCGCCATGGACTCGATGTCGCCTGCAGCATCCAGGAGCTCTGCACCAAGAATGGTGGATATCTCCGTGAGCTGCACGAGTACATCATCCGATACCCGATGGTGCTGGAGGCCTTTGCCCACCTCTGGGTCGATCTCGCGCAGGCGATTGACGGTTTTGCAAAGCGCCATCCCGACAATGCGCTGGTGGTGTCGTACGAGGACTTGACCGGACCAACCCATGCGACCATGGCTCGCATTATGGAGTTCCTCGGAGAGGAGTGGGATCCCGCCCTGGTCGATGTGGCGCTGGAGAGCCGCAAAGGACTTGGACTGGGAGACTGGAAAACCTACGGCCAGAGGTCGATTGTCCAGTCGAGTGTCGGTCGCTGGAAAGGGCTGTCGCGCGACACCATCAGCCGCCTGTCCACCATCTGCAATCCGACGCTGACCCTCTGCGGGTATGACGCGATCGAGCTCGAAGCCGAACGGAGCCCCGAGGAAGCTCGCCGGCGGTACGAGATCGGCCTGCTGCTCCAGGGTCTGGAGCGGAAGGCGAATCGGCGTGACGATTGAGCACCGAGGCGGGCGGGAAAAGCTCGGGCATGACGCAGCGGCAGCTCGTGAGCTCGAGGGAGCGACGGCCCGGAGGGACGAGGTGCGCTGCCGGGCGGGCGGGTCGCTCTGCACCGAGAGCATGGCACCCCACGGAAGACCCACGCTTGCTGGGGGGCGCGCTTGCTGATCGTCCCGTCTTTGTTGCTCAGCCTGCGAATGGACGGGCTCAAAGCCACCGCCCGGCGCGCCTGGGTGCTCCTGTTTGGCCAAGAGGAGTGGTACGTGTTCGTGCGACATCTCGAGCCGCCCTCGACACCGCTGGAGTTCCCGGTCGAGACGAAGGGGATCACGGTGCGGGCGATGACGCCGCGCGATCTTGAAGCGGTCGCCAGGCTCATCCCGTTCGATTTGGACCGCGGGTCGCTGCGAGAGCGACGGGAGCGCATGCAAAGTCGTCTCTCCGAAGCCATGGTGGCGACGCGCGGGGATCACATCGTCGGCGCCGTGTGCTTCATCGACGCGGTCACCGCCGAGCAGCCGTGGTACCGGGCGGTCGAGCCGTACCTCATCCCGCCGACGCGGTTCACGGCGCAGCTATTCGTCGTGCCGGGCGAAAAGGGTACGGCCTGGGTCCTCGCGAAGCACGCCAACGACCGCCTCGCCGCGCTCGGCGTACGGACCGTCGTGGGCCTGATCAAGACCGACAACAAACCCTCCATACTGGTCAGCCGACTGCTGGGGGGCAAGATGGTGGCGCGCAAGTCGGATCGGTTCTGGTTTGGCCGCCGGACGACGATGGTCGAATCCGTGCGCGACGAGTACCCCTTCACCGGCGACCGCTCCTCGCCGCCTTCACCGCTTCACCCCTGAATGTTCCTGCGTCGTTCCGCGTCCCGCCGGCGCCGGCTCTCACGTGAGGTTGCCGGAGTCTTCAGCGCCCGCGTGATCTGGATGATCACGGGCAACGTGTGCGGGATCTTTCTCGCGCGATGGCTGGGCCCGCATGACCGCGGCCTGCTGGCCTTGGCGCTGCTGCTGCCATCGACGGCGATGACGTTCGTGAAGCTCGGGATCTCGCAGGCGAACGTCTACTGCATCAACCGCGAGAAGACGCCGATCGAAGCGGTCGCGTCGAACGCCGCCGCCCTGGCGGTGGTGTCGGGCGTGCTCAGTGCCATCGTGGTTTGGTTGTTTCGTCACCAGCTGACGGCGACCGTTCTGCGGGATCTTCCACTGTGGGCGCTGGCGTTTGCCGTCGTGCGCATCCCGCCGCTCCTGCTCGACGACTACCTCTACGGGGTTCTCCAGGCGACCGGGCATTTCCGGCTGTACAACGTTCGCCAGGTGGTGGGCGAGGTCATACGGCTGGTCTTGGTGGTCGTGACGGTGGTGGTGCTCAACGGAGGCCTGGCCGCGGCGGTGGTCGTCCAGGCGTTCGTCACGATGGTCAACGTCGGCTGGCTGATTCTGGCGGCCCGTCGGGTGTTTCCCTTCACCCTTCGAGTTGATGGCGCCATTTTGCGCCGGCAGCTGCGATTCGGTTTCAAGTCCTACGTGCAGACCCTGACGTCCCATCTCCTCTTCCGCGCCGACCTCTTCCTGGTCTCGTTCTTTCTCGGCCCGGCTCCGACCGCCTTCTACAGCATGTCCCAGCGTTTCCCTGAACTCCTCCTGGAGATTCCCCAGGCGGTCGGTCTGGTGCTCTATCCGCGGCTCGCGTCGGTATCCGAGGACGAGGCGCACCGGCTCACCGCTCAGGCGTGCCGGCGGACGCTGATGTTGATCGTCCCGGGCGCGGTGGTGCTCGTGTCCATCGGGGAGTTCTTGATCACGCTCTGGTACGGGCGAGCGTATGCGCCGGCGAGCGCGCCGCTGCCGTGGGTGACCGTCGGGGTCGTGATGATGGCGCTGTACCTCATCGTGACCCGGGACTTCACCAGCCGCAATCTGCAGCAGGTGAACACGGCGGTCGGGGCTGTCGCGCTGACGTCGAACTTCTTGCTCGACCTGTACATGATTCCGCGGTGGGGCATCGTGGGCGCGGCGGTCTCCGTGGCCATCGCGTACTCGGGCGCGTGCGCGATGCTGCTTTTCCTGTATCTGCGTGCTTCAGGGCTTTCCTTGACGGACGTCGTCGTCCCGAAACCGGAGGACTGGCGGTTCTTCTTGGATGCCGGCCAGCGGGGGATTGCTCGAGGGCGACAGCTGATGAAGGTGCGCCCGGCACCAGCGGACGGGTGAGCGGCAGCGCTCACGCTGTCGACACCAGCGACCTCGCCGCAGCACGCATCGTGCACTCGCCACGGCCAAGGCGGCTGCGGCGACCGCACCCAGGCCGGCGCAGAGGCCGGTCATGTTCTACTCTCGAGACTATAGCGCCCCAAATCGGCAGGCTGAGGAACACCGCCGTTTGGACCGCGAGGGATTGGACGGGGTTGGTCGCAATGCCAGTGAGTTAAGATGAAGCCGATCTTTCTCCCGGAGGTGAAGGGGGAGTTTCCCGGGAGTTTCCCTCTCCCCGCACTTCCGCCTTAGCCTTACCCACAAGTCGGCCCGCTGGACACGAGCCGCGAATTGTGAGACAAGGGAGTGGTGGCGGAGGTGGTACGGGCTGGGGGCCGTGAGTTCCCGACGGAGGTGATCGAGCGGATTCGA
>Ga0316626_10000332_pt1 | contig 17520 bp, 18 predicted proteins | sample OWC_Aug_T1_C1_D5_FD_207656 | JGI IMG/M metagenome (GOLD analysis project Ga0316626, IMG submission 207656) | Wetland soil microbial communities from Old Woman Creek delta, Ohio, United States - OWC_Aug_T1_C1_D5_A | ecosystem: Environmental > Terrestrial > Soil > Wetlands | place: USA: Ohio...
CAGGAACCGCGCGCCCGGGCTCTGGTCCGCCGCGATCCGTACGCCTGTCTTTCCGGAATCGGGATAACCCACGACCTCGGGCAGCACGGCCGTGGAGATGGCCAGGTACACGAGGTCCTCGGTGCCCGTATTGACCAGCTGGTGCGATTGCTCGGCGCCACCCGGCAGATTGACGATATAGTCGTATTGCTTCACGTCGTGTGTCGCCGCGCCGACCCGCAGCACCCCTCCTCCGCTCAGGATGAAGAAGTGCTCCTCATTGGCGCGGTGATGGTGCATGGGGAACGCGGCCTTGCCTGGCGGTACGCGGGTGACGTTGGCGCCGATGGATTTCGCACCCAGCGCAGCCGCCACCTCCGACATCGAATACTCGAAATAGGCACCGCTCTTGCCGGAGTGGACCGGCGCGTCGGCCACGTTGACGATGGGCTTCCTCATCGCAGATCCTCCACGTGAGGCGTCAGATCTCAGGAAGTTCTCGGGCCCGCAAGTAGAAGACGAGGACCTCGGCCTCGGTTCCCCCGCTGAATCGCAGCCCCGGCTCGTTGCGCACCCGCGCCCCGTCCCCGTCGACGAGGCGCTGGCCGTTGACCTCCAGCGAACCGCGCGCCACGTGCACGTACGCAAACCGGCCATCGCCGACTTTCAGCTCCGCGGACTCCTCCCCGTCGAAGAGCCCGGCATACACGCGTGCGTCCTGATAGACGGACAACGAACCGTTTTCGCCGTCTGGAGAGATGATCAGCCGCAGGCGCCCCCGCTTCTCGGCGTCGGCAAAATGCACCTGCTGGTAACGGGGCTGCACTCCCTGCCGGTTCGGCACGATCCAGATCTGCAGGAAGTGCACGAGTTCCGTCGGCGAGGCGTTGAATTCACTGTGACGGATGCCGGTGCCCGCACTCATCATCTGGACGTCCCCGGGACGGATCACCGAGCCAGTCCCCATGGAGTCCTTGTGCTCCAGCGCTCCCTCGAGCACGTACGAGAAGATCTCCATGTCCCGATGCCCGTGCGTGCCGAATCCCTGGCCCGGGGCGACGCGATCGTCGTTGATCACCAGCAGGTCGGAGAATCCGCTCTGCTGCGGATCGAAATAGCTCCCGAACGAAAACGTATGACGCGAGTGCAGCCAGCCGAAATCGGCCAGGCCGCGGTCTGCAGCGAGGCGAGGTTCGAGCATGGGTTACCAGGCTTTGACGGCAGGCGGCTGATCGACCTGGACACGGACCAGCGTATCGCACCGCGGGCAACGCGCCGTTTCGATCTCTTCCACCTCGAACCAGCGTCGCCCGCATTCGCATCGAATCTCGAGGACCCACTGGCCGAAAGCGCGGCCCATGCGCTCTTCGACCACGTCGAAGCCTTCGGGCATGCGCGTGATCCGTGGCACGGGCACGGTATCCGAGTTGTCGTCGTCCTCCTCATCCGGAGGTGCAATCGCCGCTCGCTCGCGCGCGAGGTCGTCCTGCGGCTTCGGTTTGTTGCGCGAACCGGGGATGTCGCGGCCGGCCATGAGCTACACCACCACCGGGTGCACCAGCTCGGCGAAGTCCCGGTACCCGAGCTTGATGAGTTCCGTGTGTGATCCGGCGTTGAAGGCGATCTCCTCGTCCTCGGCCAGGCTCTCGACCACGAAGACCGGCATGCCGTAAAGATTGCCGAACGGCGGCATGGCGCCGACCTCGCAGTCGGGAAAACGGTCCCGGAAATCGTTCTCGCTGGCCAGGTGCACGTCGTGGGCACCGGTCACCGCCTTGATGCGGCCGAGCGGGACCTTCGACGAGGCCGACTGCACGACCATGGCGAGCTCGCCGTCGATATCGACGATGACCGCCTTGGCGAGCTCGCGGCCATGGATGTGCGCCGAAGCAGCGGTTTCCTGGGCCGTGTATGCGGGCGCGTGGCTGATCCGCGTGTACTTCACGTGGTTCGCGTCGAGCAGATGCTGCAGCCTGGTGAACGGCATGACCGGACCCCCCCGTTCGGTTCTCCCGCGGTCGAGAATACGCCCGGGCGGCATCCAATGCCACGGCCTGTGAAGGGCCATGGCCGCGCCCGGCTCGCTCAGTCCGGCTGCATTGCGTAGATCTTCACGATTTCATACAGGAACCGCCGGCCGTCCATCAGCGACTTGCCCCTGATTCGCTCGTTCAGTCCGTGCGCGCGGCTGCCCTGGACGTCATGGAACATCCCCGACATTCCGTACGTGGGAATCCCAGCCGCATTGAGGTAGCTCCCGTCCGTGCCACCGACCGTCATGGTCGGGATGATCGGTACGCCAGGCCAGATGCGGGCCGCGACCTCACGCACAGGATCGATGATCCGCGGCGTGAGCGGCGGCACCGGAGCCGTAATGCCTCGCTCATTGGACAGCCGGACAGCGATTCCGTCATCCCCAACGATACGGACCAGCTCCGACTGGACGTCGTCGACCGGCGTCCCCGGCAGGATCCGGCAATTCACGTTCGCTCGCGCTCGTTGCGGCAAGGCGTTCGGGGCATGGCCACCTTCGATCTGCGTCGTCACGCACGTGGTCCGCAGCATCGCGTGCCACGTCGGGTCCAGGTCCCAGAGACGCTCCACCGCAGCCGCATCGGGCGGGTCCCTGCCGATGACTGCAAGGATGTCGGCCGCGACGTCGGGCGCTGCGAGCGACACCTGCTGTTCGAAATATGCCCGCGTCGTGGCGTTGATGCTGATCGGAAACTGGTGTGCCGCTATGCGCATCAACCCTGCGGCCAGCTGGTTGATCGCATTCGACTTTCCCGGCCGGGAACTGTGGCCGCCCGGATTGTTCGTCTCGAGTGTGAAATCCTGGTACACCTTCTCGCCGGCCTGAATCTCGAGCGCAATCGGCCGACCCGCCGCATCGAGCATCCCGCCCGCGCCCTCGTTGATCACGAAACTCGCCTGCAGGGCCTCGGGTTGCGTCGCGAGCAGCCACTTGACGCTGTTGAACGTCGCCGCTGTCTCTTCGCCACAGGTCAACGCCAGCCTGATGTCCCGCAAGGGCACGAATCCCTCCGAGCGGTAACGGATCAGGGAATCCGTCAGCGCCGCGGCCATCGCCTTGTCATCGCTTGCACCGCGCGCATAGAAGAAGCCGCCCTCCTCCCGGAGCTTGAACGGATCGCGTCCCCAGTCCGCCGGCTTTGCCTCGACGACGTCGATGTGGGCGAGCAGCAGGATGGGCTTCAACGTGCGATCGCGGCCGGCCAGCGTCGCAATCAACGCGCCACTCTTCGGGTGGTCGGCCGGCGCCAGAATCTGGATGTCCGCATCGGGCACGCCAGCGGCACGGAGTCTCCCTGCCATGGCCTCCGCGGCCGTCGTGCAACTGCCCGCAGACAGTGTGGTATTGATCTCCACGAGTTCCCGGTAGAGTTCGCGGAAAGCCGCCTCGTCAGTCGACGGCACCGGCTGCGCGTGCGACGAGCTAAACGCAAGCACCGCCATGCCGAGCAGGCTCGCGACCACGCGAAAAATCGTCATGAGCAGGACCCCCTGGCCGGCTTGGCCGCATACACCATCAAACCGTCTGTGTACGCGATACCGATCGCCAAGAAGACTGCAAGCGTAGGTGTTCGACGCGTGCCTGCCAAGCCCGTCGGGCGCTGGACCCCGGGGGTGGAACAAAACGGCAGTACGGGAAGTCATACCGATTGCGTTCACCCTTGCGCCACGCTTGGGATCGCACCCGTGTCAGGCCACAAGGAGAAACGGCATGAATTCACGACTTCCTGCAATGCTTGCGGCACTTGGCCTCGCCATCGCAGCTCCCGCGCACGCCGCGAAAACCGCCGGCGACGTCGTGGACGACAGCACGATCAATGCCAGCATCAAGGCTGCACTCGTCACGAACAAGAAGACCGAAGCCCACAGGATCAACGTCGAGACGTACAAGGGCATCGTGCAGCTGAGCGGCTTCGTCAACTCGCAGGCCGAGAAGGACGAGGCGACGCAGGTCGCAGCGGCCGTCTCGGGCGTCAAGGAGGTCAGGAACAGCATCGCGATCGGACCGAGCGGCTCGGTGGGCCAGAAACTCGACGACAGCGTGACCACCGGGCGCGTGAAGGCCGCGCTGATCGACAACAAGGACGTCAAGTCGCACCAGATCAACGTCGAGACGAACGCCGGCGTCGTTCAGCTCAGCGGCTTCGTCACGTCGGACGCGATGCGCGAGAGCGCCGAACGCGTTGCGGCCAACGTAAACGGCGTGAAGAAGGTCGACAACGAACTCATGATCAAGCCGCGCTGACGCCCGGGGCCGTACTCCAGTTTGCGAACATGTGAACGCGTCCTGTGCGCACGTTGCACAGGGCGCGATTCACCTGGCCTTCCGCGGTCCATTCCTTGATCGCGACCCGCGCCGGCAACTGGACGGGCGTCAGGAACTGCGTCTCGATGCGAGTGCCGGGCGGAATCGAAGGCGTCGGCGACTGCGCGAGACTCCGCGCCAGCGACCACATGCCATGACCGATCGCACCGCGCAGCCCGAATAGCCGGGCGGCGCGGTCGTTCAGGTGAATGGGATTGAAGTCCAGGGACACGCGCGCATAAGCCCAGGCCGTCCGCACGGTGACGTCCAGTTCGCCCAGTACGCTGCTCTCCTTCGGCGCTTTCGGGGGACGTGGCGGTCGTGCTGCCGCGCCCCCCGCGGACTCCGGCCAGCGCGACAGAAAGACGCAGGTCTCGCGCCAGATCGGGCGTCCATCGCCCGAGATTTCCGTGGCCATGTCGAAGGCCAGGCCGGCATCCGTACGCCGATAGTTGCGGGCCGCAACGACGATCGACAGCGGCATGCCGGGGCGCAGCGCCCCCAGGCTCTCGATCACGTTGGAGAGGTGGATGAGGCCCATCGGGCGCAGGGGAAAAGCTCGCGTCGCGAAGATCGCGAGATGCAGGGGCATTGCGAGCACGTGCGGGTACGTGACCGGCACGCCGGCGCCGAACCCGCATTGCTTCGAATAGCTCGCGACGTCCGCTGCGTCCAGGTCGACCCGCTCGACGGTGCAGCGAATCTCCGGTGGCTCGACGACCTCCGTCACCAGCGGCCGACGCGTCATCAGCACTTTCGGATAACTGCCTGGAACGGACGGCAGCCTCCGCAGGCGCAGGTGAACTGCGCTCGTCACAGTCTAAGGCGACACCTTGTTGATCACGATGCTCACGTCCGGGGCAGCACCCTTCTTGTGGCTGGCCTCGCCGATCAGGTCGCCACTTGCGAGCATAGCCGTGCCGCCGAAGGCGACGCGTGCAACGAGTTGCACGTCGTCCACGGAGGACAGGTTGCGTCCCTCGACCATCGAATTCGCGTCACTCAGGACGACCGTCGTCGGCAGATCGTCGGTGCTGATGCGCACCGCTGCCAGCGGCGGCCCCGGGATGCCGGGCTGCCGCGCGCTGACGAAGAGCGGCGTGCCGGGCTTGAGCTTGCCTGCAAGCGCCGGATCGACGGACAGCGCCACTCGAACCGTGCGGCCGACAGCAGTCGCTTCGCCGGCAGGCGCGCTGCCTCCCATGCCGCCACCCATCGCCGGCGCCTGCGTCCCGGCCGCACCGGGTGGCACTTCCGCGCCGATCCCCTCGAGCTGCGCAACGATGATCTGGCGGATCTCCGGAGGCGGATTGGTTTCCAGCAGCTTCGTCCAGCGGAGCTTGGCCGTTTCCTTGTCGTCCGCCCGGGCAGCCATCACGCCCGAGTACCAGAGGGCTTTCTGGTTGAGTTCATCCGTCGCAAGCGCGCCGTCGATGATCTCCTTCGCCTTGCCTTGCACCGCCGGGTCGTCAGTCAGGACCAGTGCCTCGGCAAGGTCGAGCCGCAGGCCGGGGTCCGTTCCGCCTGAAATCTCGTCCGCCTTCGTGTACGCGAGCACCGCCTTGGCCGCGTTCCCGGACACGAGGTACGTGCGGCCGAGCATGCGCCAGCCCTCGACATCCTGCGGATTCTCCGCGAGGCGGGCCTCGAGCTGCTTCGTGACTTCCTCCATCGACCCGGCATCCCCACCGGCGACACCGTGTCCCGCCGGCGCCGCAGCGGCTGCCTGCGGGTTATCCCACGGGAAGTTGGAGAGGCCCGCGTACAGGCCCGCCGCCGCCAGCGGCAGCGCGATGATGAGCGCCGCCGTCGCCACGGTGGCTTTGGGCGCCACCGACTCGCCCTTCGCGGCCGCCGGGGCATTGCGCACCAGCGGACGCGCAAGAAGTGCAACGGCCGCCATGAGCATGGCGGCACAAACCAGGATGAATGGGGTCACGATTCGCCGGCCTCCGGGCCCGCAGGGTCAGTGTCAGTTTCCGCGGCGCGCCGACGCACGACGCGCACCACCGCGAATGCCCCGCCCAGCAGCAGCAGCACGGGCGCGGCCCACAACAGGAAATTGGTCGCGGTCATCCGCGGCCGGTACAGCACGAAATCGCCGTAGCGCTCGATCATGAACTCGCGGATCTCGTCGTCGGTCTTGCCGGCGGCAATCATCTCGCGAACTTCGCGGCGCAGGTCGGCCGCGAGCGTCGCATTCGAGTCCGCGATGGTCTGGTTCTGGCACACCAGGCAGCGCAGCTCGCGATTGATGCTTTCGTAGCGCTGTTGCAGGACGGGGTCCTCAAAAGCGCGCTCCGTGTCGATGGCGAGCGCATTCCCCGCCCACGCGAGCGCAAGGGCGAGCAGCAGAGGCCGGATCATCGCGATCATCACGACTTCGACCCCGCTGCGCCACGCGCCGCTTCGATTCGTGGCAGGAACTCCCTGGTCCACGCTTCCATCGTCATCGGCGCGATGTGCTTGTAGAGCACCGTGCCGTCCGGGCCGACCAGGAAGGTCTCCGGCGCGCCGTACACGCCCCAGTCGATCGCCACCCTGCCCTCGCGGTCCTCGGCGACTACCGCATAGGGATTGCCGAGCTGCGCCAGCCACTGCTGCGCCGCGGCGTTGTCATCCTTCCAGTTGAGCCCGATCAGCGGCACCGCGTTCTGCTTCGCGATGGCGAGCAGCACGTTGTGTTCCTCGCGACAGCCGCCACACCACGTTCCCCAGACATTCAGGACCCACGGCTGGCCCAGCAACTCCTTCGTGGACACCGGATACGCCGCGTCCTGCAGGCTCGGCAGCGTGAATTCCGGTGCCTGCTTGCCGATCAACGGCGACGGCACGTAGGTTGGATCACGCTGCAGGCCGACGTAAAGGAACGCGCCGAGCGCCAGGCACAGTCCAAACGGGACGATGAACTTCCACATGATCGAGCCTCGTTCAGCGGGCGGTGGCCGCGCCGCGCGCGCCTATCTTCTCGTCCGCCGTCTCACGCCGCGTGCGGTATCGGCGATCGCTGATGGCGAACGCACCGCCGAGCGCCATGACCAGCGCGCCCAGCCAGATGAACCGGACCATCGGCTTGTACTGGATGCGCATGCTCCAGGCGCCGTCGCCGAGGTCCTCGCCCATCGCGACGAACAGGTCCCGGTTCCAATCGACCTCGATGCCCGCCTCGGTCATCGGGCTGCGCTGGACGCGATAGACGCGCTTCTGCGGGTGCAGCGTCGCAATGTGGCGGTCACCCTTCGTGATCACGACCTCGGACTCGACGGCCTCGAAGTTCGGCCCCTGCACCTGCTTCGTGCTCTTGAAGTCGAACTGGTAGCCCTGCATCGTCACGCTCTCGCCAGGCCTGAGCGCGATGTCCTTTTCGATGCGGTACGTCTGGGTCACGGTGACGCCGATCGCGAAGAGGCCAACGCCGATGTGGGCGATCGTCATGCCGAGCACGCTGCGCGACAGCGACTGCCTGTTGCGCAGGCGCTGGTAAGGCTCATACAGCGACGAGAGGATGACCCACACGCCCGCCGTGAGGCCGACCACCGTCATGACGTGGAACGTCCCGTAGGCCACCGGCGGCACGATCAGGCCGAACGCCAGCGCCGCGATGAACAGCAGGACCAGCGGCCGTTTCATGTCCTCGAGCTTCGCCTTCTTCCACACGGCGTGCATGCCGATCGCGAGCAGGAAGAGCAGCGGCAGGGTCGGAATCATGAACACCGCGTTGAAGTACGGCGGGCCCACCGAGATCTTGCCCATGTTGAGCGCGTCGAGGAACAGCGGGTACAGCGTGCCGATGAGGATCAGCGCCGCCGCCACCAGCAGCAGCAGGTTGTTGAACAGGATGAAGGACTCGCGCGAGATCGTGTCGAATCCGCCCTTCGCCCGCAGCGACGGCCCGCGCCACGCAAAGAGCGCCAGCGACCCGCCGATGCAGATGCCGAGGAAGGCCAGGATGAACAGGCCGCGGCTCGGGTCGCTGGCGAACGCATGCACCGACACCAGCACGCCGGAGCGCACCAGGAAGGTGCCGAGGAGGCTCAGTGAGAACGCGGTGATGGCGAGCAGCAGTGTCCAGCTCTTGAAGAGCCCGCGCTTCTCGGTGACCGCCAGCGAATGGATCAGCGCGGTACCCACCAGCCACGGCATGAAGGAAGCGTTCTCGACCGGGTCCCAGAACCACCAGCCGCCCCAGCCGAGCTCGTAGTAAGCCCACCAGCTGCCGAGCGCGATGCCGATGGTCAGGAAGATCCAGGCCAGCGTCGTCCACGGTCGCGCCCAGCGCGCCCATTTTTCGTCGAGCCTGCCCTCGAGGAGCGCAGCGACCGCGAAGGCGAACGCGACGGAGAACCCGACGTAGCCGATGTAGAGCATCGGCGGATGGATGGCGAGCGCCGGATCCTGCAGCAGCGGGTTGAGGTCGCGCCCGTCCACGGCTGCGGGAATCAGCCGCTCGAAGGGACTCGACGTGAGCAGGATGAAGAGCTGGAACCCGATGCTGACGATGCCGAGCACGCCGAGCACGCGCGCCGCGAAGGTCTCCGGCAAGCTGCGGCTGAACGCGCCCACCGCCACGGACCACGTGGACAACGCCAGCGCCCACAGCAGCAGTGAGCCCTCGTGCGCGCCCCAGACGGCGGCAAAGCGGTAGAAGGTCGGCAGCTCGGAATTGGAGTTGTTCGCGACGTAGAGGACCGAAAAGTCGTTCCTGTAGAACGCCCAGCTGAGCACGCCGAACGACAGGGCCACGAACACCCACTGACCGGTGACGGCCGGACGCGCCGCCGCCATCCAGCGCCGATTGCCGAAATGCGCGCCCGCGAGGCCGAACCATGCCTGGGCGGTGGCAAGCAGCACCGAAATGATCAGTGCAAAGAGGCCTAATTCAATGACCATCGGATCCTCCCTCCAGCCGTGTGCGGCTCAGCTCAGGTGCCGCCCTGGTTCATGGCCTGTGCGGCATCGGCATGCGGTTTGAGGCTGTCTTTCACCTCAGGTGGCATGTAGTTCTCGTCGTGCTTGGCGAGGACCTCCTCGGCGACGAACATGCCGTCGTTCGCGAGCTTGCCGCGCGCGATGATCCCCTGCCCCTCGCGGAACAGGTCGGGCAGCACGCCCGTGTAGCTGACGCCTACGGTGTTGGCGTAGTCCGTCAGGGTGAAGCGGACTTCGAGGCTGCCCGGGGCGCGCTTCACGCTGCCGGTCTCGACCAGGCCACCGACGCGGAACGTCCGGCTCGACGGCGCCTCGCCTGCGTGGATCTGCGTGGGGCTGTAGTAGTACAGCAGGTTCTTCTGGAACGCCTGCAGGGCGAAGGCCGTGGCGATGCCGACTCCGGCCAGGATCGCGACGACCGTGACCATGCGTTTCCGACGTGGCGTCATTTGCGGTTCTCCTTAATCTGCACTCATCCTGCGCCGGGCGTTGGTCTGCTCGTCCGCCTCGTGACGTCTCGCGCTCCACCAGTTCAGGAGCAGCACCACGGTCGTTAGACCATACGCGGACCACACAAATCCCGCGTAACCACCCATCTTAAAAAATTCTTGCAAGTCCATGATTTATCGAGCTTCCTTAAGCCAGGATGCATTGCGCTCGCGACGCAGTATCTCGCCGCGCAGGCGGCGGCAGATGGCCCAGCCGAAATACAGCTGGAATCCCGCGATCATGATGAACAAGGGGATCAGCATCGCGATGTCGATCGACGGCTTGTCGAGCTTGGTCACGCTCGCCGGCTGGTGCAGCGTCGTCCACCATTCCACCGAGTAGTGAATGATCGGCACGTTGATCACGCCTACGATCGCCAGCACGGCGCTCGCCCGGTCAGCGCGCTGCGGGTCGTCGAACGACGCGCGCAGGGCCATATAGCCGAGGTACAGGAACAGCAGGATCAGCTCGGAGGTGAGCCTTGCATCCCACACCCACCAGGTGCCCCACATCGGCTTGCCCCAGATCGAGCCGGTGGCCAGCGCGAGGAACGTGAACGAGGCGCCGATCGGCGCCGCGGCGGCGGCGGCGGCGTGCGCGAGCTTGATGCGCCAGACCAGCCCGATGCCTGCAGCGACCGCCATGACGACGTACGTGAACATGGACATCCAGGCGCTCGGCGCGTGCACGTACAGGATGCGGAAGGCATCGCCCTGCTGGTAGTCGGCCGGCGCCTTCACGAGCCCCCACCAGGCCGCGAGCAGGATCAGGCCCAGCGCCGGCCACCCGAACCAGGGCGCCAGGGTGCCGAGCAAGCGGTAGGCGTGCGGCGGCGAGGCAAACTTGTGCAGCCAGGTCCACATTGTCATCAGCTCTCCACGCTGATCCGGATCGCCGCCGCCATGGCGAGCGGCCCGAGGCTCAGCGTCAGGAAGAAGATAGCCGCTAGCAGCTGCAGCGGCCCCGACGGCGAGTCTCCGTCCATCACCATGGTCACCGCCCGCGAGCCGAAAATCAGGAGCGGCATGGCGAGCGGCAGCACGAGCAGCGACAACAGCACGCTGCCGCGCCGCACGCCGACCGTGAGCGCGGCTCCGATTCCGCCCAGTACGCTGAGCGTTGCGGTGCCGAGCAGCAGCGACAGCATCAGGGTTCCCCAGGCATCGAACGGCAGGCCGAGCGCCGTGCCGACGATCGGCGACATCACGACCAGCGGGAGCCCGGTGAGCACCCAGTGGGACGCCACCTTGGCCAGTAGCAACCAGCCGAGCGGCTGTCCGGACAGTACCCACTGTTCCATCGTGCCGTCTTCGACATCGGACCGGAACAAAGATTCAAGCGCCAGCAGCGAAGACAGCAGCGCCGCGACCCAGACGACGCCGCCGGAGATCTTCTGCAACTCACTCAGGTCCGGCGTGGTGGCCAGCGGAAAGAGCGTGGTCACGACCACGTAGAAGATCAGCGGCTGGGTGACCTCGTCCCAGCGGCGCCACGCCAGCATCAGGTCCCGCCGGAACACCAGCCGGGCGGCCGAAAATGTCGCCGCGCGCTGCATCAATTGAGCTCCAGACGGCGCAGCTCGGGATCGTCATCGAGGAGCCGCTGGTGCGCGGCGGCCACGGCGATCCCACCACGCCCGACGTGCTCGCGCACCAGTTCCTCGACCAGGTCCACGCCGGCCGCGTCGAGGTTGGTGACGGGTTCGTCGAGGATCCAAAGGGCGGCGTCGGCCAGCAGCAGGCGCGAGAGCGCGAGCCGACGCTTCTGCCCGGCCGACAGCGACCGCGTCTGCAGGTCGCCGCGCGATAGGATGCCGACTCGATCGAGCGCGGCATCGACGTCCGCCGGGGTGAGCGCCTGGCGCAGGCCTGCCAGGAAGCGCAGGTTCTCGCGTGCGGTCAGGTCCGCCTTGAGCGAGTTCAGGTGGCCGAGGTAGGCCATGTCGGTGTGGAACTCGTCGCTTGCGCCCTGGACCGGCCGGCCGCGCCACTCGATCGCGCCGCTCTCCGCGGGCAGCAGGCCGCAGACCACCCGCAACAGCGTCGTCTTGCCGACGCCGTTCGGCCCCGTGATCTTCAGGAATTCGCCCGAGCGCACGGCAAACGACACGTCCCGCAGGATGTGCCGATCACCACGCCAGCAATTAATCGCTCGAGCCTCGAGCACGGCCCCGTCGGGCAACATTGATCCTCCGCGCACGCAATCCAGGTCGGTCGCCCGGAACACGGCCCGAGAGGCGACTAAGTGGCCGCGAAGTCTAGCAAATGCGACTCACTCCGGTGTTACGGGTTGCCGCAGCGCAAGCGCCTCGAGGGGCTCGAGGATTACGAGGTCCGCTCCCTCCTCTACGCGATCACCGGCCTTGACCGCAACGGACTTTACTGTTCCGTCCCACGGGGCCAGCAGGGAATGCTCCATCTTCATGGCCTCGAGGACCAGGAGCACGGATCCCGATGTCACGAAATCGCCAACTTCCACTCTCAGGTCGAGCACGTGGCCGGGCATCGGGGCACGGAAGTGTCCCTCGTGCTCGGCCGACGCATGGTGCTCCGCGCCGGTGTCCTCCCCGAAATCGAACCTCAGGCACTGGCGGCGAACGATGGCCCCGCCATCGCGCGCCATCACCCGGGCCGCAAACGGCCGGCCGTCGATGAGCCCGGAGATGCGCTCGCCGATCGGCTCCACGACCCCGACGCGGTGCGTGTGCCCGGCGAGGCCACACGCGATTTCCTGGCCCTCCGGCGCGATCTTCAGCCAGTGGCGCTCGTCGCCGAGTCGCAGGGGCAGCCGGATCGTCGGCATCGAGTTCAGGCGGAAGCCGCGCCGGCCGGCCCAGGGGGTCGCCGACGCCGCTTCCGAACCGTCCCGGTCGCTCAGTTGCGCGAAAGCGGCCGCGGCCGCTATCAGCCACGCCTCGGTGACCTCGGTCGCCGGGGCCCCACCCGCGGGCTGCAACTCCTGCTCGAGCAGCCGCGTGCTGACGTCGCCAGCCCGGACGCTCCCCGCGCCGAGAATCTCCCAGAGGAATCGTGCGTTCGTACGCACGCCTTCCACCTCGGTGTCCTCGAGCGCCGAACGCAGGCGATCGATGGCGCCGGGGCGATCCGGTGCCCACACGATGATCTTGGCGAGCATCGGGTCGTAATGGACGGAGACGACATCCCCTTCCCGGACGCCGCTGTCGATCCGCACGTGCTCGCCCGCCGTCGGAAACCGCAGCCGGTCGAGGCGGCCGGTGGACGGCACGAATCCCCGCTCGGGGTCTTCTGCGTACAGGCGCGCTTCCATGGCGTGCCCGCGGCGCTCGATCCGCGACTGATCGAGCGGCAGGCGTTCGCCGCTCGCAATTCGCAGTTGCCACTCGACCAGGTCCAGGCCGGTAATCATCTCCGTCACGGGATGCTCGACCTGCAGCCGGGTGTTCATCTCGAGGAAGTAGAACTCGCGGCCGTCGTACAGAAATTCGACGGTGCCCGCACCCTGGTAACCCACCGCGCGCGCTGCGGCGACCGCCGCGGCACCCATCGCCGTGCGCGTCTTCGCGCTGAGCCCGGGGGCCGGCGCCTCCTCGATCACCTTCTGATGGCGCCGCTGCAGCGAACAGTCGCGCTCGAACAGGTGCACGGCGCCGCCGTGACCGTCCGCGAAAACCTGGATTTCGACATGGCGGCCCTTCTCGACGAAGCGCTCGAGCAGCACACGGTCGTCACCGAAGGACTTGAGCGCCTCGCGCCTCGCGCCGGTCAGTGCCTCGGCGACCTCCTGCGCCGCGCGCACGATTCGCATTCCCTTGCCGCCGCCGCCGGCCGTCGGCTTGATCAGCAACGGAAAGCCCAGACGCCGTGCCTCGGCCTGGAGACACTCCGTCGATTGATCGTCGCCGTCGTAGCCCGGAAGCACCGGCACCCCTGCGGCGGCCATGAGCTGGCGCGCTTCGCTCTTCGACCCCATGCGCAGGATCGCGTCCTCCGGCGGGCCGACGAAAACCACGCCGGCCTCGCGGCACGCACGGGCGAAGGACGCGTTCTCCGAGAGGAACCCGTAACCCGGGTGGATGGAACTCGCTCGCGTCGCGCGCGCGGCGCCGAGGATGCGCCCGGCGTCGAGGTAACTCTCGCGCGCAGGTGCGGGGCCGATCAGCACGGCCTCATCGGCAACGCGCACGTGCAGCGCATCGCGGTCCGCCTCGGAGTACACGGCGATGGTGCGCAGCCCGAGGCGGCGCGCCGTGCGGATCACGCGGCAGGCGATCTCTCCGCGGTTGGCAATCAATACGCTGTCGAGCATGCGCGGGCCCTACATCCGGAAAATGCCGTATGGGGATTCGCCCTCGTCCGCGCGACAGGTGGCCGCCGCGAGCGCGAGCTTGAGCACCTCGCGCGTGTCGGTGGGGTCGATGACGCCGTCGTCCCAGAGCCGGGCACTCGCGTAATACGGGTGGCCCTGGGTCTCGTACTGCTGGCGGATCTCGCCCCGGAACGCCGCTTCTTCCAACTCGGGCCACTCCTCGCCGCGGCGCTGCATGCCCTCGCGCTTCACGATTGCGAGCACGGTCGCCGCCTGCTCGCCGCCCATCACCGAGATGCGCGCGTTCGGCCAGGTCCACAGGAAGCGGCCGCCGTAGGCGCGCCCGCACATGGCGTAATTTCCGGCGCCGAACGAGCCGCCGATCAGCACGGTGAACTTCGGCACGGACGCACAGGCCACGGCGGTGACCATCTTCGCCCCATCTCGCGCGATGCCGCCCGCCTCGTACTTCCGACCCACCATGAACCCGGTGATGTTCTGCAGGAACAGCAACGGCACGCGCCGGCGATTGCAGAGTTCGACGAAGTGCGCGCCCTTGAGCGCGGACTCCGAGAACAACACGCCGTTGCTGGCAACGATGCCGACCGGGTAGCCGCCAATGCGCGCGAATCCGCAGACCAGCGTCGTGCCATAGAGCGCCTTGAATTCGTCTAGCTCCGAGGCATCGACGATGCGCGCAATGACCTCGCGGACGTCGTAGGGATGGCGGGTGTCGCGCGGCACGACACCGTACAGTTCGTCCGCGGCGTAGCGCGGCGCGCGCTCCGGGGCAGGCGGAGGCTGCGAGCCCCGCCGGTTCAGGTTCGCGACCAGCCGCCGCGCCATCCAGAGGGCGTGGGCATCGTTGTCGGCGAGGTGGTCCACCACGCCCGACTGCCGGGCGTGCACGTCGCCGCCGCCGAGCGTCTCCGCGTCCACGCGTTCCCCGGTTGCCGCCTGCACCAGGGGCGGTCCGCCGAGGAAGATCGTGCCCTGCTCGCGCACGATGATGGATTCGTCGCACATGGCCGGGACATACGCACCACCCGCCGTGCAGGAGCCCATCACGACCGCGAGTTGCGGGACACCGCGAGCCGACAGTTGCGCCTGATTGTAGAAGATGCGCCCGAAATGCTCGCGGTCGGGGAAGACGTCGTCCTGTCGCGGCAGGAACGCGCCGCCCGAATCCACCAGGTAGATGCAGGGCAGGCGGTTGTCGAGCGCGATCTCCTGCGCACGCAGGTGCTTCTTGACCGTGATCGGGTAGTACGTGCCGCCCTTCACGGTCGCGTCGTTGCCGACGATCACGCACTCGAGTCCGTTCACCCGTCCAATGCCGGCGACCAGTCCTGCCGACGGAATCCAGTCGTCGTGCAACTCGTGCCCTGCGAGCTGACCGATCTCGAGGAACGGCGAGCCCGGGTCCAGCAGTCGATCGACACGGTCCCGCACGAACATCTTGCCACGCCCCTCGTGCTGTGCACGCGCGGACGCCGATCCACCGGCCGCCACCTTCGCGGCGAGTTCGCGCAGCTGAGTTGCGAGCCCACGATTGACCTCCGCATTCGCCGCGAACTCCGCGGAGGCCCGGCTTACTCGACTCTCGATCACGGACACGTCGGAATCCTCCCGCGTGAGATCAGCGACGGCTGGCCGCGGCCAGAATGCGCTCGGCCTGGCGAATGTGCGGTTTGTCGAGCATGCCGCCCTCGAACGCCACGGCCCCCGTGCCGGGAGCGGCGCGGAATGCGGCGAGCACACGCGCCGCCCAGCGAACCTCGTCGTCCGAAGGGCTGAAGGCCGCGTGAATGGGCGCAAGCTGGCCGGGGTGAATCGCCAGCTTGCCCACGAAGCCCTGGCGTCGCGACGCACGCGCACGGCGCTCGATCGCGGCAACGTCCTTGAACTCGGTGTCGACGGTGTCGATCGCCGGCACGCCCGCCGCAGCCGCGGCGAGCAGGCACATCGAGCGTGCCAGCGCATAGGTCAGTTCGTACTCGCCGTCGGGCGACTTGTTGCCGAAGGCGCCGATGTCGGCGGCGAGGTCCTCCGCACCCCAGGTGAGCCCCGCGACGCGCGCGGGGAGCAGGGCGAAGCTGGCCGCATTGAGCAGCGCCCCGGCGCTCTCGGTAATGAGAGGGATGAGACCCACGCTGCCGATCGCGAACCCGCAGCGCGCCTCGTGCGCCTCGAGCCAGTGGCTTGCGCGATGTACGTCCGCGCCGTCACGGGCCTTGGGCAGCACGACGCCGTCCGGTCTCGCGTCGATGACGGCGGCGAGGTCCGCCAGTGCGTCGTCCGTGTCGACCGGGTTGATGCGCACCCACAGCGGCACGTTTCGCTCGGCGCTTGCAAGGTACGTCGCAATCTCGAGCCGGGCCTGCGGTCGTTTCTCTGGAACCACCGCGTCCTCGAGGTCGAGGATGACGGCGTCCGCACCACTCGCGGCGGCCTTCGCGAATCGCTCCGGCCGATCCCCTGGGACGAACAGCATGGAACGCATCAGGCCACCGCCTTGCGCTTCATCAGCGCCGTTCTCTTGCACACGGCGACTTCCTCGCCACGCTGGTTGAAGCAGCGGTGCACGAACACCACGATCCCTGCGTCCGGCCGGGAGCGGCTCGCGCGCATCTCGTGCACGACGGTCTCCGTGCGCAGCGTGTCCCCGGGGTATACCGGGCGGGGGAACCGCACCTCGTCCCAGCCCAGGTTGGCAACGGTCGTGCCGAGCGTCGTGTCCGCCACGGAGACGCCGACCATCAGGCTCAGCGTGAAGCAGCTGTTGACGATGCGGCTGCCGAACTCCGTGCCCTTCATGTACTCCTCGTCGAGGTGCAGCGCCGCCGGGTTGTGCGTGAGCGCGCTGAAGAACAGGTTGTCCGCCTCCGTCACCGTCCGGCGCAGCACGTGCTCGAAGCGCATGCCCGGCGAGAACTCCTCATAGTACAGACCGCCCATGGCCATGATTGCGTCCTCACGTCGTGGCCGCGAAGAGCTCGCGACCGATGAGCATCCGCCGGATCTCGCTGGTGCCGGCGCCGATCTCGTAGAGCTTGGCATCGCGCAGGATGCGGCCCGCCGGAAAATCGTTGATGTAGCCATTGCCGCCGAGCGCCTGGATGGCGTCCAGGGCCACCCTGGTCGCCTGCTCGGACGCGAGCAGGATGCAGCCCGCCGCGTCCATGCGCGTGGTCTGCCCGCGGTCGCAGGCCCGGGCCACCGCGTAGACGTAGGCCCGGCAGGAACTCGTGGCCGTGTACATGTCGGCGATCTTGCCCTGCATCAACTGGAACGTTCCGATCGGCTGACCGAACTGCTTGCGTTCGTGAACGTAGGGCAGCACGAGATCGAGGCTCGCGCGCATCAGGCCGAGCGGCCCGCCGGACAGGACGACGCGCTCGTAATCGAGACCGCTCATGAGCACCCTGGCGCCGCCGCCGACCGGGCCCATCACGTTGTCCAGGGGTACTTCGCAGTCCTCGAAGACGAGCTCGCAG
>Ga0316626_10000333_pt1 | contig 17520 bp, 13 predicted proteins | sample OWC_Aug_T1_C1_D5_FD_207656 | JGI IMG/M metagenome (GOLD analysis project Ga0316626, IMG submission 207656) | Wetland soil microbial communities from Old Woman Creek delta, Ohio, United States - OWC_Aug_T1_C1_D5_A | ecosystem: Environmental > Terrestrial > Soil > Wetlands | place: USA: Ohio...
GGAGAAGCTCGGCATCCGTTTCATCGGCGAGGAGACTGACCGCCCTTCGAGGCAGGACTCACCCTCGGGGCACGAGTGAGGTTGGCGCCGGCGGCGCGCCGCCTGACGCACCGCCGGCGCTCTTCCGCCCCGCCCCAGCGGGCGGCGCGGACACACTTGCAGTTACCGGGCTGTCCGCACGAACTTGTACCCGTAGCAGATGACGCCCGACTCCCCGTCCTGCCGCACCCGCCTGAACTCGAGCCGCACCGGATCCCCGATCGCGATCTCCCCGGGCGCGCAATCCACGATCTGCGCGGTCACCTTGACCCCGTTCGTGAGCTTCACGATCCCGACCGCGTACGGCGCTTCGTCCCCGAACCCGCTCGGCGCGACCCGGATGACCGTGAACGTCTCGATCGTCCCATCCAATGGCAGCGTCACCTTCTTGAACTCGCCGCCCCGGCAGCCGCTGCAGACGAGCCGCGGGGGGAAGAAGATCTTCCCGCACTTCGTGCACTCGGCGGCCTCGTAGCGATAGCGCTGCGGGATCTCCCGCCAGTAGCGTGGCGATCCGATCATCGTTCCATCCCCCCTTGCCCGCGCTCGATGCGCTCGAAGATGTGGACCACCGTGCTCGCGCCGGTCCCGCCCATGTTCTGCGTGAGTCCGTAGCGTGCGCCCTTCACCTGGCGGTCTGCCGCCTCGCCCCGTAGCTGCAGCACCGCCTCGCGGATCTGGGCGACTCCCGTCGCCCCGACGGGGTGGCCCTTCGACTTGAGCCCCCCCGACGTGTTCACCGGGATCTTCCCGCCGAGCGCCGTCAGGCCGCTCGCCGCCGCCCCGCCGCCCTTCCCGCGCTCGACGAGCCCCAGCGCCTCGATCACCATGATCTCGGCGATCGTGAAGCAGTCGTGCACCTCGACGAACGACAGCTTCTCGGGGCCGATCCCCGCCTTCTTGTAGGCGATCTCCGCCGCCTTCGCGGTCGCCCCGAGCCAGCACAGGTCGTCGCGGTCGTGGAGCGCCATCGAGTCGGTCGCGTGCGCCGAGGCCGCAACCCGCACGAGCGGCCGCGCCGCGCCCGCCCCGCCCTTCATTCTCTTCGCCGCATCGAGCGACGCGACCACCACCGCCGCCGCCCCGTCCGTGATCGGCGAGCAGTCGAGGATGCGGAGCGGATCGGCGACGAGCACCGACTCCATCACCTGCTCCGCGGTCACCTTGCCCTGGAACTGGGCGAGCGGGTTCATCGACCCGTGCGCGTGGTTCTTGACCGCGACCTCCGCGAGCTCCTTCCGCGTCGTCCCGTAGCGGTGCATGTGCACGCGCGCCATCATGGCGTAGAGCCCCGGGAAGGTGATCCCGTGGTAGCACTCGTATTCCTGGTCGGCGGCGGTCGAAAGCGCATACGTCGCCGCCCCGCCGTCCACATCCGTCATCTTCTCGACGCCGCTCGCAAGCACCACATCATGCTCGCCGGCCGCGACCGCGAGCACCGCCTGGCGGAACGCGAGCCCCCCGGACGCGCAGGCCGACTCGACCCGCGTCCCCGGGATCGGCCCCATCCCGAGCTGCTCCGCGAGCATCGCGCCCAGGTGCTCCTGACCGACGAAGAGGCCGCCCGACATGCAGCCGACATACATCGCGTCGACCCGATCGACGCCGGCGTCGGCCACCGCCTCGAGCGCCGCTTCCGTCCAGATGTCGCGATGGGACTTTTCCCAGAGCTCGCCCCACCGGTTCATGCCTACCCCGATCACAGCCACGTCACGCATCGTTGCGATCCCCCTTCCGTCCGCGCCGGCTAGGCCTCGGCGAGCTTCCTGATCTTGCCGCGGTACTTGGCGTAGGTCCCGTAGTCGATGTAGATCGGATGGTCATCGAGCTGCTGCCGCGTCTGCGGCGCGACCTTCTGCACGTCCTTGATCCGATCGGTGACGCGCCAGATGAAGCCGTCGCTCCCCGAGCCCGAGCCGTAGCTCACCATGAGGATGCGATCGCCCGGCGCGGCCACATCGAGGATCGCGCTCAGGCCCATCGGCGAGGAGCCGGAGTAGGTGTTGCCGAGGGTCGGGCAGAGCCAGCCCTGCTCGACCTTCTCCTTCGGGAAGCCGAGCTCGGCGGCGGCCCGCATCGGGAACTTCCCGTTCGGCTGATGGAAGACGGCCCAGCGGAAGTCGGCGGGCTTGGTCCCCGATTTCTTCATGATCCCGTGCGCACAGCCGAGGATGTGCTTGAAGTAGGCCGGCTCGCCGGTGAAGCGCCCCGCGTGCCGCGGGTAGAACTGGTACTCGCGCCGCCAGAAGTCGGGCGTGTCGGTCATGAAGGAGTAGGTGTCCTCGCACACCGCGAGGATTTTCTCCTTCCCGAAGAGGTAGGCAGCCGCCCCGGCCGAGGCCGAGTACTCGAGCGCATCGCCGGGCGCGCCCTGCGAGGTGTCGGCGCCGATCCCGAGCGCGTACTCGACCTGGCCCGCCTTGACCAGCGAGAGCGCGATGAACATGCCCTCGCTCCCGGCCTTGCAGGCGAACTCGAGATCGGCGCAGTGGATCTCGGGGGTCGCCCCGAGCGCCTCGGCGACCACGGTGCCGCTCGGTTTGACCGCGTAGGGGTGGGACTCGGAGCCGATGTAGATCGCCCCGATCCGCGCCGGATCGATGCCGCCCGCGCGGCGGAGCGCGTGGCGCGCCGCCTCGACCGACATCGTGATCGTGTCCTGGTCCGGCGTCGGCACCGACTTCTCGCGGAGCATGAGCCCGCGCTTGTAGGACGGGGCGTCGGCGCCCCAGACCTTGGCGATCTCCTCGACCTTGATGCGGTGGCGCGGGATGTAGGCCCCGTAGCCGACGATTCCGACCTCCATGTTCTTCTCCGTTCTTCTCCCGGTGGTTTGCTGCACGCGCGGGCGCGTGGACTCGCGCCAGGACTCGCGTCAGGACGCGATCTCGTGCCGGTCCAGGATCCCGCGCGCGCGGAAGACGAGGTACGGATGCACGCCGAAGGCCTCTGCGATCTCCTCGGGCGCGCCCTCGGCGAGGTAGCGGCGGCCGCGCGGATGTCCCGCGGCCCTTTCAATGAGCAAGGCGGCCTCGGCCTGACCCGAATCCGGTCCATGCGGGGGCGGTGCTGCCGCCCCCGTCTTCGCCCGCTCCCCAGCCGCGCGCGCCGCCTCGATCAACGCCGCCCGCCCCGCTGGCGTCTCGAGGTAGGCGCGCGCCGCATCCACCACGAACGGATGCACTCCGAGGGTCACCGCGACGCTCTCGAGGTAGGCCTTGTGCAGGAAGCCGAGGCCGTGCGGATGGCGGGCGATGCGCTCGATCAGATCGGTGAGCTCGGCTGGTAGGGGCGGAGCGACCAACGATGATTCCTCCGGATCGAGGGGCGAAGGGGACACGGCATGCGCTTCCTGCGCGCACGCGACGTGGGAGCCTGATGCGCATAACTTGTGCCGCCGGTCAGGTGGGTTGGGCGATTGCCTCAAGTACTTGCCCTGCTTGGGGTCCCTCGCCAGGACAGGGACGCCCGGCACTGCAGGCCACCCGCACCAATGTCCAGGCTCGGCAATGTGGTCGGCCATTCTGTCAGAGCTCGTCGCCGCGTGGGCCTTCCCGCACCCGGCGGCTGCACTCCCCACGGGACACCCCGCAGCGTTCCCGCGGCATTCCTCTTGCTTCTTTGACTCGTTCTCGGCGCCCGCGGAAGGTATACAATCGTCATTGCAGGTTTGATCTCGGTCCGACCCTTCCATCCTCGCTTCCGGGAGGCCGCCGATGAGGACCAGAGCCCACACTGCGACGAGGGACCGCGCGCCGGCCGCCGATTTCGAGTACAACAACGGAGAAAACGGCGGCAACGGACATGACGTCGGTTACTTCTCTGTCGGGAATCGCACCTTTTCGATCGGACACGTTGCGCACATGCTCAACGTGTCCACGCAGACCCTGCGCTACTACGAACGAGAAGGGCTTGTCATATCCACGCGCACGTCCGCAGGGACGCGCCGCTATGCCGCAGCGGATGTCGAGCGCCTCAAGCGCATTCGCGATTTGATCATTGACGAGGGGCTCAACGTCGCCGGCATCCGGCACATGCTGGGCATGCTGCCGTGCTGGGAACTCCGCGGCTGCGGGGTCGAGCGGGCTTCGGTGTGCTGGCAGCTGACGGATGACCGCCACCCGTGCTGGACGAACACGTACTGCGTTTACCGGGAAGGGCCGGAGACCTGCCGCGCGTGTAACGTGTACCAGCGGGCATTCGACGTCCTGGCCGGACGCCGGGTGCTCAAGGTCATGCCGACCGGCTGGCCGAACGCCTGAAGCGCGCCGGCTGCCGCGACCGCGATGAGAATCGCCGGCGCCCCGCATCACACCCGCGGAGCGCCGGCGTTCCTATCTGTCCTGATTCCTCTTCACGTCCCCGCTCAGCGGCTGAGCACGGCCCGCACGGTCCGCTCCTCGCCGCCGGCCTCCAGGCGCAGGAAATAGATGCCATTCGCAAGTTCCCGCGCGGCACCGTCCCGACCGTCCCAGCGCGCCATGTGCTCCCCGGCGGCGAGCGGGCCGTCGACGAGGGTCCGGCAGGCCCGGCCGCCTGCGTCGTAGACCTGGAGGCGGACCGGCCCGGCCGCAGGCAGCGCGAAGCGGACCGCGGTTGCCGGGGCGAACGGATTGGGCGCCGGCGCCGAGAGGAAGGGCGCCATGACGCCGGGCGCGCCGCCGCCCGCGATCGCCGTGATCCCGGTCGCCGCGCTGTAGGTGTAGTTCGTGCCGCCGGCGGCCGAGGTGCCGGCGATGACCATCACCGCCCGGTCGTAGAGGGTCCCCACATCGGGGAGGTCGATCGATCCGGCCTGGGTCGTGCTGAGCGGCACCCGGGTCACGCGCGTAGGCAAGGTGGCATCCAGCTCGAGCGCCCACACCGCGAAGGTCGTCAGATCGTTCCCGTCGAAGCTGTGCTCGAGCCCGGTCGCGGCGTTCGTGTACTGCTGGTAGTCGGCCGCCCAGTGATTGACCGTGGTGTTCAGGGGACCGACCGGATAGGTGGCGTGATTGGCGGCGTGGTTGAAGGCGGGGAGGTCCTCGCCCACGTAGCCGAAGCGCCCATCGCCGATCGACGTGTCATCCAGATAGTTGGCCACGGTCCAGTCCGCGAACGCGTCGTCGAAGTCTTCGACGTAGCCGCGGCTGTCGAGCACGAGATCGTAGCCGGCCGTCGAGTTCGCCGGCTGGTGCACCACGTCGTAGAGCGCCGCCTCGCCGCCAAAGCGCTCGTAGAAGTAGAGCGACCACAGGTAGGTCTTGATGTAGTCGGCCCACGCGCCGTTGAAGACGGTCAGATTGTTGTCCGGGTTCGAGTTGAACATGCTCACCTGGTCCGGGTGGCCGTAGAGGTACATGGCCACCTCGGCCAGGCCCTCGTCCACCCAGGCTACCTCGTCCTCATCGTGCTCGAAGTGGATCATGTGCTCGAACTCGTGGGCGAGGACCCCGATCATGTAATCGCCCGCCGGATCGGGACCGGAGTCGTTCAGGTAGACGACCTCGCACTCGTTCGAGGCATAGGGGAACTGCCCGTTCGGGAACTCGTCGAAGTACCAGAAGAAGCCGTCCGAGTTGACGTCGAAATCGTAGTAGAGGATGTAGATCCGCGGATCGTTGTCGAGCCGGTCGGGCGGCGTGCCGAAGGCGGCGACGTTGATGTCGTAGATGCCCTGATCGGGATGGGGGCCGATCGACTCCTGCTCGAAGCGTGCAATGATGTGATCCACCTTGGCCTGGTTGATGACCACGTTCCACCGCGAGTCCTCGACCACGACGTAGCAGTTCGGGCCCATGCCGCGCACCGTGCACATGCGGAGGTCGGCCTGGGGCGGCCCGTTCAGCCGCCAGATGTACCAGAGCCAGGAGTCGCCGACCTGCGGGTTCGGCGGTGGGGTGTCCAGGCCCGGCCCGGGGGCGACGCCGTCGCCAGGCCCGGGGCCGGCCGGGAGCGCGCGCACGGCCGGCGTGTAGCAGCGGCCATCGAGGCCGGCGGCGGTGACCGGCGGGGCCAGACATGCGGCCACGAGGAGCGCGGCGGCGGTGATGGATGCCATTCCGAGCGCAGAGGCGGTGAGGCGGTGGTGATCAGACAGCATGGTTCCCTCCGGGTTGAGCCGCGACGCGGACGCCTCCAGCGTAGCAGGAGCGAGGGGCCGGTGGCTAGGCGCTGGCCACGCTCCCCGCGCTCCGCGACACCTTCGCCGTCCGGTAGAGCCACGCCGCGAGCGCGACGAAGATCGCGAGCGAGTAGCCCTCCCAGGCAAAACCGCCGAGGAACGGCTGGATCCCCCAGTCGATATGCGCGATCTCGATGAGACCGATGGTGAGGAGGCCGACGATGGCGTCGCCGGCGACGAGGCCCGAAGAGACGAGGACGCCGCGCTCGAGCCGACCAGCCGCGCGAGCGGGGCCATCCGCCGGCCGCGGCCGCCCGAGGAGCCACGACACGATCCCGCCCACGAACATGGCGGTCGAGGTCGAGAAGGGGAGGTAGAGCCCGATCGCGAAGGGGAGGGTCGGGATGCGGAGGAGCTCGGAGGTCGCACCGATCCCCATCCCGATCAGGACGAGGGTCCATGGCAGGTTGCCGCCGAAGAGGCCGCGCACGATGAGGGACATGAGGGTGGCCTGCGGCGCCGGCAGCTCCTCCGAGCCGATCGTCTTGGTCTCGTGCAGGAAGTAGAGGACGAAGCCGATGGTGGCAGCCGCGGCGAAGTTCCCGACCACGTTCATCGCCTGCTGGCGCCAGGGGGTCGAGCCCAGGATGTACCCCGTCTTCAGGTCCTGCGACATGTCGCCCGACATGCAGATCGCGATGCAGATGACCGCACCCACGGTCATCGCCGCAATCATGCCGCCCGGTCCAGTCCAGCCGATCCCGAGGAAGATGAGGCAGGTGACGAGAAGCGCCGTGATCGTCATACCCGAGACCGGCGAGGCCGAGGAGCCGACCTGCCCGCAGATGTAGGCGGCAACGGCGACGAAGAAGAAGGCGAGGAGCACGGTCGAGGTGACGCCGACGAACGCGCGCCATTCGCTGAAGCCGAGGAGCCCCCACAGGAAGACGATCGCGGCGAGCGAGCCCGCCAGGAGCCAGCGGCTCGAGAGATCGCGCTCGGTGCGGAGCGCGGCGGCGGCCCCCACCGCCCGGCCGCGCACGTCGCGGAGGATCGTCGCGAAAGCGCCGACCATCATGCCCGCCGAGCGCACGACCGCCATGAACCCGCCGACCGCGACCGCGCCTGCCCCGATGTAGCGGAGGTAGCGGCCCCAGATCTGGGACGGCGTCATCTCCGCGAGCATCGAGTCGGCGAAGAGCGGGTTCAAGCTGCTCGAACCGAAAGCGTGGAGGAGGGGGAGGATCACCATCCAGCCGAGGAAGCCGCCGGCGAACATGAGGGTTGCGACGCGCGGGCCGATGATCATGCCGACGCCGAGCAGGGCCGGCATGCCCTCGCCGGCGACTGTCGCCTGGTGAAGGCGCGGGAACGTGAACGTGAACTCGCGGTTCCATGGCCGAAACATCTCGACCACGAAACGGTAGACGGCACCGACCCCGATGCCGCGCATGACGAGACCGAATTGCGTGCCGCCCTGCTCGCCCGCCTTCAGGATCTCGGCGCAGGCCACCCCCTCCGGGAACGCGAGCCGTCCGTGCATGCGCACGATCAGGTAGCGGCGGAGCGGGATCATGAACAGCATGCCGAGGAGGCCGCCTACCCCGGCGAGCGCGAAGATCAAGGCGAGCGAGGGTCGCTCACCGAGGAAGATGAGCGCCGGCACCGTGAAGATGACCCCGGCCGCGAGCGACTCGCCGCTCGACCCGATCGTCTGCACGATGTTGTTCTCGAGCACGTTCCGGGAGCGAAATACAGCCGAGAGGACGAACATGCCGATCACGGCGGCCGGCAGCGACGCGGACACGGTCTGCCCGGCGAGGAGGCCCAGGTAGGCGTTGGCGGCGCCGTAGACGACCCCGATCAGAATGCCGAGGAGGACGCCCCGGAGCGTGATCTCGGGCGGGCTCCGGTGCGCGGGGACGTAGGGGATCTCGGCGCGCGTGGGCGACGACTCGGCAGCAGGGCGGGTGGGCGTGGATGCTCCGGTCATGCGCGGCGTTCCTCTCTCTGTGTCCCCCCGCCGGCGGCCGGCGGACACACGGGCTCGGCGAGCCGTGGACCACGAGAGCGCGGATGATATCAGACTGGCCGCCGCGGGCGCCTGGTATACTCATAGATTGGGCGGTGGCTGGATCGAGCCCTGGTCCGGTGCTTGTCTCCGGCGGACCTCGGCCTCAAGGATGGGACCCCGCGCCGGTCTCCGGATGCGATCTGGACCCGCTCCTGGACTGGAGAAGTTCTGGAACCCCCGCTCTGGACACGCTAAGGAGGACACCGATGAGACGTTCCCCCGTCCTCGTCCTGGCCTTGCCCCTGACCGGCGTCGTGGCCCTCGCCCTGGCCGTGGCGGCACCAGGGCTTGCCACCACGCTCGCGCCGTGGACGCTGGCCGACTTCGTCGTCAACATGAACGCCGCCGTCACCGGCACCGTGACCGGGGTGGATGTGCGCTGGAACGACGATCGCAGCTTCATCAACACCTACGTGACCGTTGCCATCGACGAGCTTGTCGCCGGAGAGGCGCTCCCCGCTGAGATAGTCCTCGTGGAAATGGGTGGTCGGGTCGGCCGCACGCTCTCCGTGGTCGAGGGCGTGCCGGTCTACCGGGAAGGCGAGCGCGTCTTTGTCTTCATCGAGCGAGTGGACGACATCTATCGCACGCTCGGCTTCTATCAGGGCAAATACACGCTCGAGGTCGATCCGGTGACCCAGCGCGAGATGTACGTGCAGCGGGTGCCAGCCGACGGCGTGGTCGTGGCCGGGCCGGACGGCGTCGAAACGCCGGAGCCGGTCGTCTACGAGCGCGCGCATCTCCTCGCTCGCGTGCGTGAGATCGCGGGGGTGAAGTAGCCATGAACCGTCATACGAATCACGGAGGGAGCACCATGCATCGGATCTCCGTCGCGATCGCCTGCCTCGCCCTCGGCGGCGCGGTCATCGCCAGCTCGGCCGGCGCCTACACCCTCCTCGACGGCAAGTGGCACGACCCCGCGCTGCCGGTGCCCTACCGGATCAACACCTTCCAGAACGAAACGTCGGTGCCCGGGAACGACGAGTTCCCCGATGTCCGCCAGAGCTTCCTCAACTGGGAGGTGGTGACCGGAGCCAAGGTGACTTTCCTCGAGGGCCCGGAGGTGACGACCACGAACCCCTGCATGCTGACGCTCGACTACCAGAACGTGGTCTCCTTCCGGGACTGCGGGAACCAGTGCACCGCGAGCTGCATCGGCGTCACCTCGAGCAACTACGACATGGGCAACGACTACATCGCCGGCAATCTGGGCTCGCTCCGGAAGACGGACTCGGACATCGCCTTCGGCCGGCAGTGGGCGTGGATCACGCTCCCGGCCGCGCAGCAGCAGGGCTGCTCAGGGCGGATGATCATCCAGTCGATCGCCACGCACGAGATCGGGCACTTGATCGGCATCGGCCACTCAACCGTGGCCGGCGCGACCATGTTCCCGTCGACGACCTACTGTGACCAGAGCCTGGCCTCGCTCGCCGCCGATGACATCGCCGCCGTGACCGTGCTCTACGACGAGACGATTCCGGTCTACCAGATCGGGACGCACGACGTGGGCCAGGTGCGGCTCGGCGTCACCAACTGCGGGAACGTGGGGCTCCCGGCCGGCGCCCCGGCGGGGAACGGCGCCACGGGGATCGGCGGCGGTGCCGGGTTCCAGTTCCCGGCCGGGACCAACCACCTGTTCGAAGGGTCGTTCATCATCGGGCGCGAGGCGGTATCCGACACGGCGGTGTCGGACGACTTCCGCTGGCAGGACAACGCGAACTTCCTGCCGCAAGATGCGGACTTCGTGCCGCGCACGAACCTGACTCTCCTCACGCCGGGCACGCTCGCCGATCAGGAATCGGTGAGCGAGTTCGACGACGCAGCGTCGAGCCGCGTTGGCCCGCTGATGACCGTGGGCGCAACCCCGCCCCTCGGGGTCCGCGTGCGCCTCGAGTCCTACGCCTGGAACGATCCCGGTGATGACAAGTACGTGATCCTCCGCTACCGGATCACCAACACGACGGCCGCGACCCTCGCCGGCGTCATCCCGGGACTCATCTTTGACTGGGACTTCACGGCAATCAACTACGCGACGAACGGCGTTGCGTACGATGCGACGAACCGGCTCGGCTATGTCTCCGATCCGTCGACGGCGAACCGCGCCGGCGTGCGGGTGCTCAACGCCGAAGGCGTACGGAGCTTCCGCGCGCTCACCGAATCGGGTGCCGGCGCCGACATCCACACCAACACGACCAAGCACCAGTGGCTCATCTCGGGCTTCACCCAGACCTCGCTCTCGAACCGCGACGTCGGGATGCTGATCGCGAGCGGACCCTTCAGCATTCCGGCCGGGGGCACGGCCGTGGTGGCCTTCGCCATGTGCGCCGGCACGAGCCTCGCCGATCTGCAAGCCGTGTCGCAGGCGGCGCAGACCAAGTACGACACGGTGCTCTCCGGCGGCTCGGCGGTCGAGGAGACCGCGGGCGTGATCGGGCCGGTCTACGCACTCGAGCAGAACGTGCCGAACCCGTTCAACCCCGCGACCCGCATCGCCTACCGGGTGCCGGCCGCGGCGGATGTCACGCTCAAGATCTACAATCTCGCGGGACAGCTCGTGCGCACCCTCGCCACCGGGCCGCGCATGGCGGGCGGGCACGAGGCGACCTGGGACGGGAAGGACGATGCGGGCCAGGCGGTGGCCTCGGGCACGTACTTTTATGAGCTCCGCGCCGGCGGCGAGCTCCTCCAGAGCCGGAAGATGCAGCTCATGAAGTAGGATCGGGCAGGACCGCGGCACACCTTGCCGCTTGCGCCGGGCGGCGGTCGGAGCGACGATTCCGGCCGCCGCCCGCGCCGCTTACGGCCGGTTTCCGGCGCACCGTCCAAGGAGCCCATGATCCGCTTGAGCGTCGTCATTCCAGCCTTCAATGCCGGATCGCTGCTCGCGGCGGCGGTGCGCTCGGTGGCCGCCGCGGAGCGGGGCGACGTCGAAGTGCTCGTTGTCGACGACGGCTCGACCGACGGCAGCGCCGAAGCGGTGGCCCAGGACATGGCGGCGCCCGCTGCGGCGCGCGTCATGCTCCTCCGGCAGGCGAATCGCGGCCCCGGCGCAGCGCGGAATCGCGGCCTCGAGGCGGCGCGTGGCGACCTCGTCGGATTCCTCGATGCAGACGACGTGTGGCTCCCGGGACGCGCCGCCGCGCTCCTCGGCACCGGCACCGCCGAGGCGGCGGCGCTCGCGCGCGCCGATCTCATCTACTCCGATTACGTTCTCCGTAACCTCGCGACCGGCGCCGGCACGCCCCACGCCTGTCAACCGCTGGCGCCGCCCGCCGCGCGGTCGCTCGTCCTCCACAATCCGATCTGCACCTCGACCGTCGTCGCGCGGCGCGCCGCGCTCGTCGCCGCCGGCGGCTTCCGCGAGGACCTCCGCTTCGCCGAGGACTGGGATCTCTGGCTCCGGGTGGCCGAGCGCGCGTCGCTCACCCACGTCGCGGCCGCGTGGGCCGAGCACCGCGAGCGCGCCGGGAGCCTTGCCGGCGGCAATCTCGCGGCGCTCCATCGCGCCGGCGAGCTCGTCCTCGCCGCCGCTCTCGCGCGGGCGCCCGAGCTCTACGGGCCCGTCGCCCGCGCGGCGCGCGCCAACCTCGAGCTCCGGAGCGGCGTGCGCGCGCAGCGCGCCGGCGATCTCGGCGCGGCCCGGCGCCACCTCGCGCGCGCGGTGTGCGGCGGCCGCTTCCGGCCGGCGCTCAGGCTCCTCGCCGCCTCCCTCTTCGCGGGGGAGGGGCGCGAAGCGGGTGGGGCCGAGGCATGACGGGCTCCGGTCCGATCACGCCCGCCCTCTCCCGGCGCCTCGCCTCGAACCTCGCCGCCTCGCTCCTCGCGATGGGGCTCCGGCTCCCCGTCACGTTTCTCCTCACGCCGTTTCTCCTTGCGGCTCTCGGCGACGCGCGGTTCGGCACCTTCGGCGTGCTGCTCTCGCTCCTCGCGTACCTGAATCTCGCCGGCGGCCCGCTCCATTCATCGACCGGGCGCGAGTACGCCCACGCCGGGCTCGACGCCGAGCGGCGCTCGCGCGTCCTCGCCAACGCTCTCGTCACCTCCACCCTCGTCGCGCTCCTGACCGCCGCGATCGGCTTCCCGCTCGCGGGCACGCTCGTCGACAGCATGCGGGTGCCGGCGGAGTTCCGCGCCGAGGCGATCCTCTGCTACTACACGCTCATCGCGGCCGTGCTCGCGAACCAGCTGGCGACCCCCTTGCTCGGTCTCCTGACGAGCGCGAACCGCTACGATCTGATCGATCTCGTCCCCGCAGTCGGACAGGCGGTTTATGCCGGGCTCGTGGTCCTCGCCTTCACGATCCGCGGTCCCTCGCTCGTGCTCCTCGGCTTCGCGAATCTCGCCGCCCAGGTCCTCTGGCTCCTCGTCCTCGGCGGCCTCTCGCTCCGGCATCTGGGCGGCGCCCGCATCCGTCGCGGCGCCCTCGACTGGAAGGAGCTCAAGGCCGTGCTTGGCTTCTCCGGCGAGCTCCTCGTCATCAACCTGAGCGTGCTCCTCACGTATCAGACCGACAACATAGTGATCTCGCGCCTGATCGGCGTGGCCGCGGTCGCTCACTACACGGTGGCATCGAGCCTCATCACGCGCTTCCGGCAGATCTCGTACGGACTCTCGCGCACCTTCATGCCGGCGACGGCCGATCCGGCGACCACGCCTGCCGACCGGCGCGAGCTGCATTTTCGCGGCACCCGCTACTCGACGCTCCTCGTCGTCATCTTCGGCGCAGTTGCCGCCGGGCTCGCGACCCCGTTCTACGAGCGCTGGCTCGGGCCGGCCTATCGCGCGAGCGCCGGGATCTTCGTGCTTCTCGTCGTCGCCAACCTGTTCGCCATGAGCCAGTACGTCACGAACTCGGTCTTGACCGGCCTCCGGCACACGCGGCCGCTCATGGTGAGCGAGGTGGTGGCGGCCCTCGCGAACCTCGGCCTCTCGATCGCGTTCGTCATGGCGGGGCTCGGACTGGAGGGCGTCGCGCTCGGCACGCTCGTGCCGATGGTGCTGCGGAACGCCTGGCTCGCGGCGCACGGGGCCCGGGTCGTGGGCGCACCTCTTCCCCGCTACCTCCGCGGGATCTACGTGCCCGCGGCGATCGTCTTCGTGGCCACGGTCGCGGCTCTCCGCGCCCTCGCGCACGTGGGCTGGATCACGGGTTGGCCCGGGCTCTTCGCGGGCGGCGCCGTGGGGCTCGGGCTCGCTCTTCTCCTCGCCCGACTCCTCGTGCTCGACGCCGAGGATCGCCGCTTCATGCATGCAGCATTCCGCGCCCGCTTCCTGGCGCGCCCGGCGCCGGACGCAGGCGCAGAGTGAGCGTAGCGGCGCCGAGCATGAGCAGGCCGCCGATCCAGTAGGGCGCGCCGATCCCGACGTGTTCGAAGAGATTGCCGCCGAGGAGCGGTCCGAGCACGCGCGCGAGGCTCGCGAGCGACTGGCCGAGGCCGAGCGTGCCTCCCTGCTCGTCGGCCGGCGCGTGGCGCGAGAGGAGCGATTGCAGCGACGGCCCGAGGATCCCGCTCCCGGCGGCGATCACGACGCAGGCCGGGTAGAGGAGGGTGAGGCTCCTTGCGAGCGGGAAGATGGCGAGGCCCAGGGCGAGGAGGAGAAGGCCTGTTTTCACGAGCGGCTCCTCCCCGAAGCGCCGCGCCAGCCGGCCGATGAGCCCGCCCTGTACCGCGGCGGACACGATGCCGATCACGAACAGCGCCGCCCCGGTGGCGCGCGCCGCCGCCCGCTGGGTGTCGCCGTCGTGCGGCGATGCGATCGCGACCGGCGCCGGCGGGCCGAGCACCGACTGGTGGAGCGTGAACCGGTGCTCTATGTAGAGCGAGAAGGTGGATTCGAGCTGGGCGAAGGCGAACGTCGAGAGGAAGAAGAGGGCGAAGAGGATCGCCATGTTCGGCCGCTCGATCGCCACGATGAAAGCCCGCACGTTGGCACCGAGGCCGCGCTGCCCGGTCGGGCTCACGCCGCGCTCCCGCGGCTCGCGGAGAATGACGATGGCGAGGAGGAGATCGAGCGCGGTCAAGGCGGCGGCGGCGAAGGCCGGCAGGTGGATCGCGATGCCGCCCAGGAGCCCGCCGAGGGCCGGTCCGAAGACGAAACCGAGGCCGAAGGCCATGCCGACGAGGCCCATGCCGCGGGCCCGCTCCTCGGGCTTGGTCACGTCGGCGACGTAGGCCTGCGCGGTCGGGATGTTGGCGTTTCCGATCCCGGCCAGGATGCGTGCGACGAAGACGAGCGTGAGCGAGCTCGCGAGGCCGAGGAGAATGTACCCGCCGGTCGACACGGCGAGACTCAAGAGGATGATCGGGCGGCGGCCGAGGCGATCGGAGAGGCGCCCCCACACCGGCGCGAACAGGAACTGCATGAGCGAGTACGACGCCATGAGGAGGGTGATGACCGCCGGCGATGCGCCGAACCGCTCGGCGTAGTAGGGGAGGATCGGAATGATGATCCCGAACCCGAGAAGGTCGAGAAAGACGGTGAAGAAGATGATGAGGAGCGATTTCGAGCGCATGCGTACTCCCGGGTTCGACGGCGCCGCCGGCAGGCGGTTCGCGGGCGGTCGTGGTCGCCGGCCACGCGAGTCGAGGATTGAATCGCAGGTGGGCGGGTTCTGCAAGCCTCGGTGCGGCGCATTATGCTAGGGATACCAGCAGCCTCGAGGTAGGAGACCTCGGGCCGAGGGAGCTCGCCCATGCCGGCCAACTTGACCCCGCAGTACCGTGCCGCCGAGGAGCGCTACCGGGCGGCGACCGATCCTGACGAGAAGCTCGCCGCTCTCCGAGAGATGCTCGCGATCATGCCCAAACACAAGGGCACGGAGAAGCTGCAGGCGGACCTGAAGCAGCGGATCGCGAAGCTCGCGCATCAGCGCGAGGGGCACGGCGGCGCCAAGCGCACGACCTTCGATCATGTGGTGCGCGAAGGTGCCGGGCAGGTCGCCCTGATCGGGCCGCCGAACGGGGGGAAGTCATCGCTCCTGGCCGCTCTCACCCGCGCCGAGCCGGCTATCGCGGCCTATCCCTTCACGACGCATATGCCACAACCCGGGATGATGCCTTTCGAGGACGTCATGATCCAGCTTGTCGACACGCCGGCGATCGCGGCGGAGCACACGCCGCCCTGGCTGCCCGGGCTCGTGCGGAGTGCCGATCTCGCCGTCCTCGTCGTCGACCTGACCGAGCCCACTCTCCTCGAGCAGGTGGATTCCACGCTCGCCCGTCTCATGCAGTCGCGCGTTCAGCTGGTCGCGCCCGGCGCGGCGACATCCCTCGAGGATCCCGCGGTGGCGCCGGTCCGGGCGCTCGTCGCCGCGAACCGCGCCGAGCTCCCGGACGCCGAGGTGGGGATCGCGCTGCTCGCCGATCTCCTGGCCGGGCGGCTTCCCATCCGGCCGGTCTCCGCCGTCGAGAAGAGAGGACTCCGGGATCTCGCGCGAGAGCTATTCACCTTGCTCGACGTGATCCGCGTGTATGCGAAGGAACCAGGCAAGCCCGCGGATCGCGAGCGGCCCTTCGTGCTCAAGCGGGGGGCGACGGTCGCCGACTTCGCGCTCAACATCCACCGCGACCTCGTGGCTCATCTCCGTTTTGCCCGCGTGTGGGGCGCGCACACGTTCGACGGCCAGACCGTGCACCGGGACCACCCGCTCGCCGACGGGGACGTGGTCGAGCTGCACGCCTGAGCGGGAGGGGGCCGGGTATCCCCGTGGCTCGGCTCTTGCCTATTTAAGCTGTTGCATTCATTCCGGTTATCCCGTATAATGCACCGTGCTGCCCAGCGGCGGGGCTGTCCCGGCCCCCGAGCCGGGGGCATCTTAGGGTGAGCGTCGCCCCGACCGATCCACGGCCCGGGGCGTTGCTCGTGCAACTTGAGACCCGGTCGCATGCTCCCGCAACTGGCTTGTCCGTCTCGGCCGCATTGATGCGGTGAGTCCCCGCTCTGGCCTCGAGTGGCCCTGCCCGGATCTCACGTCCTTCAACTCTCGATCGATCAGCCTGGGAGGCACCATGAAGAAGTTCTGGTTATCGTGGCTAGCGGTCCTGAGCCTCGGGCTCCTCGCCACGACTGCGCTGGCGGCCGACGCGCCGATCGCCGCCGCGCCGGATTTCGGCACCAGCGATGACAACAGCATCCTGGCGCTCACGCCCAAGATCGGCGTCACCCCGGACGGCCTCGATTTCGGGAAGATCTGCATCGGCCAGTGCGGCGACCGGGTCATCAATCTCTTCAACGACGTGACCGACCCGACGAGCGTCCTCACGATCACGGACCTCCAGATCTCACCTGCGGCGTACACCCTGGTGAGTCCGCCAGCCCTCCCGCTCCAGATTCCCGGGGACGGCTCGCAGGTGCCGGTCACGATCCGCTTCTGTCCGACGACGCCGGGTGTTCAGGCCGGCACCTTCACGATCACGGCGGGCGCCCCGGTGCTGCCGCCGAATCCGCTCGCGGTAGCCCTCACCGGCACCGGCAATCGCCCGCCGGTGTGCAACGCCAATGGCCCCTATGCCGGGAACGTCGGCCAGGCGATCAGCTTCAACGGCTCGGGCTCCTCCGACCCCGACGGCGACCCGCTCACCTACGCGTGGACCTTCGGTGACGGCGGCACGGGCTCGGGGCCGACCCCGACGCACACCTACACGACGGGCGGCGTGTTCACGGTCACCCTCACCGTGACCGACGATTGCGGCGTGAGCTCGACCTGCCAGACGACGGCGGACATCAATCGCCCGCCGGTCTGCAATCCGAATGGCCCGTACTCGGGGAACGTCGGCCAGGCGGTGGCCTTCGACGGCACGGGTTCGAGCGACCCGGACGGCACGATCGTCTCCTACGCGTGGACCTTCGGTGACGGCGGCACGGGCACGGGCCCGACGCCGAGCCACACCTACGCGACGGGCGGCGTCTTCGTCGTCACCCTCACGGTGACCGACAATGACGGCGCGAGCTCGACCTGCGAGACGACGGCCACGATCAACGTTCCCCCGGTGTGCGACGCGGGCGGCCCGTACGCGGGCACGGTCGGCCAGGCGGTGGCCTTCGACGGCACGGGTTCGAGCGACCCGGACGGCACGATCGTCTCCTACGCGTGGACCTTCGGTGACGGCGGCACGGGCACGGGCCCGACGCCGAGCCACACCTACGCGACGGGCGGCGTCTTCACCGTGTCTCTCACCGTGACCGACAACGACGGCGCGAGCTCGACCTGCCAGACGACGGCCGATATCAACGTGCCGCCGGTGTGCGACGCGGGCGGCCCATACGCGGGCACGGTCGGCCAGGCGGTGGCCTTCGACGGCAC
>Ga0316626_10000335_pt1 | contig 17461 bp, 15 predicted proteins | sample OWC_Aug_T1_C1_D5_FD_207656 | JGI IMG/M metagenome (GOLD analysis project Ga0316626, IMG submission 207656) | Wetland soil microbial communities from Old Woman Creek delta, Ohio, United States - OWC_Aug_T1_C1_D5_A | ecosystem: Environmental > Terrestrial > Soil > Wetlands | place: USA: Ohio...
ACTTCCAGCATGAGGCGGGGGGGGCCCGGCCCGGTCGCATCCAGTGAGTACACCCGCTCATCGACCGCGAAGATGCCACTGCCGACAGGAAAATCACGGGTCGCGGGGTCAGCCCGGGTGATCGTCGAGCCGATGGGATCGACGTCTGCGATGGAGAAGAACTCACCGTCGCCGTCGAGATGGCGGATGTAGCCCATGCGGGCCTGTCCGAATCCGTCCACCACATCCGCGCTGATCGTCATCGAGCCGGAACCGTGGAGGGCATTCGTGGCGGTCGCAACACACGCTAGGTTATCCTGCGCGTAACCGGTTCGGATTGTCAGTGAATCCGCCGCCCCCGAGTCGACTCCCTCGAGCGCCACGAAGCTCCCGTTCTGTGGCAGGCAGGCAGCGGCAAGCCTCAAGTCACGCACGATGGAATCGGCGCTCGCTCTAAGCGCGTGTCGAACCTCGAGGCGAAGCTGGTTCTGCCGCATGAGCCGCAACGACGTCGAGCCAAATGCGGCCGCCGCGCTCAGGGCCACGCCAAGCATTCCCACGGCGACCAGGAGCTCGACCAGCGAGAATCCGGCCAGAGCGCGCCGCCGGATCTTACGCCCGAATCTCGGCATAGATGGTCTCCAGCGCGAACTCCTGGCTCACGCCACCCCGGCCTACCCAGGAGACTGAGGTCGCGATGTGCTTCGTCTCCGGCTGCGGAACTCCCTCGGTCACGACCGAGGTGATCGTGTATTGCGTGCCGGCCACCGTTGTCGTGGCCGTACGGGAATCGACTTGACTGTAAGGAAGCGCTCGAAGGTCCTCGAGCTCGGCCTGCGCAAGCTCCACCGCGCTCGCGTACTTCGAGTTCTGGGTCGTCGTCTGCACGAGACCGAGGAACAACGCCTGGATACCCAGCACCGAGATGCTGAAGATCGAGATCGCGACCAGCACCTCGACCAGCGAGAATCCCGGAGCGGGGCGAGCGCGCCGGCGCCCTCCGGCACTCACAGCCCTTCGCCTGGTACGACTTGCCCAGAAGGCCATATGTCAACCGTCCTGACGTTACCCGTGGTACTGTCGACGAGCGTCAGCGTGGTAGCAGTGGTGGGTTCCACGAGGAGACCCCGGGTGTTGAATTCGTACCCATCACCTATTCCACCGCTGAAGCTCACGCTCGGTGGCAGCGTGCGCGACACCTCTGGACCGCCAGCCTGGGTCCAGCCGCCTCCCGCTTCCATCATCTCGAGGACTTCGTAGCTCTGAGCATCGGAGATCTCCACGCGAAAGTGCACGGCGCGTGAGATCGCCCTCGCACGTGCCGTGCGTATGTCTGCAACAAACGTGCTCTGCGCCGTGCGCAGGGCGAAGACTCCTGGCTCCCTCCGAGGCATGGCTACCGCCGCCATCGCGCTCAGGATTCCGATCACGACGACCAGCTCGATCAGGCTGAAGCCGCGGCGAGTTTTTGATTGTTCACAGCCCACAGTTGCGTGGGGAGCAACCGCCATACCAACGGTGCCCGGCCGGATTCACTCGACTGAGCCCAATCCGTTTGCACCGCGACCGGCGCGAAAGCGCCGCTCACCTCGATCACGGCTGCCCCTGTCCACAGCAACGGACACAGCCCGCCGGGACTCACTCCCTACGGCGCCGGAGCCTCAGAGCCACCACCCGGGCGCGTAGCAGCGCCTGCCGCCAAGCGGCCCACAGGGCAAGAGCTGTGGCCTCGGCCAACGACCCGGCCCCGCGCGTCATTCGTTCATGTTTGGCGATGATCGTCGGAGGTGTGTCGCCAACGACGTACGTCGGTTCTTCTCCCCGCCGCGTCGCCAGGCGACCCCCATCGGGCTTGCCTGCTCACTCTTTCACGAACCGCCTTTGGCGCATCGCCACCCCTGGCTCATGCCGATCTGCCCGAAGACGGCCACGCAACAACCGCGGAGCCTCATTTGCCTCCGGGAGCCGCGCTTCGTGCTCCCTGGGGCCTAACGAGGACTATCCACTGGGCGGCTCCATTTCCAGCGCAGGCGGCTCGGAGTCGATGAGATACTCGAACTGGACACGGAAATCCTTGAGAGACATCCCCGCCGTGGCCGCGAACCTCGCCAGCTCGTGGGGGTCCGCAAAATCATCGCGGCGCAGCCGAATCATGTAACGCCGCGCAATTGCGTACCGCGTGGAACAGATGTTGACGGCACGAACGCGCGCCCGGCCCGTCGCGGGATCGAGCAGCTGCGAGAACGGCACTGGCACAAACTGTCCCCCCTGCACGGAGATCATCACCGCGTTGCCCCCGGCCAGCAGGTACTTTGCCGCACAGTAGCCAAGGTCCCGGGTGTACTCCATGTCGTATGGAATGGGATCGGCACAGCGAAGCTCGTACCCTATGTTCTTCGCGGCGATCGTGCTCTTTATGCCGAACTCCTTGAGGCGGCTCTGCGCGGCCCGCTTGAGAATCTCTCCTATGTCCACCTCGGCGACGCGAAGATTCCCGTGCGCATCCCGCTCCACGTCCTGCAACCCCGAGAGCTCCTCCGGGTCCAGACCCAACACCACCCCCTCCGCCACGACCGCCACTCCGTCCCGGCGGCCGTAGCTCAGCCGCTTCACGATCGCACCGACCAGCGTGTCCACGATGGTCTTGAACCGGATCTGCCCCGATCCGAACTCCTCCGGAATCAGGGTCAGGGTGGCACCCGCCGCCTTGCCGATGCCGAGGGCCAGATGACCTGTCTTGCGCCCCATGGCGATGCAGAAGTACCAGCGCGAGGTGGTGTGGGCGTCCACCATGAGGTTGTGGACGATCTCGACACCCACGTGTCGGGCAGTCTGGAATCCGAAGGTGTCGATGTCCGGGGGTAGGTCCAGATCGTTGTCGATGGTCTTGGGTACGTGCACCACCCGGATGCGACCCCCAGAGCGCTCCTCCAGCTTCATCGCCGAGAAGGCGGTGTCGTCACCGCCGATCGTGATCAGCTGCGATACGTTCAAGCGCAGCAGCGAGATGACGGTGTTCTCCAGGTGTTGGGGATCCAGCGTGGGGTTGGCCCGCGAGATGCCTATGTAGGAACCCCCCCGAAAGTGGATACGGCTCACCGCATCGATGGTGAGGGGCTGCACGTGCTCGATGTTGCCTTGCATGATCCACTCGAAGCCGTCGAGGATACCGAGGACGTCGACTCCTTCGAGGGTGCTGCGAATCGTGGCCGCCCCTATGACGCTGTTGATGCCCGGCGCCGGTCCACCTCCGACGAGAATCGCGAGTTTCTTACGCTGGCTCATGAACTGTTCTCCTTGTTGCAATGGTTCTTCCAGATGGCTGGCCCCGGGCCCACGATCTCCCCTCACAGACCGTCCGTCGGCGGCCTTGATCTCTACGGGTGGCCAACGGGGCACTCCACTCTATCTTCTCACCTTTGCTCCGGTGTTCAAGCATAGCGCCATCTGGCGGGCGGGGGTGGTGAGAAATATCGCAAGCGCCCTGTCTCACCAGATCGACGGCGCCAAATGGCGTCGCCTCGCCAGCCTGTTCGAACTCCTGGTGGATCGAAAGGTTAAGGTTGATGGCGTGTTGGCTCGCGTCACATTCCCAGGCCGGAGCCGGACTGCGGGTCGTGCGGGCGGTCTCCTGCTGATCGCTCTTCGATCCAGTCCTCGCGGGAGTAAGCGCAGGCCTGGCCGGGTTCGGCGATCAGAATCCCTGCGTGTTGAGCATTGACGCTGCTGCCCGGCTCAGCATTACCCAGGAGAATCACCTGGTGGAGAACATCGAGCCCCTCGGCCGCGAGTGCGGGGGATTCGTCATACTCTCCCAGGCACAGCAGGGATGCACCCAGCTCCACCAGGAACTCCGGGCGAGGGCCGTCGATGTTCGTGGAGATCTCGTTGGCCTTGCGCATGTACTCGACGGCCCGCCTGCGGCTGCCCTGCACACCCAAGATCCACTTGAGCCAGAACCAGTCGGGCACGGCGCGATAGAACCGAGCCGCAGCGTAATAGAGTTCTTCCAGCTCCGGGTTGAGGTGACTGTCTGGCCGCGTACTCAGGATGGCGATCCCCCGCTCGAGCAGCTCTGCGATCCGGGGCGCGTCAGAAGCGGCTGCGAGGATGCCGCGCGTCCTCAACCTACCCCCGAGTCCGCCCACCTTGTAGAGACAGCATTCTCCGCACTCATGGTCGACTTCCATGCCTCTATCGGCCCACTGCTCGGCCAGGGTGAAATACTTCGTCCGTTCACTCTCCTGGGCGAGAGGCAGGCTGTCTGCAAGCCGCGTGTAGTTCTTCGCAATCCGCCAGTATGGATGGGAATCCATGGGTGTGAGTCGGGCGATCTCTTTGAGGACCCGGGAGGAGGCGAGGAATTCACGCTTGTCCTCCAGCCGCGTGGCTTCTCCCCACTTCATTTCGATAGGGTCGCTCGGTGCTGAACTGACCGAACGGGCTGGAGTGGCATGTGCCGGCTCCGACTCGAGTGGCACCGCGAGGAGCAGGGCTATGGCAGAGGTGACGAGTCCTCGCTTTCCGGCGCAAGCCATGCGTATTTCTACCAGAAACCGGCCCTCCCCAAAATCGTTGCACCTGGTGAGCGCCCCTCCTCGGAGCCGTTGCGGCGGTTAGCCCGGGGACGAAGACCACTCGCAGTCAGCCACCAGCCATGGCGGTTAGGATCGAGAGCTGATCGCCCTCGGCCAGTCGAGCGCGTGCCCCCTTTGGCATGGAAAGCCGGTGGCCGTTTTGGAGTACCGTCACTCCAGGATTCCCTTTGAGTATGTAACGGATGAGGGAACTCTCGATCACACCCTCGCGGCCGAGTTGTTTCAGCAGATCCTTGAGCCTGTCCCCCTCGCTTGCGTTCGCCTCGAGACTCAGGCGAGCCATCTGCCCGTCGACGAAAGCCCGCACGTTCAGAGTCACACGAATCGGGTTTGCGTGCCTGCTCCCGAAAAGCCGCATCGCGAGCCTGCCCTTCAAGGACCTGTGGTGGAACTCCTCCTCGCTCCGCGGAGTGCGGTGACAAAGAATATCCAGATCATGTGGTTGCTGCCGCTGGCTCACCCGATCTCCCGGCGGCGCCGTAGAGCACGGCGGCCACGTCGCTGAGTCCAAGCTGCTTGAACCTCTCCTTGGTGGGCCACCCGGTTGCTGGATCCCAACCGAGTTCGCGGTAGTAGCCTTCTATCATGGCTTCGTTGTCCAGGCTGACTCCCGCGAGCGGTCCCTCCTTGAGTGGGGGGCGTCCGAGAATACGGTCTGGCAACCTCACGCTCCGGGGGTCGATGCCTTCGCGCAAGCTGAATGCGTGGCGGAGCGCCAGGATCCGGTGGCCAATTTCCAGATAGTCGTCGTTGCTCTTGCGCCATCCCGTCACCGCATTCACCCAGTCGAAGATGGGGATGTTGCCACCAACGATCAGGCCGAAGAGGCAGAGCCCGGCACCGTTGGCGGCGTTGGTGTAGGCCGTGCACGCTGCGAGTATCTCACCCTTGTCCGGCTTGAGGTTATCAGACTTCCAGGAGAACGCTGCCGGCTTCTTGAGCCAGCTGAACTTCTCTTGGAGGTTCATGAGCTCACCATAGGTGAGCGAGGCAATGGTGTGACGACCTGGGGTCGGCTCCAGCTGGTACAAGACGGCAAAACCGGGGTCGAGACGCGGGTCGTGCATCGGGACCTCTTCGCCTCCCACGTGCATGGCGTACCGCTCGGCCCCTTTGCCGATCTTTCTCGCGGCTACCCGTGTTCCGTCTGCCAGTATGTCACCGATGCCTTCGCGCCGTATGATCTTGTCGAGCAGCGCTACGATCGCTGCGGAATCGCCCCAGTTGAGGACCAATCCCCCCGTGTCTTCCGTCGTCAAGACTCCGTTCTCGAAGCATTCGAGAGCGAAGGCCACCGTCACCCCGGCTGAAATGCTGTCCAGCCCGGCGCGGTTGCACATGTCATTCAGTTTGAACAGCGCGGGCAGGTCATCGCAGAGAGTCAGAGTGCCGAAGGAAGTCAGACTCTCGTACTCGGGCTTGTGTGTGAACTCCAGCTTGTAGCGTTCATCGTCAACGCTCGACTCACCACCGCAGCCGAGAGGGCAGAGGCTGCAGTGGTAGCGTTTCTTCTGGTACCGCACAACCTCGTCATCGCTGATCTTCCAGGACTTGGACCCGATGGGGAAATCGACGCATCCTGCTCCGCCCCAGTTCTTCACCGGCGCATCGCCCGTCTCAGCCGACATGGCCGCTATTCCGGAGGTTCCGTAACGCTTCAGCAGGGCGTTGAACTGAAGCGCATCCTGCTTCGGCATGACCGGCAACCGCCTGAGCAGACGGGCCAGCCCCTTCACCCATCCCGTGATCCAGCCCATCTTCTCTGCTGGTTTCATTCTTTCCAGAAAGTCGGAGTTGAGCTTTTTCACCTCTCTGGAATCCAGCGTCTCGACCCGCTCATGCCCCCGAACTACCAGGGCCTTGAGCTTCTTCGATCCCATCACCGCCCCGAGCCCCGAGCGGGCTGCCAGGCGCCCGCGGTCGTTGACGATGCCCGAGATGAGCGAGAGTTTCTCACCACTCTGGCCTATTGTGGCCACTCTGTAGTTGGCGCTTCCCAGCTCCTCCTTGAGGGCAGCCTCCGTCTCGACTGCATCCCGTCCCCACAGATGGCTCGCATGCTTGATCTCGATCTTCCCTCTGTCGATGAGAAGATAGACAGGGCTCGACGATATGCCACGCACGAATATTCCATCGAAGCCGGCCTTCTTGAGGTCAGGGCCCATGTCGCCCCCACAGTTGGCATCGCCCCAGCCCCCGGTCAGGGGTGACTTGCCGACCACCATCCAGCGGCCGCCGAAAAGAGCCGAGGTGCCCGTCAGCAGACCCGGCATGAAACCGATGATATTTTCCGGGCCAAGTGGATCGGCACCGGCCGGGATCCTGTCGAAAAGGATCCGGGCGCCGAGGCCGTAACCGCCCAGGTACTTCTCGTAAGCACTGTCGGCAAGCTCCTCGGGTTCGATCGCCCCGGTTGTCAGATCGACATGGAGAACCTTTCCCATATAGCCACGACCCATTGGTGCCTCCTTCCTTGACCTGCGCTTACCTCACGGTGCAGTGACACAGTAGACCGAGCGTCACGCGGCGGGCAGCCTTCCTCTCGATCGGGGACCGAGCAGCCTCCTCGCACCGATCACGATCGGAAGAGTGGGCGCTGGCTATTGTCGACCCTGTGCCAAGCATCCGATCGAGTCGGTGTAGGTTTTCTAGCGCCCGTGTGGGTCCACCGTCAACCCAAGCTAGGGCACGCTTGCTGCCTTCCGGCTAGTGCGTAGCACTATGATCCGGCAGCGCAAGGCACCGTGAGAGCTTGACCGGGTGTGCGCAAAGGTGTCAAGGATCGAGTGTCTGGATCTCGGCATGCCATGCGTGCTGAGGCTGACGATCGCGGCTGGAGAAATCGGCTCCACCCAACTGCAGTGTCGAAGAGAATGGCAACAGGGACCGGCACGCATGTGAATCCATCTGGAGGGCAATCATGGGAGAGACGTCGCTGATCGAGGAGCTCACCGCCGGAGGGCCGGTGCTCACGGATGGTGCCTGGGGAACCGAGCTTCAGACCCGCGGACTGGAAGCCGGGGAGATGGCTGACTTCTGGAACCTGTCCCATCCCGAGCGGGTCGAGGATGTAGCTCGCGCGTATGTTGATGCGGGGAGTCGGGTCATTCTGACCAACACCTTCAGGGCCAACCGGATCGCTCTGGAACGGCACCCGGAGCGTGAGAAGGTAGCGGAGATCAATCGGGCCGGGGTCGATATCTCGCGGCGCGCGGCCCGTGGAAGAGCATTCGTCTTCGCGTCGATCGGTCCTAGCGGCAAGATGCTCATAACGGATCAGGTGACCGAAGCCGAGCTGTTGGCTGCGTTCACCGAGCAGTCGAACGTCCTGGCCGAAGCGGGCGCGGATGCGCTGGTCGTCGAGACGATGACCGATCTGGTGGAGGCGCGGATTGCTGTTCAGGCTGCTGCGGCAACCGGGCTTCCGGTGGTTGCGTGCATGGCCTTCGGTTCCGGCAAGCAGGGGGACAGGACCATGATGGGGGTCGCCCCGCAGCAGGCTGCCGTAGAGCTGACCGGTGCGGGAGCACAGGTCGTAGGTGCGAACTGTGGCATTGGCGTGGAGCAGAGCGTCCCCATCTGCGAGGCCTTTGCATCTGCTACCGACCGGCCCATATGGATCAAGCCGAACGCGGGGCTCCCGGAGCTTGTGGACGGCCAGGTCGTCTATCGGACGGACCCGGAGACCTTCGCCGAGCATCTCCCGAGGCTCGTTGCCGCGGGGGTTGGCTTCATTGGAGGGTGTTGCGGAACGAGTCCGAAGTTCGTTGAGGCACTCCGCAGGCGTCTAGCGGCTTGACTAGCATGGTGTTTCCGCGGGCGGTGCGGCCTGCTGCTCGCGGTGGGAAGTTATTCTTGCGCGAGCCCTTAGTAACAGAGAGGAGATAGCATGAGCCAAACCAGGCCATGGACCGTCGATGACGTGCCCAATCTTTCGGGTAAGACCGTCGTAGTCACGGGTGGCAACAGCGGTCTGGGTTACGAGGCGGCGCTGCAGCTCGCGAAGAAAGGCGCAAACGTGGTGCTCGCATGCCGCGACCTGGAGAAGGCCCGCGCGGCCGTCCGGAGGATGACCTCCGCGCACCCCGGAGCGTCGCTCGAGATGATGAGGCTCGACCTCGCGGACCTGGCGTCGGTGAGGGTGTTCGCAGAGTCCTTCCCTGCGACGCACCGTGAGCTGCACGTGCTCGTGAACAACGCCGGCGTCATGGCGATTCCTTACCGCAAGACGGCGGACGGCTTCGAGATGCAGTTCGGCACGAACCACCTTGGCCATTTCGCGCTGACGGGCCTCCTCGTCGAGCGACTCCTCGGCACCCCGGCTGCGCGGGTGGTCAACGTGAGCAGCACGGCACACCGCATGGGAAGGGTGCGTTTCGAAGATCTTCACGCGGAACGTGGCTATTCCAGGTGGGGGGCTTACGCGCAGAGCAAGCTTGCCAACCTGCTGTTCACCTACGAACTCCAGCGCAGGCTCGATGCGAAGGGGGCGGATGTGATCAGTGTGGCGTGCCACCCAGGCTGGGCTGAAACGAACTTGCAGTTCGTGGGCGCGCGCATGGATGGGTCCTCGTTGATGGAATACCTTGCAGGAGTGGCGAACTTCTTCTTGGCGCAGAGCGCCGCGATGGGTGCGCTGCCAATTCTCTATGCTGCTACGTCACCCGACATTCGCGGCGCTGACTACGTCGGCCCGGATGGCCTCGGGGAGGCGTGGGGCCACCCGAAGAAGGTGCGGTCCAGTGGCCGGTCCCACGACCGGCAGGCGGCCGCGAAGCTCTGGGAAGTCTCCGCCGCTCTTACCGGTGTGCGTTTCGAGGCCCTTTAGTAACAGGCGGCGCAGGTCTCGGAAGCTACATTGCGTGGGTGGCCGTATCGGGTAGCGTCAGGGACGCGCGGCGGCCAGCCCGGGGCCCCCGGCCGCGCTGCCGTTCACGCTCGGCCGCGGGGCGACTTCGCTCTGGTCGACGAGCCCGCGCTTTACCAGCTCAGCGACTGCCATGTCGAGGGTCTGCATTCCGACGCGCTGGCCAGTCTGCATCGTCGAGGCGATCTGGTGCAGCTTGCCCTCGCGGATGAGGTTACGTACGGCGGGGATACCGATCAGAATCTCGCACGCGGCGACTCGACCGCCGCCCTTCTTCTTCAGCAAGCTCTGAGCGGCCACGGCTTCGAGCGACTCGGACAGCATCGTTCGAATCTGGCTCTGCTGCCCCGCGGGAAAGACATCGATGATGCGGTCGACCGTCTTCGGAGCGCTCGAAGTGTGGAGAGTTCCAAAAACCAGGTGTCCTGTCTCTGCGGCGGTCAGCGCAAGTGCGATCGTCTCCAGATCGCGCATCTCACCGATCAGGATGACATCGGGGTCCTCGCGAAGCGCACTGCGCAGAGCGTTGGCGAACGAGCCGGTGTGAGGGCCGACCTCACGCTGGTTGATGAGGCAGCGCTTGGGCCGGTGAACGAACTCGATCGGATCTTCGATTGTGAGTATGTGGGCATCCCAGGTTTTGTTGATGACGTCGATCATGGAGGCGAGGGTAGTCGACTTTCCCGATCCCGTCGGTCCGGTGACGAGGACCAGCCCGCGCTCGCGCTCGCAGAGTTCCTTCAAGGTGGAAGGCAGGCCCAGGGAATCAAGGGAAGGTATCTCGCTCGGGATGGTCCGGAGCACGGCGGCCGGGCCACGGCTCTGCACGAACACGTTCACACGGAACCGGCCGTGTCCAGGCAGCTCGCACGAGAAGTCCACCTCGTGCTCGGCCTCGAACCGATTGTGCTGGTCGACGCTCATGATCGAGCCCACCAGGTCGGACACTTCCGAAGGGGTAAGCGGTGGGCGCTCGGTGCGGAGCAGGTCCCCGTGTAGCCGCAAGAGGGGAGGCTCTCCGGCACTCAGGTGGAGGTCCGAGACCTGCTTTTCTGTCGCTTCGCGCAGGAGCTCTTCCATCGAAAGCATCGTGTGCGTCCTTTCCTTGCGGGGCTCAGGTCGGTGGTTGCTCACCCATGACCGATGGGCAGGCGCCGGAGTTGATGCAAGAGACGCGCCAGAGCGCTTGGACGGTCTTCACTCACAGCCGGCATGGGGGCAGCTGGGGAGAGCGGCACAGCGATGGCGGGGTGGCGAGATCTGGGCGCTTCCGATGCAGGGGAAACACAGGCGGGCGTCCTTGACGGAGGGGCGTCCAATCCGGCTTATGATCTCCGTCTGGCGTCAGTCGAAGGACGATTCAGGACGAATGCGTTACTCGCCGTTGATTACCCTTCAATGAGGGCTGCGCTGGAGTCCTTGACGGGGTGGAAATTGTTGGAGATGAGTCAAGTTCTGTTTGCGCGATTTTCGCCGTACACCTCGTCGGTCTGAGGCGGAGCCTCGCTAGCGCAACTCGTGGGAGGTCTTGTCGTGGACTACAGAAACCTAGGTCGCTCGGGACTGTTGGTGTCCGTGGTCGGGGTCGGGTGCGACAACTTCGGACACCGGTGTGATCCGGGTCAATCGGCGGCCATAGTGCATCGGGCACTCGACCTAGGAATCACGTTGTTCGATACCGCGGACATCTACGGGCCCGGAGGCCTCTCCGAGGAATATCTGGGGAAGGCCCTGAGCGGTCGTCGCAAAGATGCAGTCATTGCAACAAAGTTCGTCGGACCCGCGGGTCCGCTGGCAGGCCCGGGCTTGCTTCACATGGGCACCTCTCGTCGACACATAATGTACGCCGTCGAGGATAGCCTCAGGCGGCTGGGCACGGATTACCTCGACCTGTATCAGATCCACTTCCCTTTCCCTGGCGTGCCGATGGAGGAGACACTCCGGGCGTTGGACGATCTCGTGCACCAGGGGAAGGTTCGCTACCTGGGCTGCTCGAACTTCTCCGGCTGGCAGATAGTGGACGCAAACTGGATAGCGCGTACGCAGAACCTCTCGCCCCTCATCTCGGCGCAGAACTCCTACAATTTACTGGACCGACAGATCGAACGGGAAGTCATGCCGGCTTGCGCGGAACACGGCGTGGGGATTCTTCCGTACTTCCCCCTGGCCAGCGGTTTTCTCACCGGCAAGTACCGGCCCGGCCAGCAGAGGCCAGAAGACGCCCGGCTCGCCGGCGAGCGCCCGAAGACCGATCACTTGACGGGGGTGGACGACGCCGTGGTGAGGCAGGTGAGTCCCGAGCTGGTCCGGTGGGTCACGCCGGAGTCCATCTTCACCCGGCAGAACTATGACATTCTGGCGAAACTGGAGGCGTTCGCGGAGTCACGAGGTCGGACCGTCCTGGATCTGGCCATTGGCTGGTTGATCGGCCAGCCTGGCGTTGCGAGTGTGCTTGCCGGTGCGAGCAGGCCCGACCAGGTGGAACAGAACGCTCGTGCCTCCGAGTGGAATCTGGCGGCGGATGAATTGGCAGAGGTGGCTGCTATTACGTCGACGTCACTCTACCTCCAGCCGGTCCCGACAACACTCTGATGGTCCCCCCCCCTTCGTCCGTGCTTCGAGCTCGGCGCCGGTTTCTTGCTTACCCTCAGGAACGAGGCCTCTGAGTCACGTCAAACAGAATTGTTGCTCGCAGCCACTTGCGGTAACGGGGGTCGTTGACAGTCGCCTCAGATCCAAGGAAGGTGATGCGGCTTGTGGTCCGCGGGGGAGTGCAAGCCGTCATGGGTAGTCGGCATGGGTACCTGCGACACCGTTCACGACTCGCCCGCCCGCAGCCGTACGCCTCACCGGCTGCTCGTTCTCTCGAACCGGCTGCCGGAGCTGCGCACGCCGGCGGCGCCGGGCGCGGCGCGTGCGCGCTCCGTCGGTGGCCTCGTGTCCGCGCTCGAGCTCGTGCTCGCCGCGCGGTCCGGGCTGTGGCTCGGGTGGAGCGGGGTGACGGTTGAGACGCCGGCGCCCGGCCCCGTGATCGAGGACCAAGGGGAAGGCCCGGTGTTTGCCTGGGTCGACTTCTCTCCACGGTGGCGCGAGCGCTACTACGACGGCTTCTGCAATCGCGGCCTGTGGCCGCTGTTTCACTCGTTTCCTGGCCGGGTGCGCTTCGTCGACGACGAATGGGACTGCTACACGGAGGTCAACCGCGCGTTCGCCGGGGCCTCGCGCGACCTCGTGGAGCGCGACGTCCCGATCTGGGTGCACGACTATCACCTGCTTCTAGTCGCCCGCGAGCTGCGCCGTCTCGGTCACCGGGGTCCCATCGGCCTATTCCTGCACGTGCCGTTCCCCGGGATGGACCTCTTCTCGATGGTGCCGTGGGCGGACGTTCTCATCGCGGGGATGCTCGAGTTCGATCTCGTCGGTTTCCAGACGGACGGGCACCTCGGCAATTTCCTGCAGTGCGTTCGCACGCTCTCGTGCGCGCGGCTGGGCAACGACACCATCGAGCACGGCGGACGGCGCACCTGCGTCCGGGTGTTGCCCATAGGGGTCGTGCCCGAGGGCTTCCAGGAACCTCCCGAGCCCGGCACCGCCGAGGAGGTAGCCGCACTCATCCGGTCGATCGCACCGACCCGGCTGATCCTCGGCGTGGATCGACTGGACTACACGAAGGGGATACCGGAGCGCTTGCACGCGTTTGGGCGATTCCTCGAGAGGTTTCCGGAGTGGCGTAATGAAGTGAGCCTCGTGCAGGTGTCCGTCCCGTCGCGTACGCAAGTGCCGGAGTACGCGGAGGAGCGTACCCGCGTCGAGCAGGCCGTCGGGCGGATCAACGGCGACTTCGGCGAGACACACTGGACGCCGATCCGATACCTTTATAGGTCTTACCAGCGCAACCAGCTCGCGCAACTCTACCGCGCCGCCGCGGTCGGGTACGTCACACCGCTCCGCGACGGCATGAACCTGGTGGCCAAGGAGTACGTCGCCGCACAGGATCCTGCGAACCCGGGAGTGCTGCTGCTCTCACGCTTCGCTGGCGCAGCCAGGGAGCTCGACGCAGCGGTGCTCACCAACCCCTACCACCCCGACGGCGTGGCACGCGACCTCGACCGTGCCCTCCGCATGCCGCTCGAGGAGCGATGCGCCCGCCACACCCGGCTGCAGGCGGCGGTCGCGGGCTCGACAGCCATCACGTGGGCGGAGGGGTTTCTAGCGGCCCTCGATCAATGCGCGGGACGGCCGCCGTGAGACCGCTGACTCGAACAGGTGAGGGTGGCGGAAGCAACCTCAGAACCCCAGGGGAGATTTACCATCAGGTGAAGCGGGCCGTGTCCGATTGGCATCGCTTCTAAATGAAGGCATCCTCCACTGGTGCGGGAGTGAGAAAGCCCTGGGGTTCCTCACGGGGCGTGTGGGGCGAGAAAGCTCTCGAAGTTGGTCCGGTAGATCTTGTTGAGGATGGCGGGATCCAGATGCAGGCCCCGCAGCTGCTCGCCGGGGATCTCGAAGAACGTGTACTCGTCCCGCTCGAGCAGGTCGCGGTAGACGCCCGCCATACGCGTGATCCACTCGGCGTTCTTCTCGGCGTCGTCCGACACGACCATGTCGGTGCCGAATAGCACGCGGTCCTGGTACTTCCGCACCAGACGTCTGTACTTGGACGGATTCTTCGAGAAGCGCTTCAGACCGACATTCAATTGCTTGGTGTACCCGAAGGAGATGTCGGTATAGAGCTGAGGATGCCCATCCATCAGTGACTCGAAGCGCTCGGAGGCGATGGTCGACATACAGAAGTGCGGGCAGAGGACCTTCAGGTGCGGGAACCGTATCAGGACCCTCTCGAACTCTTCCTGGTACTTCCCGGCATTGACGTGCAACACGATGGGGACCTGCCGTCGCTCGCAGAACTCGTAGAGGGGCAGCATGGACGAGTCGTCGAGAGCCTTGGTGTGGTACACGGTACTCCCGGCGTAGAGCTTCAAGCCCAGGGCGCCCATGTCGAAATAATTCAGCAGCTTCTCGACCTTCTGCGGGTCATCGACGTCGACCGTGGGAAACGCCAGGAAGGTGCCTGGGTGGTCCTTGGCGATGCGCAGGACCTCCAGGTTGTTGGCGTCCTCGTCATGAAATCCGTCGGAGCCGAAGAAGAAGACTGAGCGCGGGCTTCCCAGCAGTACCATCTTGCCGATGCCGGTGTCCCGCATCGCCCGCAGGAGCTTTGGAACATCAGCAGCGGACTGAATGTGCTCGTGCGCGTCTACGATCTGCAGTGATTGAAACGCCCGTGCTCCGCACACTAGCGCCGCCGGCACGCATGCTGCGAACAACGGGAGGAGAAAACACACAGCTGCATTTGAGGACATCTGGAGTCTCCCCGTTCGCACGGGCGACGGCATTGATATTGCTGCGCTTTCTTGGCCCGCTGGCCTCACGTTACGCCCTCCAGGGCGCCGGATAATACCTGTCCTTACCGGAAAGTCATCCGCCGCGAAGATCATGCCGCCCCGATTTTTCGTCATTTGTTCCTTCGAAATGAGCAACTGTTCCGTAAACCAACGTTCGATCCAACGATCGACGCGCCGACAGACCTGCCGGGTCCTTGTGTTGCCCTGATGCAGGGCGAGGTGGTCCTGCAGTAGCTGATCTTACGCGAGGACCAAAGCAGTGATAGTCTATGGGCCGTCGATTTCATGATGCCGCTCGTGTTTTTCTTGGCGCCTGCCCATCCACGAGTGATCGGGACACCGGGCGCAATCAATCGACCTGCGGCCGGCGGCAGGCTGGCCCCGGACGGTCGGGGGTACCACTACGAAGTGGAGGCGAGCCGAAACGGGGTGAGGCGCCATGGACGCGCATCCAGCATCTGCACCTTCTGGGAACCTTAGCCGCGCCCTCAGGGCGAGGAATTGGGAGAGTTCGAATCGATGTTACTAACGGAATTCCTTTCGAAAAGCCGGATTGTTCCCGAGCTGAAGGTCACGAGCAAGGCGGGGGCGATCGCGGAGCTCGCCCGGTTGCTGTTTGAACAACAAAAGGCGAAGACGGTGGGCCCTGTCCTCGACGAGATCATGGCCCGCGAGGCCATGGAAAGCACCGGCATCGGCCGCGGCATCGCCGTGCCCCATGCACGGGTATCGGAGTTCGGGGACCTGGTCTGTTCGGTCGGGCGTGTGAAGGACGGGCTCGAATTCAAGGCTGTCGACCGGGAGCCGGTGTATCTCATCTTCCTGATCTGCTATCCACCCACCCATCAAACAACCTATCTCAACTTCATCGCTACTCTGGCAAAGCTCTTCCAGGACGATGAACCGCTCCGTCTCCTCCTGGAAGCCACAACTGCGGCGGAGATCTTCACGACCCTGCGCGACGTTTCCAAGGCCCTGCGCGAGCCGGAGAAGCGCTTCCCTAAGAAGGGCGTGCATCCGGGCGCCCTGCTTGACGCGGAAACGCCCGGAGCCGTGGTCTTGCTCGCCCGGCTGGAGTTGTGCACGGAGATGCTCGAGAGCGCTAACTCGGGGCGGGCCGAGATCAAGCAGCGCATCGAGAACATCAGCGCCCTGCTCGACCCGAAGCTCCTCGCCCATTATTACCGGCTCAAGAAGAAGTACCAGCACGCCGTCGTCGCTGTGGAGCTTGGCATCTGCCAGGGCTGCTTGATGCAGCTGCCATCCCAGCTCGCCCAGTCCATGCTTCGGGACCGGAGCCGAGTTGAGTGCTGCAGCCACTGCCATCGGTTCGTCTACCTGATCTAGAACCGGGGTATCGAGGTCGGCATGAAAGGAATAGGTGATTCAGAAGCCAGACTGGCCGATGAGAGTGCAGCATCTGTCAGGAGACCCGAGTCGGTGAACATTTCACGTATTCAACTGGTCCTCGCGGAGAAGAGGACTACACTCGCGGTACTGCGGACGGGGATCGGCGTTTTTACCTTGCCGCTTTCCGTGATCACAGTGTTGGTGGCAACCTCACGCTATTACGACCTTTTGGAGACGTTCCACCTTCTGGTTCCGCTCCTGGTTCTCTGTGGCGGGCTCATTATCCTGGCGGTTTATCTGGTTCACCGTTCGGTGATGCGGATTCGGAGCCAGGACGCATTGATCGCCAAGATCAAACAGGAAGATTCGGGGCTCACCGAGTTCTACGGTGAGCACTCTTGAACAGTGGGTGCGATCGTGCCCGGCCCCGGGTCGGCTGGTTGGATGGCACATTCGCGGCTGAACGAGAAAGCCCAATCCGCCACAGTGACTGTCGAATGGAACGTGAGATTGTGTTGAGGCTCGCATAAGTAAGGATGTCCATTCGATAATTCGCTCGACTTCTTCGGTCTTACATTCATGCTTCGGATTTGCCACGAGCTTGATGGCTGATCTATACATTACTTGTGCGAGGCTCGATAAGATTCAGGCTTCTCGCGTACCTGTCAGCAGCTCTCCGCGGTTCTTCGCCCATCCCTCATCGTAGGGTGAGATGTACTTCCACGTGGTCTTGATGGAGGCGAACTTCCACTTCCCGCTTTTCCTGACGTACTCTTCCTCGTATGTGCCCGCCATCCACTGCGCCCTGTTCGTCGATGCGTCAGTGGTGGGCGCCTCGTAATACCACTTGCCCGTCGCCCTGTCGCCTCGTACCTCGATGATCGGGTCGTGAACCATGTGCATGCAGAAGGAGACAGCTCCCGGCACGACCTGACCGAAGAACGTCTCGAGCCCGTCCTTGCCCTCGAATATGGACGCGGCTCCGAGGCCAAAATCGACCCTGGCATCCTCGGTGAAGTGCGAGATCAATTCGTCTCGGACACCCTCGTCGCCCAGGCCTGCGTCACACAAGTAGCAGTACGTCGCCTTCAGCTTCCTTATCTCTTCGATGTCCTCCAGGACCTTGACCCTGGCTTCAAGCTCCTCCATCGCCATGGCCAATCCTCCTTTGATGCAGTCCGCACCCGGCTCTATTCCCGGTCGAACGATAATCCGCGAGCGAGAACGGGGCTAGAACGCGCCAGATGGGGCCAGCCTCAGCC
>Ga0316626_10000336_pt1 | contig 17442 bp, 21 predicted proteins | sample OWC_Aug_T1_C1_D5_FD_207656 | JGI IMG/M metagenome (GOLD analysis project Ga0316626, IMG submission 207656) | Wetland soil microbial communities from Old Woman Creek delta, Ohio, United States - OWC_Aug_T1_C1_D5_A | ecosystem: Environmental > Terrestrial > Soil > Wetlands | place: USA: Ohio...
GTTGATGCCGCTCGTTCCAAATGTATCCGCCTTATCGCTCAGGTTGGTGATGCTTCCCGTTGTGGTGCATCCGGTTCCGAGCAGATAACCATTCGTGCCGCTGTCGTTTGCTATGTTGTTTTTGAGTACGACAGTACAGGTATTTCCAAAAGAATAATTACTGACGAACAGAACGACTGTGTTGTTGTAGAGAGATATAGTAGCAGAATCGTGTTCGGCTCTAATTCCCCCCGTTGTGGTCGGAGTGCCAGTACCAGACATGTATACTACGTTATTATATGCAGTTTGCGAGGCAGAGTACGAATCGTATAGTATCCCGAAGTTATCCCCGCTGTTTTGATTGATAACAGTCCATATTAGATTGTTCTTTATAGTACTGGAATCGGAACCAACGTAGCAATGCACTCCTCCGGTCTGTTGCCATGTGCCATTCGTACTCGATTTTAGTTGAAGACCGTCTATGGTTACATAGTCTTCTGTGTTTAAGGTGATACAGTAGGCAGCTGCTACTTCCAGACGGTACTTGCTCGTGTTCCACTTGCCGTCGTGACGGTCGGCGGCATCGGTCTTGATCGTGATGGACTTGATAGCAGTCGCGCCATGCCCACCTATAGTCACGGCGGCGGTATCCGCAGCGGTGCCCTTGCAATAGACGGTCAGTGCGCCCGTAAGAGTCTTGACCCGAGTGCCCATCAGGTAGGCTAAGGACTTACAAGCATCAGTTCCTGGTCCTGTGCCATGAGTGGCATCATCTGTACCACCCGTGATGTCGTCGGTATCGACGTAAGCATTACCGTCAACTATATCAGCCATTGCTACCTCACTATCCTCAAGCTCGTCGGGGCCGCTGGAGGCGTTCCTTCTTCCGTCGTGAATATCCCGTTACTCCGGTACCTGTAGACCCAAGTTGAACCCGCCGTTCCTGTTGAAAATCCCCCAGCGTAGGTATCTGTGTTCGTCCAGAAGAATAGATTCCTAGAAGGATCGTAGACGAAATTTCCCTGAAGAAACCTGCCCCCACCATCATTTGGTTCTGATGTGGTGGGAGTCGTAACCTGACGAGCGGTGTTGGGCTGGAACCATTCGTTCATCACCGGATTGTAGATCCATACCTCTGTCAGTCCGGTCCAGGTCGCATCCCCGCTGTCTCGGTGTTCCCCGAAGAACGCCACGAGGACATGGTTCAGGGTGTCGTATGCAAGGCCGTTGGCCCTGCGCCGGGAGGGAGAAGTGCCCACTGGGGTGACTTGGGTCCATACCCTGGTAACGGGATTGAACTTATAGAGGTTATTGACTCCGTAACCGGAGCCAGTGTCCCCCGCGAAGTTCCAGACAACCTCCCGGTCAGGATCCCAAACCACACAGGAGTGGAACGCGGTGGCTCCTCCCAGCCCTGCAACTGTTACCCAATCGTCCGTAGAGATTTTATATGCGTATGTCGCACCGCCGAGATAAATGAACTCATCGGTAGTCGGGACGAAGCACAGGCAACCTGCTTGTGTGCTCATGTAATAACCGGCACCTGGAAGCGGGGTGTGTCCTGCCTGACCGTGGCGCAGATTCCACCCTCCTGCAATCGTGTAGAGCCATGTGCGCTGGACTCCATCGATCAGCATGACATTCCCAGCATCGTCGCACTCCAGCATGTCGTAGCTGTGCCGAGACCAAGGTCGGGGCTGGGCTGGGACAGTGTAATCGTAGAGTTCATTCGCGTAGAAAGGAGGAACCCTGCCTTCGTAGGTATCGTTCCCGTCCTCCCAAGTCCGGTGGCAGACACTAGGGTAGAGGTTCGTAGGTGGGTCATTGTATTCATTGACTGCGCTTCCAGGCGGAAGAACCCCCGCGTATTGCTGAGTCCAGACCTTCGTTGTCGGATTGAGAACCATCACCTCGTTACGCATGTAGCAGTGATGGCCACCGCCGAAACGAATGATCCTGTCGTTTGCGGTGTCTATGCACAGGCCGGAATAGGATAGAGCCTCAAGGATTCCCGACGTGTGAGACGCATTCACGGTTGCGGAGATGTTGCGCCAGTAGTTGTCTGGAGTCTGATCGTAGATCGGGGTTGAGCTAGAGCATTTGGTTAGGTCTATCTGATACGTGTCTCGATGACCACTCCAGACTCTCCAGTTGGAGCCGAACAGTATCCGCGTCCCGTCCCGGTTGACCGTGGCATGCGGTTGGTTCCAATAATTGCCTGAGATCGGGTAAGTGTCCGACTGCGTGTGGCAGAGCCTCTCGACATGAGGCACGGCAACGGTGGAGTCGAAGTAGACCTTGAAGACCTCGTCGCAGAACGGGATGAAACCGCTTACATAGACATCCCGTTCCGCCTCGCTGCTAATGACGCACCAGCCGTTAGCCTGCCCATGCAGTCGAGTGTTCCGGCAGGAAACATGGATGCCGAACTCAGTTCCAGAGTTTGTGTTTATCTTGACCAGTTTCCTCTGGGTGGAACCTGTAGGGATGGATGAAACGCATACGCAGACCGGGTTGTCCAAGTTGTAGCCTTGATGGTTGTCGGTCACCCAATACTGGACTCCATCGTCCATCAGGCAGATGTCACCATGTTCACGCCCGCCCCAGACGTGACCCGCGTAGGACATGTCGGCGGCATTGTATGCTTTCAGACCCTCCTTATTGGCTACGTTGTTGCCGAGCGCGGCCCAGAGGATCAGGACGTAGTCACCCTTGGGCGTGATCATCGCCCACGACAGGTCGTTGTAGTCGCTGCCGGTGGTGTCGATCTGGGATATCTTCTGGTCCGTGTCTATCTTATATACACAGATCTCATACCTCCCGCCCGATACCTTCGTCCCGACAAGAGCGACATAATTCCCGTCCCTGGAGAGTTCCTGACAGGACATGTCCTTATTCAGTGTGGTGTACTCCGTGAATGTGTGCAGAGTATCGTAACTGTTGTCGGAAATGTCGTAGACGCCGAAGATGTTGGAATCGTCCTCTATGTAGTAGATCAGGTTCGGATCGGTCGGGGACCAACGCGCCGATACATAGGCCGATGTTATGGATCTGTAGACCGCCCAGGTGGAAGCGTTCAGGACGTAGTAGCCGCTGTCTCTTGTCACGAGAACGTATGTTCCGTCGGCGTTCCAAGCCTGGAGGTTCGAGTAGGTTGGAACCGTGATAGCTTGACCGAGCGCATCGGCGCTGACTACGCGGGTGACATTGCTGCCGGTGCTGACGACGCTCCCGAACATGGGATCGTAGTAGTCGTCCCCCACGTCTGGGATCGTGTTTGCCGGAGCCGTATAGGTAGTGCTGATGTTCGTTACGCTCATTTTCTCAATCGTCCTGGCGGCAGCGGAGGTGCCCAGGTCACGGAGTTGCTGTCCACAGATTCGTATTCCTCTCCAGCTGAGTCAGTTGCCACGCTCCGCGCCACCCATGTGTGAGGAGCCTTGGTAACACTCAGAGTTACGGAAACCACTGGAGGAATGGCAGTTGCGACCTTTGTTATACCCTCGTAGATCCGCACCTCTTTCCATGCCTCAGTTGCTGGCATAGGATCCCACATCAAGGTAATGTTAGCCATTTTAGTTATCCTCGTCCAAATGTTGCGAAACCAGCTCATCTAGTCCCATAATTGAAGGTGACTGCGTCGAGCGAAGTGTCCGCGTCGACGTAGATGGTTGCGAGATCAATGTAGGACGGGCCCCCCATCTCCCGCAGGTTCACGAACTCGCCCTTTGCCAGCGGGTGACCTATGTAAGCACCAGCATTGTCGGTCGAATTGCAGGTATTGGTGCCCCCGACGTAGACAACCCCGGTGTTGTCCTTGTCAGCGCAGACAGTACACCAGCCCGCCATCCGGTCGATGTGATCAACTGTGGAGGCAAGCAGGGGCACCGGGACCCCATGAGTCGTGACAGATTTTCTTGCTGAGTAGATCATCTCTCCCCCCAGTTGAACGTGATCCGGTAGCCGTCTTCATCCGCATCAATCCAGATGTAGCTCAGATCGATATAGGCTGGGCCTCCCAGTTCGCGGAAGGAGACCCAGTCCCCTGCGAGGATCGGATGGCCGACGTAAGTCTTCGTCGAGCCCTTCGTTACCGCACAGGCTTTGGTGGCGGGGTCGATCCCGCCGATGTAAACGTATCCGGTGCCGGTGCCGTTAGCCGCGTCCGCATGGATCGTGATCCACCCCGCCATCGTCCGCACCGAGGCGAGGGCTACGGGCGTACCAGCGGCAGCCACCGTTGCTGTTCCACTTTTGACCATCGGGGCCTCCCGTCAGGTCAACTGGCCTGCTCTCGGTTCACCTCAGGCATCGCGTTTCCGCTCGAAGTGCGCCCCGGCAGCCCAGACTCGGATCCTGTCGTCTTGCCGCCCGACGGCGATACGCCGCCTTTCTTCATGACAGCATCGACGAAAGGGGTCTTGATCTCACTGGATTTAGTTTCTGCCATTTCTGTTCTCCTTGGTCAAAATCCCACACCGAGACATTCGGCAGCGGGAATATCATTGGGATGCCGCCGCTGCGCTCCCGCTCGACGAACTCGTCGCGGAAGGCCCAGGGAAGCACCAGATAATAGTCAGGACTCAGCTTGCGGGATTCCTCCTCCGAGATGATCGGGAGGTCCGTCCCCAGCGTCCGACAGCCCCACTTCTGGGGGTTGCGGTCGGCGCAGCATTCCACAAACTCCGCTACGTCGGCAGACTGAAGGATGACGTTGCCCTTCGTGGAAGCGCCGTAGACATGGATCCGGCTTCCCTCTTCGTGCAGACGCCACAGCAGGCTGTGCAGTTCATCGAGGCGGACATCGATCCCCTGAGCGAAGTGTTGAAACACCTGGATAGTGTGCAGCGGGTCGCCGAAGAAGCGACGTTCTTCGAGATAGAGGCTGCCGACGCTCTCATCGACCGGATGACTGCCGTAGCGGGCTGCCTGGACCAGGATACTGCCGCCGTTGGTCTTCGTCCTTCGGACCTTGAAGGCCTGGAGGCCAGCCCGTTCGAGGACGTCCTGCAGCGATTCGAACGAGAAGTAGAGAAGGTGCTCGTGACAAATCGTGTCGTAGGCGTGGTTCTGCAGGATGTCCACGAGATAGGCCACTTCGATGACCCAGACGCCCCGAGGAGATAGGCAATCCCTCGCGCTTTCGGCGAACCGCACGGGCTGCTCAACGTCGTAGAAGCAGGCCAACGAGTAAATGCGGTCGAAGTCCCGTTCCGAAAGGGGCAGATCCTGGGGGAAGAAACCCCGGTAGACACCGACCAGATCCTTCGCGGCGTCGCTCGGATCGATGCCAACGGCCCGCTCGATGGGACCGCGCAGGGACCGCAGCAGGGTGCCGTCGTTGCAGCCGATGTCCAGGACGGTGCGGGCGTCCCCCAAGGTCTCGGCGGCAACGCTCTGCAGATGGCAGCGCATCGTGTCGTTGATGTCGCTCCGATACCAATAACGGCGGAAGAGGGCCTCAGGATTGACGGTATGGCGTAACTGGACTAATCCACAGCCGGTGCAGCGCACCATTTCAAGCGGGTATTTCGGCGGGCAGACGGGCTCCTCCAGCAGCGGGCGTACAAACTGGCCCGAGAGGTACTGTTCACCAAGGTCCACCACGGACCTAAGCGACTCCCGACTGCAAACTCTGCACTTCCCCGCCAAGGTCAGCACAGGCCGTATCCTCCCATTGATCTACGAAGACTTCCCAGTCGAACCGGCGACGGGCGTCGGGCATCATCTCCTCCCGAATCTGCTGCTGCAGCTCGGGGTTCGAGGCCAGCCTCACCAGTTCAGCCGCAAAGCGCACCTGGGTGTAGGGGTCATTCTCGGCGTCGCCCTCGATGAAGACCCCGTGATGCGTGTTTTCGCCCTGAGCCCAGACCGGATTGATCAGAGGGATGGCACCCATGGCCTGGGCCTCCATGCAGGTGATGCAGCTCGTCTCCCAGAAGTTCGAGGGGTAGCACCAGATCCCAGAGGTCAACCATGCATGGTAGAGGTCGTGCTGGCTGGTGCGCCCGTGCCACTTCACATTGGGCTGGTCCATCGCCTTCATGATCTGGGCCTTCTTCGCGGCCCAGCCCTTGTCGCCCATCGCAATCAGCTTGTCGATGTTGTCGAAGCCGTAGTAGACGTCCAGCTTCAGCTGGGGCAGGTACTCACGGGCGCGGCTGAAGATGTAGCAGAGGCTCAGCAAACCCCTGTCCGGAGAGGAGGCATAGATGATGCTGTAGGGATCCCGAACGAGGCTGTCGTTTTCGACCGCTTCTATGAGGTCGATCTTCACTGCATTGGAAGTGATCCAGATCTTGGGCTCCAGCTCCGGATGCTTCGCCAACAGGTAGTCGGCATGGGCTTGGCTCAGCGGAGCGATGCGGTCCAGCTTGTCGTAGATGGCAGGCCAGTCGTTGCTGTAGTCCCAGTCCTGCATGATGAACCACCAGACTTGCCCAGGCATCTTCTCGACTTCGGCGATGACCTGGGGGCAGCGATACCACACCCACACCCCGGTGTCGTGGAAGTCGCAGTCAGCAAGCGGCTTCCAGGTGGTGCCCCTCCACTCCCCTGGGCTATCTTCCGGCAGAGTGTTGTAGCTCAGGATCTCGTGCCCACGGCGACGGAGACGCCACGCCATCTCGACGTGAGAGGTTTCCGACCCGCCGATGCCCTTTTCGACCGAATTGCGCCAGTCCCAAGGCTCGAAGCTAACGGGACTGTAGAAGATGAATTTCACCAGATCACCTCGCAGACAACTCCGGTTCCCCGAAAGAAACCGTAGTTAAGGGGTTTCCAGACGTCGATGCCGTACCCGACCGACTCGATCATCCGCATCAGCTCCAGCGGAGGGATGACGCGGTGATGACCCGTCACCCCAGGGGCATACTCCTCCAGAATCTTGATGCCCACCTTCGCGTAGTAAGGCTCCAAGGCCTTCTGATCCCTGAAGTCGTGAGGACAGGTGATGACCAAGTGGCCTTTCGGAGCGAGGGCCTCCTTCAGGTTCCGCAGCGACTTCAGGCCATCCTCCTCGGTCATGTGCTCGATTACATCGCCGAAGATCACCGTGTCGAACCGCCCCTTCAGGTCGTCGGGCAAGGGGTCGCGGACGTCATGGATGACGTCGATCTTCAGCGGATAGCCCATGGTCTTGTGGACCCTCATCACATCCATGTTTACCGCGCCTTTGTCGCGGCGAAACTCGGCAGGGTCGCAGTCGCAGCCCACGTTCAGGATCCTTCCGTTGGCCCATTCCCACTGGAAGAGGAAGTGGGCGCAGAGATCTCCGTGGCCGTTCGACCCGCTCATCTCGCCTCCACCCGAAAGAGGACATCCTTCACGGCCAGATCCTCGACCGGCGTCATGCTGTAGTTCACGCCGTAGGAGGCGAGGTGGAGGCTCTCGATATGGGGATCGACGAACAGGGGGATGTCCAGTTTCATGAGGCGGCGGCAGAAGCTCAGGTCCTCGCTGAACGGCGGCATGATGGAGAAGGGTCCCTCGCCCAGCTCCCGCTCGATCCGGTCAAAGACGGACCTCTTGATGAGGAGGGTTCCGGCCCCGACGGCGTCGGCCCGAAAGATCCGGTCATCAGTGTCCCACTTCACGATACGGGCGTAGAGGTTCTGCTCCTCGCCCCAGTGGTAGACCTGAGGCTCGTGCGGCGCGGCCTTGTTGACATAGAGGGCGCTCAGGACGTCGACCTTCAGCCGCTCCATCTGGTTCAGCATTCGGGCCAGGATGTCGGCCTCGAAGGCGTGGTCCGCGTCCAGCATGAAGAGCCAGTCGCCGCGCATGTTCTTCGCCAGCTCATTGCGGGCCGAAGCGTGGTAGGACAACTTGGAGCGTTCGTAGCGGATCTCTTCGCCGGGGCCGCAGAGATAGAGGGAGTTGTACTGGATCAGTTGGGTCCAGGACCAAACGAAGCCCTCCAAGAGGGCAGGCACCCCACCCAAGTAGGCGACCGTTCCGATAGTGTTTCTGCCTAATTTCATGTTATACCGCGTGTGTCTGATAGAATCTGGCATCGAGTGGAGCGTATGGCATATCCGTGTGGTGATACCACAGGGTGGTCATGTAGATCTCCTGGTCGTTGCGCTCCAACTCGTCCAGCTCGGCCTGCCATTCCTTCTCGTAGACCATGGCCAGATTCAGGTTGAACATCGGGTTCGGATGCTCCGGAGTCCCCGGCCACTTGCACAGATCGGCGAGAGCCCCCTTCTTGATCATGTGATCATGCACATTATAAGGAAGATCATTGGTCTCGTCGAAATCCGGTGGGGCCTTGTAGTAGATATAAGGATAGCCGCTCTTCACCGTCTGATGTGGCCACAGCTCGTACATCGGGCGCGACGTCGCGAAGTCCGACGAAGACCAGAAGACCGCCGCAAGAATGCACGGATTGCCAGTAGACATACGAGCAGGATCGTAATTATTGATATCTCTTGAAGTGTAATTGGTCCAGATCCTCCAATTGTTCCTGGGGTCGATCACCGTGTAGAACATCCTGAAGTCGTTGGGAACGGTGAGATAGGCCTGCAGGATCGTGTAGGGCGCATCAGCGATGGTGGCCTGGGGCCAGATGCGGTCAATCGTAAGAGAGTTGACGGCGGTGACGTCGGTGATGGTGAAGATGAAGTTCTTCGCTTTGATCTGCCGACCGACCATGGAGATGTCCCACACGGTCGTGGCGTCGCCCGTCACGACCATCGAGTCGGCGGTGAGGGTGACGGTTCCGGTGTTGTAGAAGCTCGGAATGTTGAACTGGCCCATTCCCATGTTCCAGCTCCACATCCGGTAGTAGGCTACGTTGTGGAAACGGTCGCGGACCCAGTGCTGGCAGAGTTCTCCTGGTACACTGGGACTGTGCAGGCGCACCTCGCGCCAGATGTCCTCGAACTGGCTCACGGCTCCTCCCTCGAAAGGGGCCCCGAAGGGCCCCTAGCTCAAGGTATCAGGCACCCTCTGCCCTAAGTTCCCCCGTCAGCGCACCGCCCGTCACGAAAGTGACGGTTCCACCGCTGTGGGTGATACCGCAGGCGGCTGCTGTCGTGGGCTGGAACGACACGAAGCTGAGCTTGTGCAGTCCAGTGACATAGGTGTAGGTGTTGTCGGTGGTCAGGTTGGCAAAGATGACACGCTTGTTGCCCTGAACCGACTCCACGCGGGAGTTCTGGGTTGCTGCTGTCATGGTTGCCTCCTATCCCCTGCGGAGCATGAGATCGACCGGGGCCACTCCCGAGATCGAAGTGTCCACGAACACCCCAAGGGATGTACGCGGAAGGCCGCCGATGTATTGAGAAGCGGCTGCCCACGCGAGGCAGAGCCCACTGCTTGCCGTGTCGCACACGCAAGCCAGCCCTCCAACTGCGGCTCCGGCGGCGGCAGTCACTGCGGCTGTCGAGTGGATTCCTTCCACCTGGATGAAGCCGTAGTAGCCTATCGTCAGAGCGCCGATGAAGAGCCCAGCCGGTTTGTTCGGGAACGACCGCACGACCGTCGACGTCACCTTGTAGTTGGCCTTGTCGTACCAGAAGGCGACTCTGCCGTCGGCTCCCGCGATTGCGGCACTGGCTTCAAGCTGAACCAGACGATACCACTTGTCCCCGACACGGTAGAGCTGTCCCAGCGCACCCCCGTAGGGGAGAGTGGACTCGTTGAAGGAGGCCACTGTGCTGGTGGTCGAGGGCGATGAAGCGGAGCCGATGAAGACTCCCTGATTCTCTGTGCGATTAGCCATTTCAGTTCACCTCCTCAACCTGTGATCGCGTACAGCTGCTTCTGCAGACGGGGAGCCTGACAAGTCAGGTTGCCGGAGAAGAAGTACTGTCCTGCGACGACGTTGCTGTCCTGCGCCGGTTTGAAGCCGGAGAACCCGAATGCAAATTCCGGATCGTCGGTGACCCAGAGCCGGAAGTACTTGGTGTTCAGGAACCACAGCGTCTCACCAGCAGCGGCGATGTAGTTGCCCAGCTTCGGGTCGTTGACACCCTGAGTGCCTGGGCAGTACTGAGACCGCATGATGAGAGAGCTGTTGAACCGGAGACCACGGAAGCCGATCTTGATGTCCTCTTCCGTGAACCGCTGTTGAGGCTGGAACTTCTCCTTGATGTAGGCGTAGCCCAGGTTGGTGGTCACGCCCAGGTTCGGCTCCTCGGTCCCGATCACCGCCGTGGAGTAGTACTCTTCCATGGCGTTGTAGGTCAACGTTCCTGCAATGCTGACAGGAGTTGAGTTGAGGGCCGACCCGATGGTGCCGCTGCGGGTGAGGGTGCCGTATGAGGTGTAGGTCCCGGCATTCCACGAAGCGACCGAGCCGTCGTTGATGGCCTCCGCGAGGCCGTTCAAGGCGTTGGTGTAGCCCGCGTCCTGGCCGTTGTTGTAGAGGGCAATCGCGAGGATCGCGCTCATGGTCAGGGCCGCGTTGGCCATGTCGGCGTCGACCATCGAGAAGACCGCGTGAGGCCCCTTCACGGTGACCTGGAGATCCTCTTTGAACTCGGTGACGTTGACTTCGTAGAACTTCGGTTGGAAGGTTGCGCCTGTGGTGTGCTGAACTCGCGTAATGTCGAACGTCGCTCCCTTCGCGTAGGAACCGCCGATAAGGGTGCCGTACATGAAGTTCTCCTGAATAGCGGAACCGCCAGGGAATGTCTCAGGCTGGTTCGATTTCAGGTAGGCGAGGAGCGGATCGTTCTTGAATACGTTGTCAACAACCCCCGGCACGATGTGCTTATTCGTGTAGGTGTTGACTTCGTCCAAGAAGCCCATTTAGATTTACCTCCGAGAGTTATTTCTCCCCTCGGAGATAGGCTTCAGTCGCTGCCGCCACACGGTCGTTATGGGTCCGAGGCACCTCATCCGGCTTCGTCAGAAGAGGGTGGATCCCCCGAGGCCGCGTGTCCACGAGCGGAAGGTTGTGCTTCGAGGCGTACTCCATGGCACCTTCTTCACGAGCTTTCTTCAGCTCGTCCTGGTGCCGTTCATCCGCCCGCTTCTGGCGCAACTCCGCTGTGTAGCTGTCGTAGGCCACATCCAAGGGAAGGCTTTTTTCAACTGCCAACTTAACCACTTCAGACGGGTCGAGGACCTCGTCGAATTCCTTAAGGTGTTTCGAGGAGAGGTAGTTCATCTTCGTCATAACGCTCAGAGCGTTCTTCTGAAGCTGTTCCATCTGCGCCGCGTACTCCTCCTTCGTGATTCCGGAAGGTTGGGCCATATTCGGCTGTTCTCCTTGATAACCGTAAGGTTGCCCCTGCATCTGTTGCTGCAGGCGCTGGTTTTCAGCTTGCAGTTGACTGAAGGCTTCACGATTGTTGTGGTCAGCGAGAATCTGGGTTTGGTAGAACCGCTCCGTCTCAGCCAGCTTTTCCTGCAGGGCCCGCTCCTCACTGCGGAGCTTGTCCATGTTGCGGCTGTAGTCGGAACGGGTCAATGCCAGTTCCTTGACTCGGGGTGCCACTTTCTCGTGGGCCAACAGCTCTCGGGCTGCCTCCACCTTTTCCTTGGGCAGTGTGCCCTCGGCATCCTTGAGAAGTTCCTTCAAGTACTGATCTAAGCTGAACTCCGTTTGTGCTGCCATTCGTTCCTCGCAGCCAGCCCTACATCATCGGGAGACCAGGAGGTGGTCCTGCTGCGCCACCCATCGAGGGTCCCGATGCCGCTGGGCCTTGCGGTCCTGCCAGTGCTCCCATATCGGGAGATGGCGGTTGCATTCCACCCCCAGCTCCGGATGCGGCCAGACCGGAGACTGCAATCTGCCGGATGGCCTGCTGAGCCACTTGCGCGTAGCCCTCGGAGCCAGGAACCAGTGCTGCCAACTTCATGAGTGCCATTTCGAGACCCATGGCCATCTGGCCAATGATGGTCGCGATCTGCATTCCACCCGCGCTCGGCCCCGCCCCCGCGTTGGGGTCCTGCTGACCCGCCAACTGGTTGAAGGTAGAGGGTTGAACGTCGGGAGGGAGACTCGGCCCCCTGTCGAGGGCCTGATATCCTTCGTTTCCGGAACCGCTGATACCTGCTGGTGACGGCATCGTGGCCTCCTACTCGTAGTGGTCGTAGCAGGGCTCTTTGCCCCGCTTCGAGGATGCTTTCTCGTTGTGGTAGAGTTCGGAATCCTCTACGTTCTTCGGAGGCGAAGCCTTATCGTTCACAGGCCTCTTTCCGGTGTTGTGGCTGACCACCGCATCGGAGAAAGGCGAGTCGATACTGGGTGACTTTGCCATTGGCTATCTCCCTTCGGATCGAGACGGCGGCCTTCGGGACTTCTTTCGCCGTTTCGGGGCCACTTTCCGCTTGTTGGCAGTGGCGTAGAACACGCGCTTGCCCTTTTCAGATCCATAACGGCTGGTCATGTCGTCCATGACCTCTTCACCTTTGCCCTTAAAGTACTTTTTCAGAGGCATATATAGTGGTCCTCGGCGTAATAGATACTACATATGGGTGAAAGTCAAGTGAAATCGCTCCTAAGACTCACTAATTGCTGCTCTAGTGCCCCCATCCTTGCTTTCCATATGGGGTGGGGACTGACCCGTTGGACGTCGGCCTGGACCCTGGATCTGGCCGGTTTGGGGCGTAGCTCCCATCATAGCCATCTGAGCCTGTTGCATCTGCTCCTGTTGGAGGCGCTGGTCGATCTGGGGGATGTTCGGGACCTCCATCGATTCGAGGAAGGTCTGGTGGTCGATTTCACCCATGGTCCGCAGCCTCATCATGAGCATCTTCTTCGTTACCAAGGCCACTTCCAACATCGAGTTCGGCGTCACATAGAAGGTGAAGCTGTGGGCATGGCGGATGGCCCTCTGGGTTCGAGGCATACCACGATAGTCCATATCGGTCTCATCTGGTATCAGATTGCCAGGATCGAAGTCGAAATCCTCCAGGCTGACCCCGTCTTCGCCCAGGACGGCGATTCGGCGGGGGGCGTCATAAAATTGGAAGAATCCGAACTTCACCAGCTCTGCCATCTCCCTAAGGGCGATTTCCATCAGGCGGCCCCTCATGCGCGTGGCGGGGGTCATGGCCTGCATGATCGCTTCGACCGACTCCACAGCGGGGATTTGCTTCACTTTCGCCAGATTTGATAGGTCTGTGCTACCACTCAGATACTCTATCTCGGTGACGAGCCACTGGAGGAACTCAAAGACGTACTGGGGCAGGACGGGCGGCTCCTGCCACTTGATGCCCTCCCCGACGGAGGGGTTGACCATCATCTTGAACCCAGGCTTCCGGCTGTTCAGCTTCTCCAGAAGGGTGCGCGGGATCGCCCTGGAATCAGCCACAATACCCCGCTTGAGGCATTGGTTTACGGCGTCAGCGATCCCGTTCACCATCTCATTGAGCAAGTCCTGATGCGGAATGAGATCCTTTAATATCGACTTCGACAGAAACGAGTTGGGGTAGACGAACGACAAGTCGGTGTAGAGCTTGACGAGCGGGAACTTGCCATGCCAGTAGACGTTGGGGCCGTCGTAGAAGACGATGTCCTTCCCACAGACGATAGTGCGGCCACGGGGGTAGAGCATGTCCCCCGGCAGGACCTCGTAGGACCAGGAGTAGCGTTCGCCCTCGGGACCGTAGCCGATCCGCGTGATCTCGTCGGTTTCGTTGATGGAGTCATCCTTTATATATACGGTGCGAACTTCCTTGCCGGGGATGCGGAATCCACCCGCGCCCATCTGGGGCCTCAGTGCAGCGGCCACCGGAGTCATGATGGTGTTCATCATGCGTGAGAAAGCAGTCTGGCGCGGCTGGTAGAAGGCGGCGTCGTGGTCGGCCTTGATGCGGCTTCGCATCCACGGGTACTTGGAGTGCAGGTAGTTGACCGTTTCGACGGAGCGGATGACGACCCCGTACATATCCTGCACCGAGATAGAGGTGGATGGGCGGATCGGCAGAACATCCCTGGCATCGAGGGGAACAACGTCCAGGTCGCCGTGACCGCCCTGAAGGTCCTGATTGTAGATTACTTGGAGGTAGGCGCAGCCAGCGGGGATGGCCAGCTGGATGGCCCCGCCCAGCTTCAGGTCGATGAAGTTGTTCATCCACCAGAAGGTCGACAGTTTGTTGAGGATCTCGGCCTGATCGTTGAAACGCTTGTTCGCCGTCCTGTAGGCAAATAACGGTTTGATGTCCGTCAGCGCGGCGACGATGTCCGTCGACACTTTGCCGAGGCGGTTGGTGCTGAAGTTGGAGAGATCCTTGGGCTTCGACTTGTCGACCTGATCGCCCTGGACGTAATTGATGCACTTCTGGATCTCGTCGTAGCCGTACTGGGCCGCCAGGAAGCGGTCACCCTCGGCGACGGCTGCGTTGACCCAGTTGAGGATGTCCTTCTCGTACTTGTCCTGTGCGGGCGGTAGATCGGGCATCAGCTGTCTCCATAGTGGGATGAGTCATAAGACCCCATTTCCCAGCAGAATTTGGACCTTTCCCTTTCCTTTTCCAGCTTGCGGATTTGGTGGAGGGAAGTTATCTCCAGAGGCTTGCCGTCGACGTGGGTTGTCGTGAAGGCAGGGAAAGGTCGTGTCTTGTTCAGCTCCCAGACGTACTGCATCGGGCCGTGCTCCTCGCATTCGGGCGGGCCGAACTGGTCGAGCATCGCCAGGGGCATATAGACTTCCAGGCGGAACTGGCAGGGTTCGCACTCGAATTTGTAGGTAGGCATAGGTCCTCAGAGCTGGGAGCACATCATCTTTATATAGTAGTCGATTTGCTCGGCCATGTACCGACCGACAATTTCGGCGGCCTGCTCAGGCGTCGCATCCTGCTCTCGGCGGGGTTCTCCGTTCTTCGCGTGGCCGAACGCTTCCTGCTTGAGGCGGGCCAGCTGTTCGGCAGTCAGGACGTACTCGCGGCCCTGCACCTTGATCCTGCCGATGCGCCGAACACGGTCTACGAGGTCCGTTTCGGTGGTGAAGCCCCCGAGCATGTTACGCAGCTTCGAGACCGTGTCCGACGAGAGGGCCAGAGCGCCTTCGAGGTTGTCGCGGGAAGACCGCTCGACGACACGGTTGATGTAGGCGACCGCCCCCGCCAGCGACCCAATTTTGTGATGGTCCATCAGGGCCCTCACGGTTTCATCCTTGATCGTCAGAATCATGTCGATAACCCTCTACAGGACGCACTCGCGTCCCCAAAACCATGACGTAAACACCCACTGTGTCGCGCTGCGCGGGAAATCGCACCAGAAATGTCAGCCTGTCCCACTGCTCCACCGGAACGAAGAGGTCAGAAGGACGGTCCAGCTGCACAATGGCATCAGCCAAAGAGTCATGACTGAATGCAGGTGCGAGTTTGACGTAATCCATCAGATGTCTTCCATCTCTTTCATCTTGTCGTAGGACATGGAGGAGTTCTGGTAGTCCTTGCGCGGCTGCCCCGCGTTCAGGCGGGTCTCCTGCTCCTTCATGTGATCGAGGTGGCGCTGGTGCTCCACCAGGATGTCGGTGCCGTCGTGGAGGTCGTTGGCGCACCAGACGGCGATGAAACCGGCCATGAGGCGGTCATCGAGGGCTCCAGCGGCGTGTTTCCCCGAGGCAATCTCGATCTCGGTGTCGAGCATCATGTTGCCGATCCCTTTTTGAAGCTCGAAGTCGGCCATCTCGTCGATGAACCACGGGCTGTTGATCTTCCACATTCCGGACTTCAGGAGGCGAGAACCGTTCACCACGATCTTGCGGCGGGTGCGGGGGGTGGTCCACCAGCCCAGCTTGTTGGTGATGACGTTGCCCGAGCGGTCGTAAACCTTCCAGTTATAGATATTGGGATAGCCATAGATCGTCATCAGGTCGTACTGGGTCGATTCGCCCGCATTGTTGCACTCAATGCACATCATGGCCGGAAGCTCGTCCAGGCGCGATGAGTACATCCGCCCGATCAGGTCGAGGATGGGGGCGAAGGCGTGGGGATCTATGAAGTTGCAGGCAAACTCGGCTACCTGCTCGAAGGGCTCATACACGGTTCCGACCCGAACCACATGAGCCACGCTGTTCGTCAAACCCACGCCTGTCGCCACATCCACCCCGACGATGTATTTGCAGAGTTTGTCGGGGCGTTCCCAGATCAGAAGGCGACCGTTCGGGTCGTCGTCCCAGTCGTCCTTGCGGATCATCTGGACCTTCAGATCGTGGAGAATCTCATCCATTACATCACCATGGCCGTGTTGGTGTACTTCGGGATGTCGTCGCTGACAGCCAGATCGTAGCCGATAAAGGGCTTCACGGTGTTCCGCAGCTTCAGGATCAGGTTGTCATCGAACATGCCGATGTTCACGTTCTGGAAGGCCTCAAGATGGTTTGAGGCGTATTCCTGCAGGAAGATGCCCAGCTTCCCCTTCGAGTCATATTCCCCTCGGGTGAACTCCCAGAAGTATTGCTGACCTGGAGTCAGTCGAACCGTCCGACCACGCATATAGCGCGGGGAGTCTTGCTCCACCTGGGCCACATGCAAACGGGTCAACTTCGCAGGAACCCAGTTCACCGGAGGATTTATCGAGTAGCGAGTTTTCTCCGCATACCACGGTATAAAGAAGGCCTTGAACCTCGACTTCCCGCTCCAGGCCAGCTTGAAGTGTTGGTGCCATTGGTCATGCTTTCCCCGAGCGGTCGACTCCATGAGGCCGACCGACGTCGGATGCAGGGGGACGGTGGGGAGGAAGTCCTCCTCGATCATGGCGAACGACTCCCAGTCCGGAAGCTCCGTGAAGTGGAAGATATTGGTGGTCTGGCCCTGACCGAGACCACCACCCTCCTTTCTGCCGTGCCCAATGACCAGCGCACAGTTGAGGAGGTCGAAGTACATCTCGGTGCCCTTAACGTGGAATTTGCGGCGGGGGCGCATCCACCAGGGGAGGTTGTTGAATATCAGCTCGATCCGCCGCGAGAGTTCGAGGCTGTGTCCTGGCTCGTCGGAGGCCACGATGGCTCGTTGATTCTGGTGGAAGAAGAGACGGTGGGATATGAGGGTCGCGGATACTTGAGTGGCTCCGAGTTGTCGCGCTTTCAACCAGTCCCAGAGGTTGTCGCCCCCGTTTTTCCATGCTTCCAGTTCGCCCTGAGAGATGTGGCCGAGGGCGATTTCCTGCGATTCCCAGAAGTTGATCCGCATCAGTTCGCCCGTCGGCGAGTTGAGGAAGGCGTAGCGGTCGGCCCAGTAGCGAAAGTCGCAGGTAGACATCAGCGATTCGTTGATGGCGAAGTCGTTCTCGTCGCGGGTCAGGTTGCGGGCGGCCCGTTCGGCCCTCTCGTCCCACAGACCGGCAAGAAGTTGCTGACGCTCCGAAGACTCGTCGACGGTGTAACGGACGAGCTGCAGCCCGTTGGCCTTTTCGAGGGCGCGGATGCGCCGGTCAACGACTTCGGGATGATACATGCGCCATCCATTCCTCTGCAGGAACTTCCCTGACCACGAGCCTCTGTCTTACATCCCTTCGTGGAAAGTTCGCCACATTGAATATCCCCTCTGGAGCCGTTT
>Ga0316626_10000337_pt1 | contig 17422 bp, 17 predicted proteins | sample OWC_Aug_T1_C1_D5_FD_207656 | JGI IMG/M metagenome (GOLD analysis project Ga0316626, IMG submission 207656) | Wetland soil microbial communities from Old Woman Creek delta, Ohio, United States - OWC_Aug_T1_C1_D5_A | ecosystem: Environmental > Terrestrial > Soil > Wetlands | place: USA: Ohio...
AACTAGCTCAAACATTGTTTGCTCACCTTCGCCTATCACTACAACATCGAAGTGTTCAAGAAATGCTTCAGGATCGATTGTTGGGAGCGCTCCTCCGGCTATGAGTAGCTCGCAATGAGACTTTAGTAGTTTGCCCAATTCCATTGCTTTTTCTTTCATCGAGTACATCGATTGAATTCCGATTATTTTCGGCTTCGAATCAATGATTTTTCTTAGTACTTCCTTCTGGTTCATAAAAGTGCAATCTACAATTTCAACGGAAATGCCTCGTTGTCTAAGGTAAGCGGCTATGTAACCCAATCCTAACGGTGGAAACCTGAATATCGAGGTGTCAGCTCGAGGATGAAAATATGGATATACTAAAGTTAAATCAGTCATCTGCAAGTTCAACCAAAGAGTTCGATTTCATACTCAAAATGACCGAGGTTTGGGTTTATTTCGTAATCCAGACCAATCCAGTCTAGAGACCCAGGTTGCATTTCCCGCCCCCTCCGAAGGACGCTTCCTTCGAGATGTTTTAGGCGAAAACCAATTTTATTTTGCTCAGTCGCTATATTGGCCGATTGTGCAACAATGTTATCCCAAATGCCAATCTCTTCATTTAATAATATTAAACCTTTTGAATCGGAGTACGTATTGAAGAAGTGTGCACCCTGTTCATTTAGAGCAAAGACTTTTACTAGATTATTCTGCTCAAGTTGGTCAAAGCTTAGTTTGACTAGTATTCGTTTTCGATCCAAAATGTAACTAGCAATTACTTTGCCTTTGCATGCGCTTCTAATAAACGTAGATTTTACTCCAAACTTGAAGAGTACACCCTTTGTGATTAGAATACCTTGAGCAAAGCGCTTATGCTCTTGGCAAAGTCTAGAAATGAAGTCAAATAATCTGCGGACTCTGGAGTTTTCAATTCTAAGATTCTTGAATCCATCCCTGGCTACTAAATCCATAAGAAACTCTTTTCGAATTTCGACTGTATTTCCCTGTTTTCGAATAAAAAGTGAGGAGGAACCCGAAAAGAAGGTTTCATCACCATATTTGGCAATGGGGACCCCAAAGCCCGTTCCTTCCCCGATAACTTCTGTCCCGTTACATAAAAGAATTAAACCTTTTTGTAAGGCTGCTATTTTCATGTTTTGGGGATTAGCATTTGAATTAACTCTAAGAGCTAAAGTATCCGACAACCTGAAGGTTTGATGTGAGGCCGCCAAAAAAGAAGAAAAATCAATATTAGCTGACATCTTTATCCTGCCGCAACCGTCATCTAATAATCAATTTGCAGTTATCATTCTATTTAATTATTACCTTAGGGCTGTGTAGAATTTAGTTGTATCGTTCTTGGTTTCTGCACAAGAGTTTGTCTGCTAGAACAACAACACCTAAAAAATTCTTGTTGTTGTTCTACCAGCCTTTCCATGCACAAGAAGCACTGAAAAGTACCCTAAAATTGCAATATTTTTCCCCGAGAATAACACTTGCTGGGTTTAGATAATTTGCTCAGCTCATTATTTGGCAGATTAAAAGAACGAAGGGTTTCAGCTGTGGGTGCCGTTTTTTGATCCTTCCAATCGACTTGAACTCTGATTGCTTAGACTCCATACCCTGGATTTCCCGTCTTTTAGTTTCTGCAGAAGCGATCGCTCCGTTGACCAAAAGTCTGACGACTTCACAGGGTTTCATGAAGATAAAAAAGGTGCTAACTAGATTTAAAATCATGCACACCGCTAATTAGCTATTTGAAGAAGACAACAAAATAGTGGCAGCTAGCCAATCCTTGACCATTCATAAATCACTGTTCTGTCATTTTCAATCTAGGTCTCCAAGGTCCAAACAAACTTGGAAAAAGGTAAGAATACAAGAAACAAGAATCTGTTTAGATCAATAAATGATACATTAATCACTGATTAAAGGTTCATAAAGTAATTAAATAAAATTCGGTATTGTTTAAATCTGGAAGCATTTGCTAATGAGTAGAAATCAAACCAATATTGCTGAATACCTTAATTGTCAGAGTATACTAGAGAGCCAAACTGGATTATTATACGGCATTATAGCTAGTAAGGTTGAAATTCCGTTAATAAAAACTCTTTTGAAAGAAATTGAGTTGGATACCCAAAAACATTCATTAATCCTTAAAGGAGTAAGTGAAAGCCTTGAGCAGACAAAGGGTACACAAAAAGATTGTTCCAAAAATAATCCAACACTGCAAACAATAAACAAACTGCTAAAAGAAGTTGGTAAAATAGACAGGTTCGGACCGAAAGATTTGAAGACACTAAGTCAAGTACTTGTTACCTTGGAAAGTAAGATGGGAGAAGAATATCAAAGTCTAGTTCAGATGAAGACTCTGGAAAGAATGAGTAAGATAATAAACGAAGAATATTCTATTGATTTAACTAAAGTAAAAAGCATCTTCTTGAAAGTTATTACAGATGAAGAACGGCACATAGAGATACTGGAGACAATTAGACAATTAACTGCTGAGAAAAAACAGGACAGCAATGATCCGTTTGTGAAGTATCAAAATCCTGATGCCTGGTTCAAAGTTGCACCCATTGCATTCTACGAACCTTCTTCTTAATTCTGTGAGCTATAACTTCATTTTTGCAGGCGCGCTCTCCATATTTAGTTTAATGGCGGGCCGAGTGGGATTTGAACCCACGACATCCAGCTTAGAAGGCTGGCTCGCTATCCGTGCTGCGACATCAGCCCAACAATCGGAAAATAAGATGGGCATTCATGTTTTAAGGTTTCCTATAGGGTTGACCGAAGAAAAACTTACCAAAGTTATAATATATCAATAGCTATTCTGATCAATCATCATTCGGAATATAGCTCGCCTAAAGGAACTTGAGTGCGACAACGCAGAGTAATAATAATTATTGTTAATTCATAAATTGTATTAACCAAAGGGTTACATTCTAAATCTGTTGGTGAAATCGTTGGCTGAATTAAAACACCAAAGCCCTAATTCGGCTAAAATGCAAATGGCAGAAGAAGGACCCATTTTTGCTCTTGAAACTACACAATTAAAAGAAGAGCAAAAGAATTTTGACCGAGAAAAAAGGTTTAAAGAAAGACAAGCAACATACATTGAAAAAATATTCGACAACACTTTTCTTAAGGCAATTTCAATAGGAGAAGCAGCCTGCAAGATTAACATTTCGATCTATATTTTAATGATGGGTTTTGGAGCCAGTCTCATCTTAGACGCAATAATAGTTAGCACATTTAGCGGCGTTGGTTTATTTTCGTCAGTTCTTGCTCTGCTTGGCGTTGCCTCACTTGCTTCAATACTTATAATTTCTCCTCAATCAAAAATTACGAAAAGCGCAGCTAAGAATCTGCAATACCAGATTTTATACAACGGTTATGTGAACCAACTCGAAGTGCTTAAGAAACCGGACATATGCGAAATTGAAAAATCTGTTGGCGACATTGAGCGAATAAGTATACGCCTTGAACAACTTACGTTTAACACTGTTGACAAAATCGAAAATTTAAACGGGACGAAAACGTCGAGTAAGTAAAAATTCGAGCAATTAGTTGATAACCGTACTACACTATGGACCCCACAGAGAGAACTGTTAGCGAAATACTAACAAATATTATGCTACCCACCGATTTAAGCAAAACAAGAAGCAGATGAAAATTACGTTTTCCAGTCAGGTCCTGCTTTTTTGCCCAACGCCAATACTTGAATGTGCCCGATAACGATGATTATCATCCATATAGAAGAGTAAAAGAAGTAGTAGACAAATAGTTCCCAGAGCTTAACTTCACGAAAGCCGAGTTTTCTTGCAAACCCAAAGAAGACTGCGGCAGTTATAGCAAACCCTGATAGTGAGATAATCAGTATCTTGAGAATGTCGGCTGTAGCTAAAGAGAGCAAGAAGACGGGGAGTGCAATGTTAAACTTCACCGATAAAAACAGTGAAACGACTAACAAAGAGTTGTACATCCAAAGACTTGGAATTACTGCGCTTAGGACAAAGACTGCAACAGATGGGTACAAAAAGAATAGGCTGGGTAAGAAAAATTGGGGTTTTTTTATGAATCGTTTTGCGAGTTGTTTGTACCAATCTTTAAGCCATAGCGCTTGCCCAATTGCCCATCTGCGACGTTGAGTAAACCATATCTTCCAGCCTGAATGCACAAAATTGTGAACCTCTACATCATGGGTGTAAGCAAATGAACTATCATCCAAGAATGCTCGGGTGGCAATATCGATATCTTCAGCAACCACCTTTCGAAAACCGTGTACTTTTGCAAATGTTTCCCGTTTTATAGCAAAAGCGGCTCCATTCACAGCTGGACACTTATGCATAAACTTTGAAGCTAACCATGCGCTGATGTTAAATGTTAAATACTCATAGTAAGCCATCTTGGAAAGAAAAGACTTGTCTTTTGTGACTTTCTTTTTGATATCCAAAACGTCAGTGTGATGCATCTTCATAACGATCTTACGTAGATAATCAGGATCTTTGGGGATCTCCACATCAGAGTCTAAAAAAAGCAGTACATTACCTGAAGATAGCTTTACGGTTTCATTCAACGCGTTGGCTTTTCCAATACGTTCGCGGTTCTGGATAAAAGTAACATTTGTTTGCTCAAGCCGCCCGATTTCTTCTTTGAATTCTTCAGTAGGCTCATCTACTGTTACAAAGATTTCTTTGGAAACTTTCTGCGAAGCGAGGCCAGCCAGCATCCCTGATATTTGGCTTGACTGTTTATAGACAGGGATAAATATACTAACGTCCAAATTGAAGCCTTCGATTTGCGAAACAAAGCACTTGCTTTATTTGCAGCTTGCTTTTTAAATTATTCTATAAATAAGTGCCCAAACAACCAAATTGCATGAAAAAACATCAAGAAATCCACGTTGTAATTCACTCAAAGGCTTGAAGGGCAACATTCGAAATTGACCCCTCGCAAACAAGCCTGCAGCCATTTGAGCGTCTATTTCAAATCATTTTGACTCAACAAAATGGTCATTGCAAACAGTGTTTTCATACAATTGCTTCTATAGATTCAAAGAGGTAAATTATTATGCACGACGATTGTTCCTAATGCAACATGACTCAGGTTAAAGCATTGGGCCTACTATCCGGCGGTCTAGATAGCATTCTCGCAACAGAATTAATCCAAAAACAAGGCATCCAAGTAATCGCTTTCAACGTTAAAAGCCCCTTTTGCCTCTGCAAGAAAAACGGTTGCGCCGCCGTAGATGCAGCAAAACAACTAAACGTCCCGCTCAAAATGGTAGCGGCAAAAGAAGACTACCTGCGAATGCTCAAAAAACCTAAACATGGCTATGGCAGGAACATGAATCCCTGCATAGATTGCAGAATCTTCCTGTTTAAAAAGGCCAAAAATTATGCTAAAGAAATCGGCGCCAACTTCATCTTCACGGGCGAAGTTTTAGACGAAAGACCAATGTCCCAGCATTATCAAGCGATGCGTTTAATCGAGAAAGAAGCCGGACTCCAGGGCAAAGTGTTAAGACCACTTTCAGCGCGCCTTCTTCCTGAGACTGAAGCAGAAACGAAAGGATACATCAGCCGAGAAAAACTACTCAATATTCAAGGAAGGTCAAGAAAACCCCAGCTTAAATTAGCTGAAGAATTCAACATCAAAGATTTTCCGTGTCCAGCGGGCGGTTGCCTTCTAACTTATGAACAATACGCAAAAAAAATCAAAGACCTCTTTGGACACAAAAAAAGGATCTCAATGGCTGACATAGCCTTACTTAGGATTGGACGCCACTTTAGGTTTGGCAAAAACAAAATAATTGTAGGCAGAAACGAAGAAGAAAACAAGTTGTTAGTAGCAAGGAGAAAACAAAACGAGTTCTACTTTGAACTCCCAGACATCGTTGGTCCAGTAACAGTCTTACAGGGACCAAAAACAAAAAGAGCCATAAAAATCGCCGCTGAATTAACTGCCTTCTACTCAGACGCAAAAATAGAAAAAGTCAAAGTTAACTACGGTAGAGAAGACCTAAACAAATCTTTGATCGCTACTATCCCAACCAAAACGGAAGTTGACAAATTAAGAATCGTAAATGAAGAAAAGGCAATAAAGAAAAAATAACTCTTTACGGCTTCTCTGTCAATCCACTCAGATAATTTCTTTTTTCAACAAATTAGACTGATAATTGCCTAAACTGCGATAGATGAGAAGTAACTTTAGGGGTTTGTTAGTAGTATTTTTGTGCAAACAATTGAGAATGTTGCACTCATACTCTGGTTTCAACGATAACTCAATCTCTTCTCATTGCCTTAGCTTTTAACTCTTTAGGCATCAACTCGATAGCATATCGCAGTGCAGTTCTCGGCATAACAGCGCGGTTTTTAATCACGTAATCATAGACTTCCGCCTGGTGTTTTCGACTTTCTTCTTTAAGTAACCATCCATAACCCTTCTGAACCATGTCATCCAAATCGTTAAGCAACAAATCGCTAATTTCAAAAGCTTCTCTTAAGAAGAGCCCCTTTTTTGCCGGAACAATAAGGGAAACCGCCGAAGCGCGTTTTAGCCACCTATTCTTGCTCTTGGCCCAACTCTTAACGTCATCCACTGTTTTCGGGTATTTCTGGATTAGGTCGCCAATAGTGTGGTTGCAAAAACCATCGCATTTAGCCCAATTATTGATGTAGCGTTCAATCCAGCACCTGAAGATCACCAAATCCACTGGTTCAAGATGCTCGATGTAATCGGGGAGCCAAAATGCCACTATGAAAGCTTCCTCCGTGTAGTCTGATCGGTAGAGCTCTTCGCACAGCTGGAAGATTTCTGGCTTGGTTAGAGTTTTAACCTGTGACCAATGTTTCTTAGCAATTTTTTCAACGATATTGGTTTTGACACCGTAGAATTTTGCTTGTTCTTTGAAATAGCGTTGAGCACCCTGCCTTGTTTTCTCATCAGCATTCTCTTGGAGGTCTGCTCTTATTTGAGCCAAAATATTATTCATAGAAGAAAATCGTTTAATTAAGAATAAGAGTTTTTCTAAAAATTAAAAATATAGAAAGATGGACTAGAAATCTTCCATCTGGTAGAGACCTAAATCAATGTTCAATATTTTTTCTGGTCCGCAATTATCTTCCAAGTCATGGAGGTGACTTGTGACTTTTTCTAATCTGCTTTTTTTGACTGTCACTTTTTCTTTAACCATCCTTATTTTGATTTTGCCCTTTGGCTTCTTCATCGCATGTGTTGAACCGATGATCATACATTCATCGATTATTTTTGATTCAACCTCGACCTTAACATCGTCAACGTTTAAGTCGCATTTTAAATCGTCATGAATATTGTCATGCACATTTTTAGTCGACACCTTTACGCCTCCAGACTTCAGCACTAATTAGATCTCGGATCGCAACTCGAATGGCTTCGGCACGGTTGGGGTAGAACCGTTCGTCAACCAACTGATCTAAAGCTTTTATATACGTTTCAGGTAGATACAGAGTGATTAGTTTCATTTGGGATATCTCTCCCTCGGCTTTTTAGATATACAACGCTATTTGTAGGTTATACTTCTATATATTATGTGGCAAATATGCACATAACATGTTTGTTCTTCTATTTATAAAGCAATTGCTATGCTTTTTGCAAGTTCCTGTCAATTCGAGCACTCCAAGGACTACGTTTTTATTTCTTGTTGAAGCAACTAACGTACTTAGATAACCATGGACTCATGGGTTCTAATAAGAAACTTTGGCTGCTCCTCAAACATGGCTGATGGCGAAGTGTTAGCCGGATGCTTAGCCAAAGCTGGATTCCAAATAACTACTTCTCAACCCGAAGCAGACCTTATTGTTTACAACACCTGTGCAGTTAAAGGACCGACTGAAAATCGCATTATTAACGAAATAAAAAAGGCCCCACAAGGAAAAAAAATCATAATAGCAGGTTGTTTGCCCAAAATCAGTTTTGAGCGGTTACGAAGGGAAACTAGGTTCGATGGCGTAGTCGGTCCGGCAATTGGAGAAAAGATAGTTGATGTTGTCACCCGCGTTTTAGCTGGAGAAAGTTTAGTTAGCTTGGAAGGGTTTGAAAAGCCTTTCTTGAACCTTCCAAAAAAAAACTCCAACCCAGTTGTAAGTATTATTCCTATTAATTATGGCTGCTTGGGTAGCTGTAGTTATTGTTGCGTGGTTCAGGCACGCGGTCACTTGCGAAGTTATGGCATCCAAGAGATTGTTGAACGTGTGCAGAAAGATTATGCTAAAGGCGTCAAAGAGTTTTGGTTGACCTCGCAAGACACCGCTAGTTATGGCAGAGATTTAAACACCGACCTTGCAGAGCTACTTTTTACCCTTGACCGCACAGACGGCGATTTTCAGATCAGGGTTGGGATGATGACGCCAAATTTGGTCACAGAGATGCAAAGCAGATTAATTCGTGCTTTCGACTCAAAGAAAGTATTCAAGTTCTTGCACCTGCCTGTACAGAGTGGAGATGATACAGTTCTCCAACTCATGCGAAGATTCTATACAACAACAGAGTTTAAGACAATTGCAAAGGAGTTTAAGGCCAGCCAGCCCTATTTAACTTTGGCAACAGATGTCATTGTAGGTTTCCCAGGTGAGACTGAAGAGGCATTTGAGAACACACTGAAACTTCTAAAACAGATTAACCCGGATGTGGTAAATGTTTCAAAATTCTTTGCCCGACCCAAAACTGCTGCATGGAAGATGAAGGATCGCCTAGTGGAGAGAGGGGAAATCAAACGAAGAAGCACTGTTACATCAGAGCTTTGCAAGCAACTTTCTGCTGAGCAAAATCGACGCTGGGTTGGCTGGAGTGGAGATGTACTTGTGGATGAAAAAGGAAAAATTGAAGATTCATGGGTTGGACGTAACTTCGCTTACAAACCAATTGTTATAAAAAGTGCTAAAAACTTGTTGGGAAAAACCTTGCAGGTTAGGGTTGTTGAAGCTTTGGGAACGTACCTGAAAGGAGAAGCAGATCCATAAGTGATCTTTAATAGACACCGTTTTAGCCATAAGGAGCCAAAAATTTAAACGGTCAAGACAATTAAACTCTTTTAATTCCGAAAAAACGTATAATTCAAGAATCTTAAAAGTCCCCGATATAGAAGCATTGATGTGTGGTTATTTGGGCAATAGTGGAATGCTTAAATAATTTCGACTCTTGTATTTTCTCGGCTGATAAAGTGAGCAATAACCAATCGAGCATCTACTTTTTTAACACTCTAACACGTAAAAAAGAAAAATTCAAGCCTTTAGAAGAGGGTAAAGTAAAAATTTACACATGTGGACCCACAGTTTATGATTTTGCGCACATTGGAAATTTTAGAGCTTTCCTATTTGAGGATCTGCTTAAACGGTGGCTCATTCAGCGAGGTTACAAAGTAACCCACGTCATGAACCTCACCGATATCGACGACAAAACCATAAAGGGCAGCCAAAAAGAAGGAATCCCACTAAGTCAGTTCACTGATTTTTACGTTAAAGCTTTCTTTGAAGACATAAAAGTCTTAAACATAGAATCCGCGAACTTCTACCCCAAAGCCACCGACCAAATCCCTGAAATTGTAACCTTAATTAAGACACTTATGGCCAAAGGAATAGCCTACAAAGGCGAAGACAACTCTATTTATTTCTCCGTAAGTAAATTCCCAGACTACGGAAGGTTATCAAAAATAAAGGTTAACGAACTAAAAGTGGGCGCAAGGGTAAACCAAGATGAATATGCCAAAGAGGAGGCGCAGGATTTTGCTCTTTGGAAGGCTTGGACTCCTGACGACGGCGATGCTTTTTGGGAGACGGAACTTGGAAAAGGTAGACCGGGATGGCACATTGAATGTTCAGCGATGAGTATGAAGTATCTAGGTGAAACCTTTGACATTCACTGTGGCGGTGTGGACAACATGTTTCCGCACCATGAAAATGAAATCGCGCAGAGTGAGGCGGCAACGGGCAAGAAATTTGTGAATTATTGGATGCATAACGAGCATCTGCAAGTTGAGGGGAAAAAAATGTCCAAGAGCTTAGGCAATTTCTATACTCTTCGCGATCTTCTTGCTAAAGGGTATGATCCGATTTCGATTCGGTATTTACTTATGTCAACACACTATCGACAGCAATTCAACTTTACATTTGAAAGTTTAGAAGCATCGAAAGCTGCTGTTGAGCGACTCAGAAATTTTGTGCGCCGTCTGCATGAGGCGGAGGGCGAAATAAACACGGGAAAGGTTGCCATCTTAAGCGCTAAACTTGAGGCGTGTTTTGGCGGTTCAATGGATGACGACCTAAACATTGGTGTAGCGCTGTCATCCTTGTTCGATTTTATTCGCGAAATAAATGGTTTGCTCGATGCAAACTTGGTAAGCAAGCTAGAAGCAGCAGATGTTGGTGGTTTGATGATGCGTATAGACGATGTTTTAGGAGTTGTCGGCAGAGTTGAAATGGAGGATACTTTGCCCAGCGAAATCGATGTTTTGGTTCAAAAAAGAGAGAAGGCTCGTAAAAAAAAGAAATGGAAAGAAGCCGACGCCATTCGCTCCGAACTCAAATCAATGGGAATCATTCTCGAAGATACTGCTCAGGGTGTAAAATGGCGCAAAGAGAAAGTCTAAGGTTTACTTTTAAAGTTCCAGTTGTTTATTGAGTATTTTTCTTTGTAAAGTTGATTTGCAAGTGCTACTTCAAGTGGTGTTAAATCGCCTTCTTTAAGCTGAATTTTCAAGATGGCTCTAAAGCCCTGTGCAAGCGCATTAGCAACTGTGTTGTGGCTAATTTTATGCCCGAGCTCGTTTTGGATACTAGTGATCTTGCGTTTTCCAATGTCGGCAGCTAATGTGCAACTAACATTCTTGAATTTGAGAAGTCGAAACATTTTGGGCAAATCCACGTTAACCAAAATGGTGCCGTGCTGAAGAACTACGCCCCGGGTTATGGTTTGGCTGCTACCGCTTATTTTCTTGTTATTGACTGTTAGGTTTGGGCAGTTTTTTTCATCTCCACTGCTAAAATCAGCTGGAACACCAATAAGGCGAAGTGCATCTGTTATCGCTTCGTAAATTTTAAAGTAAACCGTGGTTATGTCGCCTGTTCCGAAATCTGTGTTTCTTGCTGTGACGCTGTATGTAACTTCTCCTTCGAAGTCGTGGTAAACTGTCCCCCCACCACTGATCCGTCTAACTAAATCCACTCCCAGTTGTTTGCAGGCATCAAGGTAAATTTCATCTTCAGGGTTCTGGTTTTTTCCAATACTTACTGCGGAGGGCTGCCAACGATAGAAGCGTAGCGTATTTGGAACTTGCCCTGCAGTTCTCGAGGTTAGAATTGCTTCGTCGATAGCCATATTCATGAAAGCGTCGTTAGTTGATAGCGGGAGTAAGCGCCACGTATCCATGTTTTTCAATCCTTTTCTTATGGAAATTATAGTTGTGCTTAAAACTATTATGCAGATTCCGCTTTCTAAAGCGGAAAAAGTATTCTTATTGAGGAATAGATAAATGCTTAAAAAGCAATCAGCTGCATCCTTAAACAAGAGATGAAAAAATGAAGATAATCTCAGGTCCTGCATCAAAAGATCTTGCCGAAGCAGTTTCAGCGCAGACTGGTTTTCAGAACGTTCCTGTTGTATCCAAGGTTTTTCCTGATGGCGAATCCTACATACGCTTAGATGGCAACATTCAAGGTGAAAACGTGGCGATTGTGCAGACAACTTGTCCACCCATGCAGGATGGACGGCTCTTTCAATTAGCTTTCTTAGCCGATGCTGCAAAACGTGCGGGAGCCATCAAAGTCACCGCTGTTGTACCCTATTTGGCGTATGCACGACAGGATAAGATGTTCCTCTCTGGCGAGGGTATTAGTGTCGAAACAATTGCGCGGATGCTCAAAGCTGCTGGGATTGATCAATTCCTAACTGTCAATATACACTCAGAGCCAACGTTAGCACAGTTTCCATTTCCAGCTAAAACCTTAAGCGCCATCCCACTAATTGCTGACTACTTTGTCAACAAAGGCTACAAAGGCGCATACGTCCTCTCACCAGACAAAGGCGCTATGTACATTGCAAAACAGGCACAGCAAGTATTAGGGGGTGACGTTGGACATCTTAGCAAAACTCGAGATCGCTACACAGGGCAAACTGTCCAAACAGCTGAAGGCTTGAACGTGAAGGGACAGACCGTCATTATCCTAGACGACATCATTAGCACTGGTGGTACAATCGTGGGAGCAGCCAAAATCCTCCGTGAAAAAGGTGCAAAACACGTTTTCTGCGGATGCGTCCATGGCTTACTAATTAGCGACGCAGAAAAACGGATCTTGAATTCAGGAGTAGAGGAAATTGTTGGCACAGACAGCGTTCCCGGAAACATCAGCAAAGTTTCTTTAGCGCCTTTAATTAGTCAAGAACTCAAAGGCGCAAAATAGTGCCCAGACTTTTCTTCTTGTTGTCAGGTGAGAATGAGTCGCTACCGGCAGCGGAAGTTAAGGCTATTCTTGAGGCGGAAGGCTTCAGCTATGCAAACCCTACGGTGCTTGACCAAATTTTGCGTTTGGATGCGGAGCTTGGTAGTGTAAAAGCTGTACAGGTGCGATCATCTTATACACGATTTTGCGCTCAGGAACTCTTTGTTTCTGATGCAAGTATGGTTGATATCCTCAAAACTTGCGCAAATACCGATTTTAAATCTGTTCTTGAACCGGGTGAGAGTTTTGTTGTGAGGATAAACCGTATAAAGAACTATGCTGATCAAGCCCTAAACACTATGACACTTGAAGTTAAATTGGGTGCCCAAATCCTCAAACAAACGGAGGGCACAAGAGTTAATCTGAAAAACCCTGACAAAACCTTTATCGGCATTATCACTGATGAAAGAATCATCTTAGGTTTAAAACTTACCGACATAACGAGCAAGACTTTTAGTGAGCGTCGTCCGAGAAAAAAACCCTTCTTTCACCCTTCCGCAATGCCTTCAAAGCTGGCGCGATGCATGGTCAACTTGGCACATGCTAAAGCTGAGTCGGTTCTGCTGGATCCATTTTGCGGAACAGGAACCACACTAATCGAAGCAACCTTCATAGGCTGTCGAGCGGTAGGTGTGGATGCTCAAAGACGAATGATTTTAGGCACAAAGAAAAATCTGCAATTCTACAACATTTCGCCTGAAGGACTAATGTTGGCAGATTCAAGAAGGATTCCACTTTTCAAAGTCGACGCAATCGTTACGGACCCCCCCTATGGACGTTCATCGAGTACACTTAAATCAACCACTAAAAAGTTGGTCGAGGAAATTTTGGTTTCTTCTTATATGTTATTGGGGGTGGGGCAACGAATTTGTATAGCCCTTCCGATAAGGGTGAACGAACAAGGACAAATCGAGAGATTAGCAGGAATACTCGAAAGTTACATCGATGGTTTGGGATTCAAAACGATAGAGTCTCACAAGGTCTTTGTGCATCGAAGCTTGACTCGTGAAATAATGGTTTATGAAAAAACTTAAGCCACTTACGGTTATTTGGTGTTTTCTATGTTTTTGCTTTTTTTGGGCTTCGAAGGTTCCCCAATTAGCATCTACTTTCCAACTATAGTTAATGTGCGCTGATACGCCGCTCTTTTTTTGCCCTGGTGGCAGGTACAAGGGATTGAAAACTGCGATACTGTCTCTTTAATTAGAACGGTTAAAAGCCTTGCGATTAAAACCTGCGCTGGGTCAAACGCGAGTTTGCTATCTTCAAGTTTGCGTGATGTCTTCCATTCCTTAATTCTTAGTAGACATACAAAACCAATCAGCATTGCCAAAGTCAAAGTATTTTCTTGCCCTATGTAGATGAAAATAAATAAAGTACCATAAGACTGGTGAGCCAGCATTGCGGTAAATAGATTCTTTCCTGAAAGGTTGAATAATGAATCTATCATGAAAGAAAAGGCAATCATCGAAAGAAAACCATAGATCGTTGGTTGCATGCTAAAAGTAAGGTTCATAGGCTGATGCCACAGCCACCACAGTGTCCCCACAATTAGACTTCCAACTTCTCTTCCGTAACTGCTCTGCAAATTCCTTAATGCAAAACTTCGCCAACCCGGTTCCTCAAACAGTGGACTTGTTATAAGAGAAGCCGCAAAATGTACAGCCATCACAGGTAACACAAAAATTCCAAGCGTATCAGGTCCAGTCGTGATTAAACGAAGTTGTCCCTCCCAGCCTAACAAGAAATACAAAAAGTTGCCCAATACAGCTATTATCGGAAACGCAAAAATTGCAGGAATAAACCATAGCTTATTGGCATGTCTGATTTTCGCTGTTGCTATTATTTGATTTACTTCAATTTCTTTTTTTGTTAATTTCTCAAGAATTGCCAATGAGAGCAGCGGTCCTAGCGCTCCAAGTGTTGAGGGAATTAGTAGAGTGAAATAGTCCGCAGAATTCGTTGTGGCATTTCCACCATAAAAGAAAAACATTCCAAGCCAAAATGTCCAAGAAATCAAAAATGCAAACAGATAGAAAAAAACAATTTTGTATTTAATTACCCGAGACACAAACATACCCCCATTCTCAATACGCCTTTTCAAAAAATCTCGTTGTTTTATTCGCCTATAACTGAAAAAATTGCGAAGAATGAGAATATGAATGCGTCGGGAAGGAAGTGGATTAGCCATGCCCAGAAGAAACCTTTGGTTTCCAACATGCTTTTGCCTAAGAACCAACCGAGAAAGCTCGATAAGAGCACGCCAAGTAATCCAGCAGGCACGCCATAGAAGTGACCAAGTCCAAAGAAGGCTGTAGTTATCAGTAACGCTTGCTTTTTCCCCACGGCAGAAAGCAGTTCTGAGATTGGAGCTGCTCTCAAAGTGAATTCTTCATTGAAAGCGTTTATCACTGCAATCAGAAGAGCTGCTGGAATAAGCGGAAGCGCCTGAATGAAAGCATCCATCGAAGGGGTAGTGCTTAGCATTAAATAAACGAACGTAACAGAGGCAAATACTCCGGCAAATATGGTTCCTATTCTCACCCATGGTTCAGGCTTTTTCATTCCCAACAATCTGGAGGGTTCAACAGGTGCGTCGATTTTTCCTTTTGCAAGAAAGAAGTCTTGGCGTTTTCTTCCCTTGAGCAAGAGAAATGATAGTATTACTAATGCTGGAGATAGCCTGAGAAGATGAGTGGCAATTGCCGATAGACTCCATGGCAGCTGATTTTCCCAGCTAATCCATAACGTGCTTGAACGAACAAATGGAATTACTCCAAATTGCCAGCCACCTCCAAAACCAAAAAAGAACAGGATAAGCAAGATTAGCACGAAGCTTCTGAGCGGCTTTAAGCTTGCACAAGTAAGAGTAAGAGAAAAAATTGTAACTAACATTATGGCATTAATCCATGACCACCAATAAGGTTCTGTGCCGCCAAGCTCTCTCCAAAGGATAATACCCAATGAACTAGTAAGCAAAGTAGCTACCCATGCAACAAGCAAAACGTTGCGCCGTGAAGTCGTAGAAGAATTATTCCTCAAACTTTACCCCTTAAGGTTGTTTCTGCTCTGCTTTGATCGAATAGAGGTTTCTTTAATATCCCTGCAAATTGTGAATCCTAAATACCCACCAAGTGTTCCGGTAGCCAAAGAGAAAGGAATCAGAAAGGCACCCATGCCAATCCATGGAGCATCAAGTGTCGGATAAAAGACGAACGTTGCGAAGGCGAATGCAAAAATGACTGTTGCAGTGAAGACAAAAGACGAAATCAATACAGCTCTGAGTGGTTTCCTTTCTGGATGCAGCTTCATTAATGTGATGTCTGCCGATAAGCCCATAATGAAGAATAAAGGAATATAGCCCAAAGCATAGATAGGTACTATGAGATTTTGTTGGACTACCCAGTCAAAATAGTATTCGACGGGGGCTCCAATTATTCCTAAAAGTCCGATAATCATCGTGGAGGTCCAGCGAACTTGAAACTTTAAAGCAACAAAATAAAGTATTGCCGCTTGCGGAAGAGACCAAAAATAGACGTAGAGAAAACCGATGTCTGTCAATATCGTATCGAAGAAGAAGGTAAAAGGAAATTGCAAAATCATCATAATTGCGAAGGTGATTAACACCATCAGTAGGTCTCTGCGCTTCCAAGAGGAGAATCGCAGCCCAGTCATCATGTACTTCGCCCCTGATCGAACCGATAATTAACCAATTTGCACCCTCGATAATCTGAGCCGCTGAAACACATTTTAGCCGGGTCGTTCTTAGAGAACTTTACGCAGCCCCAACATTGGGAGAATAGCCTGACGCCTTTTTCTTTTCGGATTTCTTCACAGAGCTGCAATGCCACTTCTCTTAGGATCGCTTGATCGTTCTTCTTTGTATTCATTTCCAAAACCTCATCCCTCCTCACAAATCTATCCTACCTATTTGACAGAAGGCTGTCTACTCCTTTTTTGCAGAATATGTAGGAAAGAAATATCAACACGCTCCCGAGCACTATTGATATTGAGAGCATAGGCAGAAGTTCCAAGCCGAGGAAGGGAGCTTCCCCGCGGACACCTCCACTGGTCACGATGTAAAGACCCACTGGAGCAAACACGGTTAAGGTTGCTAGTCCGGAAAGGACGAAGCCTACGATGAATCCTTTCAAAGTAACGTATCTACTTCTAGAGCCGACCGTATAGTCTGGCCACCGTGATCCGACCCCGAGACCGATGAAACTGTTAGTAACCAAAGCCATTACCGAAATTGCCCCGGTGGCTAAGACATTGCTGAGGCCCAGAGGAGCCAATAACTCCATCACAGCGATTACTGCAAAGCTCATTAGACCCGAGATCAGCAAGGCCGGTGTGAGTTTACCCTTGATTAAATCGTTTGGCTTGACGGGGAGACTGAGCAGGTTCATAATGGAGACGCCCTCCTGACCAATGCTGATCGTCGTGAACATGAGTGGTACAATGAGCGGTATGAATGCCGCAAGGAAGAAGCCTGGTCCTCTTCCACTCATATCACCTGGCGAAGCAATCATGGGCAGGAGAAGCGAAATTGACATGACGACAGGGATTGCGATGTACCTGGCAAGGTCTTTTCGTCTTGTGAGTGCCCTGAACTCTTTTAATGCTAGAAGTGATGCAAAAGAGCTAAAGCCAAAACCTCGGCCAATTGAAGCTTGAGGAATATATTCTCCAGATTCAGCAATAGCAATTGAAATCGGAACTGGAGACCAGTATCTTCGTCTGAGCTGGGATGCCAACTCATAAAGAGCCACAGTAAACAAGAATGAAAGCAACGTGTAAAGTGCGGCCTGAACCGTGTAATATCTAAGTAGACTAACCATAGCCGATGAGGACCACAAAAAGGGCACCACCCAAGCTACCTCAATTCCCCCCATGATTCCTCCCAAAAACCAATACAAGAAGTAGGGTTGGAAGGCAATCTGAATAATCGAGAATAAAACGACCAGGGC
>Ga0316626_10000339_pt1 | contig 17377 bp, 13 predicted proteins | sample OWC_Aug_T1_C1_D5_FD_207656 | JGI IMG/M metagenome (GOLD analysis project Ga0316626, IMG submission 207656) | Wetland soil microbial communities from Old Woman Creek delta, Ohio, United States - OWC_Aug_T1_C1_D5_A | ecosystem: Environmental > Terrestrial > Soil > Wetlands | place: USA: Ohio...
ATTATCGTAGGAACCGGTATCAATCAGGGTTTTCCTGAGCCCTTCGGCAAGCATGAGGATCGATGCAAAGACGAATACCACAAGGGCCATGCCGGATGCGGTAAAGATCGTTGTCAGGCGGCGTGTCCAGAGGTTTCTGAAGCTGTATGCGACAGGTATTTTCATTTAAGCGATCTTTCTCAGCCCTTCTGCGACACGAATGTGCGTGACCCTGAGCGCCGGGATGATCGCCGCACTGGTGGCAACGATAATGGATGCGAGAATATCCAGATATATGGTCCGCGGAGATACGAAGAAGACCGGGAGGAACGTGCTCATGGCATCACCAAATGCCTTTGCGGCCGGGAACGTTGCCAGGATTCCGAGTATACATCCGGTAAGAGTGATCACAAAGGACTCACCAAAGATGAGACCGACAAGATGATATGATCCAAACCCCAGTGTCTTGAAAACGACATATTCACCCGTGCGCTCGCGTGCAGACATTGCCATGGTGTTTGCTACTACGGCCATAATGATAATGATCACGACAAAGGAAACCAGTTGGATGGCTATGACGATCGCTTCGGTCATGGAGACAAACCCCATCTGAAATGCCTTTTCCGTCTCTGTCAGTGTTTCGGTGATCGAGTTCTTGAACGATCGGTCGATTGCTTCGGCAACCTCGGCTGTACGGTCAGGATTTTTAATGCCGACAATGAAGAAGCCGATCTGCTCGGCCCTCTGGGGTGAGGTTTTTTTTATGGACTCGTTCAGGTATTCCCAGTTAAAGAAGAACTGGGACTCGTCGGTTCCTTTGTCCCGTCCCCTGTAGATGCCTCTGACGACAAAGTCCCAATTGCCCGGGAATATCGTACCTTTGAGGGTGACCGTGTCGCCAAGCTTCCAGCCGTATTTTCTTGCGGTCAGACTTCCAACAACGCATGCCTTACGGTCATGTACGAAGGCCTTCTTCTCGTCAGGAGTCAGGAGATATTCCGGATAGAGATCGAGATATGTCATCGGATCAACGGCAAAGTTCGGGAAAAAATTCTTCTCGTCGATATAGATGCCGCCGAACCAGTTTCCCCACGAAACGGTCTTTACCCCGTCTATCTGCCCGATCTTTTCCCGATAGGATGAGGGCAGCAGGAAAACAAGGGATATTGCGTTACGTGTCACAAGACGACTGGCCGACGAAGCCTCGACACCGGCGTACCATGCACTCACCACGGTCCGCAGAAGACCGAACGCAAGGATTGCGATCGTGATGCCGAGAACGGTCAGCGCAGTGCGAAGCTTGTGGCGGAAAGCATTTCTAAAAAGGAGCTTGATCAGGAACATTGTTCAGTTCTCCCTTGTCAAGATTCCGTATGATATGTGCCCGTTCCGCTGCCCTTGGGTCATGGGTGACCATGATAATTGTCTTGCCGAGCTCCGCGTTCAGCCGGCACATCAGGTCAAGGATATCCCTGGCGGACACGCGGTCAAGGTCCCCTGTCGGTTCGTCTGCAACCAGCATGAGAGGGTCAGTAACAACGGCGCGGGCTATGGCAACACGCTGCTGCTGTCCTCCCGAAAGCTCGGAGGGATAATGGTCCATCCTGTCGGCAAGGTTTACCGCCTGTAAGGCCATTTCCGCATGCTCCCTGCGTTCCTTTCTTGACAGACCGGTCAGAAGCAGGGGGAGTTCAACGTTTTCCCGTGCATTGAGCACAGGAATGAGGTTATAGAATTGAAAAATGAACCCTATACTGGTGCTTCGCCAGGCAGCGAGTTCCGTCTCGGAAAGGTCCATGATGTCTGTCGCTCCTATGGTAATGGAACCGCTGTCCGCCTTATCGATCCCCGCGATCAGATTCAGAAGGGTTGACTTGCCCGATCCGGAGGGGCCCATGAGCGCCATGAACTCGCCTTCGGCGATGTCAAAGTTGATGTTCTGCAGAACCGGCAGTATTTGGCTGCCGCGCTGATAGGACTTTGAGACGCCCCTGATCCTGACTATGGGAAGAGGGACCTGCATCTATTTTTCGGAGATGGTTACCCGTGTGCCGGTCTTCAGGTTTTCCGATGGTTTGCGAACGATCCTGTCGCCGGCTTTCACTCCTGACAGTATTTCGACCATTTCACCGATCTTCTCGCCGGTGGTGACCTGCGTTTCGACCAGTTGTCCGTCCCTGATAAGGAAGACAGAGGCCCTGCCATCCCTCATAAGCAGGGAATCGCTGTTGACAGCGGTCCTTGGCCGGAGATCATCCACGGTCATCTGCTTCTCGAGGAATGCCACCTTTGCGCTCATCTCAGGGAGGGTCCGGGGATCACTATCACTAAACTTCACCTTTACCAGTACCGTTGCCTTCGTGCGATCAGCGGTAGGCACGACCATATGCACTTCACCGCGGAAGCGCGTGTCAGGAAGAGCGTCGAGCTGGATCTCACACGGCTGCTTCACGGTTACCATGCTTATGTTTGACTCGGAAACATCAACTTCGACCTGAAGAGAGTTCATGTCAGCGATCGTTACCACCGCCGCTTTGGAGTTAGCGGCCGCCCCGAGGGGGGTTATGATATCGCCGACGTCAGCATTCTTGGTGAGCACAACGGCGTCAAAGGGCGCCCGGATGTATGCATATTCAAGCGTCACTTCGGCCTCTTTGAGCGCTGCAGATGCTGCGTTGACCGATGCTTCAACCGCTGATACAGCAGCTTCAGATTTGTTCTTTCGAGTTTCTGCCGAGTCGTATTCAAGTTTTGAAATGAAGCCCTTTGCCAGCAGTTCTTTGTTCCGTTGATAGTTCAGCGCGGCATCAGCTAGTTCAGCTCTTGCCTGCAGCAAATTTGCCTTGGCTGCTCTGAGGTTTGCGGTGGCCTGCTCCTTCGCTGCCGCTGTATCATCGTTTTCCAGTTGCGCTACGATGTCGCCTTTTCTGATTCTGTTGCCTTCTTCTACGGATATCGATACCAGCCTTCCGGTTATCTTGGATGCCACCGCTGCCTTTCTCTGCGCTACGACATATCCGCTTGCATTGAGCAGGGTAAATGACTGGGAAGGATATACCCGGGAAACAACAGCAGCCTCGACCGTGGCTGAGGGATAGAAGACCCTGCGGCCGAAAAAAACCGCAACAATGATGCTGATGACTACAAGGACTGCGATGAGCACCGGCCGCTTCCGCCGTTTCATGAGGCCCGAGGCAGAGCTTTTGTCTATTGTCAGCTTTGAAAGGTCTTCGTCAGTCATGAACGGAAACTCCCCGGTTATTATGAAGTGGCTTTATTATATCAGAGACTTCTGTGAGAGGTCTTATGGAAGAGCTGTTCGAGGAACGCAGGGTTTGCATTGCGGCACTTCATCGCGGTGTTAAGCGAGACTCTTGAAAAGGTGCTTGCCTGCTCCACAGACCGGGCATTTCCAGTCATCAGAAAGATCCTCGAACTTTACGCCGGCCGGGACTTTGCCTTTTCTGTCACCCTTGTCTGGATTATAAATATAACCGCAATTTGCTGTCTGGCACTGCCACATGTCCTTTAGGTCTGCCATAAATATATCCTCCTCGGAAAATGGCGGAGAGGCAGGGATTTGAACCCTGGGTGCGGGATTAGCGCACACACGATTTCCAGTCGTGCACCTTCGGCCACTCGGTCACCTCTCCGTTGCTGGAAATGCAGGCCAAAAGTTTAACCGATGCAGACTTCGTAAATCAACTTTGACGATCGCAGTCAAAGGTTGAATGCTGAGCTGAGCATACATACATTCGTCATTACCGTGTCTGTTCATAATTTCTTCATAACCTCTCTGTTTAAATAGAGAAGGCTAAAAGAATTCAGAAAGCACGAGGAAATGACGATGAAGACAATATATGCTGCCTTCCTTATTGCCGTATGTGCGACACTCGCAGTGGCCCTCTCCGGCTGTTCTGCGGAAAAATACGGTGCTGCTGTTGACAAGAGTATTTCGACGGTCAAGGTTAAGGATGTATTTCTGAACAATGAACTTGTTGGAAGCCCGGTCACCCTTGAAGGGAAAATATCCTCTCAATGCGGTTCCAACGGCTGCTGGTTTGTTCTTCAGGACGACACAGGACAGGTATTTATCAATCTTGCACCGAACAAGATGACGGTCCCGCCGCGCATGAACAGAAACGCAAAGGTCACCGGTATTGTGTATCCGGTTCAGGGAGAGCTCCAGATCATTGCGCAGGGAGTTGAAATCAGATAATGGCTTTTCTCCGGCTTGCGCTTGCAAACCTCAAACGTCACAGGACCCGCAGCCTCCTGGCGCTTTTCGGCATTGCGACATCCGTAGCGGTGCTGTTTTCGATTCTCTCATTTAATAAGGGCTTTGAGAAGGGGCTGGCTAAAGAGCTGGAGAGGACAGGCATCCATTTCATGGTTGTGCCTTCGGGCTGTCCGCATGAGGTGGCGTCCCTTGTGCTTCACGGTTCGATCATCCCGAAGTTCCTCGACATCTCGGTCATGGATAAGATACAAAAGCTTGACGGGATAGAATTTGTCTCGCCAATCCTTGTTGCGCAGCTTCCGAATCCGCAAAAGGGAAGGGTTGATCTTGCCTATGGCATAGAGATGTCGAGGATCCGGCAGCTCAAGCCGCACTGGCAGATTGATGGCAGTATTCCAACAGGGGGGAATGAAATCATCCTTGGTTCTGAAATAGCGGGCCACCTGGGGCTGAAGGTTGGGGATACGGTGAATTATCCGAACATCAGAGCGATATTCAGAATTGCGGGCATCCTGAAAAAAACCGGAAGCCAGGACGATGCCTTCATGTACATACCCGTAAAGACCGCGCAGACCATTTTCAAGAAGCCTTCAGGCGCCACGGCCATAGGGGTGAAGGTGAAGGACCCCGCAGCACTTGGCGAGATCACGGACGGGCTTTCTGAAAAAGTGCCGGGCATTCAGATCGTCACCATGAACCAGGTGATGAGCAGTATCTCCGGTCTCGCAGCATCTGCCAAGGTGCTGAGTCTTTCGGTCGCGATCATCGCGATCATCGTAAGCGCTGTCGGCGTGATGAACGCAATGCTCATGGCTGTGTTTGAGAGGACCCAGGAGATCGGCATGATGAGGGCGATCGGCGCTGCACGCACGGATATCTTCAGAATAATCCTGAAGGAGGGCATTATGCTGACGCTTGGCGGAGGGCTCTTCGGAATCGTCGCGGCCGCTGCGGGCAGTGACCTGATAGGTGTTTTTGTCCGCAAGGTCATGCCCTATGCGCCGTCCTCCGGCATGGCGCGCTTCGATGCCGGCATTGCGGCTGCCAGCCTTCTCTTTGCAACGCTTGTCGGAGTTTTCTCCGGTCTCTATCCTGCATGGAAAGCGTCAAAGATCAATCCTATTGAGGCCATCAAGGGATGATACTGCTGCGGGAGGTGGAGAAGGTCTATCGCCGGGGTTCCGAGGAACTGCATGCGCTCAAAGGGATTGATCTCGAGATCGGAAAAGGCGAGTTTATCTCGATCGTGGGTCCGTCAGGCGCCGGCAAGTCATCGCTTCTGCATATCCTCGGCTGTCTTGACCTGCCAACCGCAGGGACGGTGCAGTTCGATCAGGCGGCCGTAGAGCATATGTCTGAAAAACAGCTTGATGCCTTGAGAAGGGACAAGATAGGTTTTGTGTTCCAACAGTTCTATCTTATGCCTGGGTTGTCGGTATTCGACAACGTGGCCCTGCCCAAGATCTTCAGCAAACGGGGAGACAAGAAGGACGGCGTCGCGGCATTGATCGAGATGGTCGGACTCAAAAGCAGAATGGCCCATTTCCCAAACCAGCTGAGCGGCGGGGAGATGCAGCGCGTCGCCATAGCCCGGGCACTGGTAAATGGCCCTGAGATTGTTCTTGCGGACGAGCCGACCGGCAACCTTGATACGGAAAACAGTGAAAAGATATTCGGACTTCTGAAGTCCCTTCATGCCAAAGGCTATACCATTGTCATGGTGACCCACAACCATGACCTTGCACAACGCGCTGACCGGGTAGTCACAATCAGAGACGGCAGAATACAGTGACGGGCTTGTATAAAGCCTGTATGCTGCGTTACGCTTCCAAGCTTATCAGCGCGGAGAACATAGAAGTATTAACAGGCAGGTGCCTTAAGCACGCCTCATTCCTCATTTCTTGCGCGTCTTGCTTCTAGAGCTTTTACGGAGCCGTCTCATTTTCCCTCGCTCCATTTATTGGTGTATTAATGCATGCTCAACGCTGGAATTCTGATGGTACAGAATGCCTTGTACTATAATAGTGTATGGCGAGCGACTGATTTTGAGAAGACAAAGCTGTTCTATACCGCCATGTGCCTTATCTCAGGCTGGTTCTTCGGCGGCCTTGTGAACATTTGCTGGTTCTTGTACTGCGTGCAGGTCCTCGGATACGGTGAACATGCGCCGGGGTGGCATATCAGTATACGAGACATGCTGCGTCCTGCGGTGCTCCTGCTGTCCATGGCCGTGGGGTATATAATTGCATGGCGAAATTGTCGGCAGGCCTGTGCAGAAGACGGACACAGGGAGAGGGGAGGTCAGGTCAGGAGAGTTTTTTCTTTAAAAGGTCGTTCAGCATCTGGGGATTAGCCTTGCCTTTCGTTGCCTTCATCGCCTGACCTACAAAGAAGCCGAGAAGTTTCTCATCCCCAGCCTTAAAACGCTCTGCCTCCTTGGGGCTCCTGGCAATGATCTCATTCACCACTTTTTCGATTTCGGAAAAATCGCTGATCTGTACAAGGCCATTTTCCTTTACGATAATTTCCGCGTCCTTGCCGGTCTTATACATTTCATCGAATACGGTCTTGGCAATCTTCCCGCTGATCACTTCCTTGTCGATGAGCTGCAGCATGCCGGCAAGCTGCGCAGGTCTGATCGGGCACGCATCGATGGACTTGTTTTCCTCATTCAGGAGTTTCATGAGATCGCCCATCATCCAGTTCGATACCGTCTTTGCCTGTGCGCCGGCCCGGACCGCTTCTTCGAACCACTTCGCAGTCGTGCGCTCCGAGGTGAGCAGTTCGGCATCATGTTCAGGCAGGCCATAATCAGTGACGAAGCGGTGTCGTTTTGCATCCGGCAATTCAGGAAGAGAAGCTTTTATTTCATCGACCCATTGTTGATCAACCATGATGGGGACGAGGTCAGGATCGGGAAAATACCGATAGTCGTGGGCTTCTTCTTTGGACCGCATCGATTCAGTGATCCCTTTGCCTGCGTCCCAGAGACGTGTCTCCTGAACGACCTTGCCTCCGTCCTCAATTACTCTGATTTGACGCTTTATCTCATACTCGATCGCTTTTTCAACGTACCTGAAGGAATTGATGTTCTTTACTTCGGCCCGGGTGCCGAACTCCTTCAGGCCAAATGGCCTGACCGATACGTTTGCATCGCACCTGAATGATCCCTCCTCCAGATTGCCGTCGCAGACGCCGAGATAACGGACAATGCTTCTTAATTTCTTCATGTATTCAACTGCTTCTTTCGGACTCCGTATGTCAGGTTCCGATACGATCTCCATAAGCGGAACACCTGTCCTGTTGAGATCAACAAAGCTGTAGCCGCCCGTACCTTCATGGATATTCTTACCCGCATCCTCTTCCATATGGATACGGGTGATGCCTATCCTTTTGACCTCTCCGTCAACCACGATCTCGATATTGCCGCGCTCACAGATTGGGTGCTCATACTGGCTTATCTGGTACCCTTTCGGAAGGTCAGGGTAGAAATAATTCTTTCGCGCAAAGCGGCTGTATTTCGATACGGAGCAGTTTGTGGCAAGGCCGGTGCGAACAGCAAACTCCAGTGCTTTCCGGTTCAGGACCGGCAGGACGCCCGGCATCCCGATGCAGATCTGGCAGGTCTGGGTATTTGGTTCGGAACCGAACCGGGTCGAGCAGCCGCAGAAGATCTTCGTGTCCGTGAGCATCTGGGCGTGGACTTCAAGGCCTATGACCGCTTCCCATTTCACAGGTTCGGCTTCCTTCTGTGCCAGTCGGTCGACTGCTCATAGGCATAGGCTGCCTGAAGCAGGGTCTCCTCGTCAAAATGCTTGCCGATGAGCTGCAGCCCTATGGGGAGATTGGCGGAGGTGAAACCGCAGGGGATGGAGATGCCTGGAACGCCGGCAAGGTTCACCGATATGGTAAAGATATCGGCAAGGTACATCTGGAGCGGATCATCGGTTTTTTCCCCCATCCTGAATGCCGCTGTCGGTGTGGTAGGGGTCAGTATCACATCAACTGACGCGAATGCATCTTCAAAATCCCTTTTGATGAGCGTCCTTACCTGCTGGGCTTTTTTGTAATATGCGTCGTAATAGCCGGAAGAGAGCGAATAGGTCCCGAGCATGATGCGGCGCTTTACTTCTGCGCCGAACCCATGCGCACGGGACCGCATATACATCTCGATAAGGTCCCTGCCTTCAGAACGAAAGCCGTATTTGACGCCGTCATATCGTGCGAGGTTCGAACTTGCCTCAGAAGTTGCAAGCACATAATAGGTCGCGACCGCATATCCGGAATGAGGCAGTGAGACCTCAACAGGGATCGCGCCGAGCGATTCATACTGCTTTATGGCGTCCCTCACCGCCTTTTCAACCTCAGGGTCCATGCCGTCGATAAAATATTCCTTTGGAATGCCGATCTTCAGGCCTCTGATATCCCTGCCGATCCCCGCAGTAAAGTCAGGCACAGCAACCGGTGCGGAAGTGGAATCCAACACGTCTCTGCCTGCAATGATATTCAGGAGGATGGCAGCATCGCGGACACTCTTGGTGATCGGACCGATCTGATCAAGGGACGATGCAAAAGCGACAAGCCCGTAGCGCGAGACCCTCCCGTACGTGGGCTTCATGCCTACCACGCCACAGAGCGCTGCAGGCTGCCTGATCGAACCTCCGGTATCAGAGCCGAGAGCTGCGATGCATTCGTCGGCTGCAACAGCCGCTGCGGAGCCGCCGCTCGACCCGCCCGGGATCCGTTCCGTGTCCCAGGGATTTCTTGTGGTGAAGAATCCGGAATTCTCGGTTGATGAACCCATGGCGAACTCATCGAGATTAGTCTTGCCGGGCAGTACATAGCCTTGTCCGAGGAGTTTTGTGGTTGCTGTGCTTTCATACGGAGGGATAAAATTGCCGAGGATTTTTGATGAGCAGGTCGTCAGTATCCCCTGCGTACACATGTTGTCCTTAATCGCTATGGGTATACCGGAAAGGGTCTTTTTGTCCCCTGATGCGATCTGTGCATCAGCTTTTTCTGCCATATCCATGGCATGGTCGCGCGTAAGGGTCACGAAGGATTTTATCCTTTCCTCGACGCTGCCGATCCTTGCAAAGACCGATGCCGTGATTTCTCTTGCGGATATCTCCCTCTTTGCGAGCAGTGCAGAAAGTTCGGAAATGCCCATTCTATAAAGATCCAAACAGTGCCTCCATGGTCTGAGTACGTCTTGAAAGTTTAGCACCCGCTGTCTGGAGTTTTCAAGCAAGAGCGGTTCGCCGCTTTTGTTCTCCGGGCATTCGAGGAGGCTCAATTGACAAACTGGCTGATTCTTTGACACATTAATCGAAAAGAGGTGATGGCATGTCCTGGAGTTTTTCTTTTGAACTGCTGCCCGGCGAGGAGATCGTGGAGGACTCCACGAAAAGGGAGACTGAGGTCATCAAGTCAGCCTATTCTATTTTTCTTACGAATAACCGCGTGATCTTTCGATTCGACGGGATGGGCAGCTATCTCAGCAATGCGTTCTTCTATCACGATGTACTCGATGTGAAGATTACCAAGAGGCTTTTCGTCAGCTATCTCATGCTCAAGACAAAGCGGAAAGACCATCTCTTCAATATCCCTGAGCCTGAGTATTGGTCCAAACAGATACGTGATGCACAGGACAGGTTCAGGGACATAGTTGCTGAGGTGAAAGGCGGTGAAGCGGTCCCTCCTGAAAAGAAGAAAAAAACCCTTCTTGATATGCTCATCGTACTGCATAAGAACAATGTGCTGACAGAAAAGGAATTCGAGGAAAAGGTCCATATCCTGGACACATTGAAATAGAATGACCATTTCTGAACGTGCGATGGTTCCTGCATTTATTGTGTCTGGCAATTCATGTGATTTGAATCACACATATAGTCCTTGTTAATCCCATAAAATTAATGCGTCATCGATAAGAGCAAACTACTCGAAAGAGTGGGGCGCAAAGCCACTGGTCCGGAAAGGAGCAGCAATGGACAGCAGGGCTGCCGAAGTGATAGCAGATCAAAGAACATGTACGGACCCTTGCCGGCTTCGGCAGGGGTTTTTTTATGTAAATCCGCCCGAAGGAGCAACCATATGAAATCCAAGAAACTGCCGCTGATTATTGTTGCCGTAATTCTTTCTATAGTGGCATTGTCCAGTACCAGTTTCCCATCCATAGGCTTTGCCCCTCCTGTAAATTATTCTTCCACTAACCCTTATGGTGTGGCAGTAGCCGACATGAACGGCGATAGTAAGACGGACTTCGTAGTTACAAACTGGTCTGCCAACACGATTACGGTATTTCTCGGCAACGGTGACGGCACGTTTACTGCCCAGGCCCCGGTCAGCACAGGAGGTGTTAATGCCCATCCGAATTCGATTGCAGTAGGGTACTTTAATAATGACAGCAACCTCGACCTGGCAGTAGCCAACGGAGGAGGTATCCGCGATGTCGCAATCATGCTTGGTAACGGCTCCGGCGGTTTTTCAAGTGTGACCTCGCTCAATGTTAGTGTGGGCGGCTATGCATTCGGCGATGCCGACATCGACTATATTGTTGCGGGGGATTTTGATAACGACGGCGAGATCGACCTGGCTCTTTCAAAGAACACCGGATATCCTGCGCTCACCGATCACATCAAGATAATGAAAGGGAACGGGGCAGGAGGATTTACTGCCCTTTCCAGCATAGACGTCGGGAATTACCCCGGACTCGGGCCGTCGGGGATTGCTATAGGTTATTTCAATGATGATACGAATCTCGATATGGCAGTCACTCTTTACGACAGCGGAACTTTGAAGATTCTCCTCGGAAACGGCAGCGGCGGCTTCACGGAGGCGCCAGGCTCGCCCATAACGGTCGGAACCATTCCATTTCGTGTCGTTAACGCGGATCTGAATGCCGACGGCAAGGCCGACCTGATCGTGACGAATTATTCAAGTAATACTCTCACTATTCTCCTCGGAAACGGAGACGGAACGTTCACTGAGGCTGCAGGGTCGCCGATTGCAACGGGTACGGGCCCGGTTGGGATCATAGCTGCTCAGATGGGGGCTGATGCAACTGTGGATCTGGTTGTCGGCAATGGGGGGTCCTCGACTTTTTCGGTATTTGAGGGCAATGGCAATGGGACGTTCCAGGCGAGGCAGGATTTTGCCGCTGGTGCAGGGACCGGATTTTTGCAGGCTGATGATTTTGACGGCGACGGTAAGACCGATCTGGCAGTGGGCAACTCCACCGCAAATACCGTTTCCATCTTTCTTCAGGGAGGCTGTACTGTTCCATCTTCCGGTCTGATCTCATGGTGGCCGGCCGACGGAAACGCAACGGACATAACCGGAGGTAACGACGGGTCGCTCGTAAACGGCGCGACATATGCGCAGGGCATCAACGGTCAGGCATTCAGCTTTGATGGCGTGAACGACTGGGTCGAGGTAACAGGCAGTGCCGGGGATTTTGGTAGTAGTCCCTTTTCCGTAGATTTCTGGATGAAGTCGAACAACGACGGCAGCGGCGACCCTACATTTATAATGGGAAAGAATCACGCTAATGGTGGTCTTGGCTGGGACATAAGGCTGAGCAACAGCATGATTCGGGTGGTTGGCATTAATGGCTGGGGCTTTAATATTACAAGCGATGCCTCCGCCACTCCCAATGTATGGCACCATATAGCGCTCACCTCTACAGATACGACAGTAAACCTCTACATTGACGGCGTTTTGAAGGGAACAAGCCCAAGAAGCACAATTTCCGCTACGGCAAACCCCTTCAGGATCGGATACACAACGGATTTTGGCAGCCCGCCTTTCAATGGCCTTGTCGACGAGGCTCGGATATTCCGCCGCGCCCTGGACGAAGCGGAAGTCAGGGCGATATACAGTGCAGGATCAGCCGGCATGTGCAAGTCCTGCTTCCTGCCGGTAAACGGACTGGTGTCACGCTGGAGGGGTGAGGAAAACGCTTATGATTGGGCAGGGGCGAATAATGGCTCGCTGCAAAACGGTCTGGGTTTCGGAAACGGAATGCTCGGGCAGGCCTTCAGTTTCGATGGGACGGATGACTATGTGGATGCAGGCACTGATGCCGTTTTCAATTTCAATAACGGCGCAGACGATTTTACCATCGAGGCATGGGTCAATCCTTCGTCGATGCCGGCTTTCGCCCATGGTATTGTGGGCAAGGCAACATACGGGTCGTTTAGCGGCTGGGGCTTCTACTATTATGGTGACGGCAGGCTCGGCTTTGGAGGCGTCGGCATCTGGGAGTTTACATCACCGTCAAATACGATCGTGATGAGTGAATGGGCCCACGTTGGTGTTACAAGGAGCGGCGGCACATATAAGTTATTTAAAGACGGTACGGAAGTGGCCAGTAGTGCTTATGGAAATCTTCAGACATCATCCGAATCCCTGAGAATTGGGCGTGTTTACCCGCATGGAACGGGTGATGTGCAAAACTATCATGGTCTGATCGATGAGGTCGAGATCTTCAACCGGGCACTCTCCTCTGCGGAGCTGGCATCACGATATTCCTGCCGCCCGGATACTGCGCCTGATGCCTTTGCGTTTACGGATGTCGCAGGCGCAAATAAGAGCACTGCTTACACCTCCAACGCAATTACTGTCAGCGGTCTAAACACGGCCACCGCAATTACCATAGTCGGTGGCGAGTACGAAATCAACGGCAGCGAAACATGGGTAACCACTGCGGGAACGGTCGTCAATCGGGACAGGGTAAAAGTAAGGACCACATCCTCTGCTTCATACAATGCGGAGTCAACCGCAACAGTCAGTATAGGCACTTCATCGGACGTCTTCAGTGTGACCACTGGGGCACCAAATGTCTCAGTCACGCCGAGTTCGCTTTCATTCGGCAACGTTGAACAAGGGGCCACGGCTTCCGTGCAAGAAGTGACTATATCGAATACGGGCGATCTCTTCCTGAATGTCAGCTTGATTGACATCACAGGTACCGATTCGGGGATGTTCAGCGTCGAAACGGGGGGAGCTGACCCTTGTGCGAATCTGACCCCGACCATAGGTCCGGGATCCAGCTGCACAGTCAACGTGACGTTTACTCCTGCGACAGCCGGCGGAAAGACCGCCTCCCTGGAGATAACCTCTGATGATCCGGATACGACCACATCGACTGTCTCTCTGACCGGCACAGGGATCGTACCGATCATAAACGTTACACCGAGTCCACATGATTTCGGCAATACTGCAGTAGGGACGACTTTGAACAGCCAGGAATTCACGATATCCAATGACGGCTCGGCTGATCTTGTAGTAAGCGACATCAGCATAACAGGCGGATCAGATACGTTTACCCTGGGTACGGAGCCCAATGGAGCCGCACTGCTGACGATTGCACCTGGTGGAAATCACAAAGTCAGCATGACGTTCAGCCCGGGCTCGGCAGGTGCCGCGTCAGCGACATTGAGGGTGAGCTCAAACGATCCTGATACTCCGGACAAGGACGTATCCCTGAGCGGGACAGGTTACCGGAATCTTTCTGTCGCTGTGCAACCTGCTGATAGCGGCACGATTACCTCATCGCCTGCTGGCATCACCTGCGGGCAGGGCAACACTGACTGCAGTGAAAATATCACGGTTGAAAACCAGGGTGTGAGCCTTACGGCAACCCCAGCAACAGGCTGGCGGTTTCTGAGATGGGAGGGAGATCTGAGCGGAAGCGACAACCCTGGGAGCGTCACCATGGACGGAAACAAAAGCGTGACAGGGGTCTTTGCCACTGACCGGACAGTCTGCACCGATCCCCTGGTCTGTTTCACCACAATCCAGGCAGCGATCGATGCTGCAGGTCCGGGCGACGTGGTCAAGGTGCCGCAGGGGACGTATTACGAGAATATTGTTATAGACACCGGTAAGGAACTGACCATATCCGGCGGGTGGAACAGTGACTTCACCCTTCGGAGTACGGATCCGACAAAAACCGTCATTGACGGCGACACGGATGGAGACAGCCTGAGTGATGGAAGCGTCATATACATCAGCGCAGGAAAGGACATAACCTTTGACAACATGACGATCATGAACGGCTATGCCCCTTTTGGGGGTGGCATACTATTCTGGGCCTCGGCGGATGGCCAGAGGCTGGAGGTCAGAAACTGCATAATTCGGGAAAACGGCGGCGGAATCGTGGCATATGGACCAGCGGCAGGAACAGCAACAGTCGAGCTGAAGAACACGCTGATTGTCGACAACGCCACCACAAACTATAGCGGGCTTGGTGCTACAACCCTGACGCCTGACAGTTCCCTCACCGTGAGATTGGAGAACTGCACAATATCGGACAACAGCGCATTGAACGGAGGCGGACTGATGGCTAGCGCTGATTCAGGGACTATTATGATAGAAATTGCCAACAGCATCATATGGGGCAACAGAAAGTCGGATCTATCAGCCGGAGATATCTTTTACAACGGCCTTGTCACCATTAATGTGCTCAATTCCAATGTCGGCACTATTGAAAACGGGGGCTCAGGCAGTTTTACCGACTTTGGCGGCAACATTTCCGCAGACCCTGTCTTCCTCAACCCTGCGTTTCTGGACTACCGTCTCAACGGCGACTCGCCGGCAATCGATGCGGCAGACAATGCATCGGCAACAGGGCTTGCCACCGACATCATGGGTCAGGCCAGAGTGACGAACGGGACGGTGGACATGGGGGCATACGAGCACCAGCCGACAGTTGCCACAGCCATCAGACTTCTGTCGCTCAACGGAGGGGAGATCATCGATGCGGGCATGCCCTATGACATCACCTGGGAGGCGCCTGCAACAGCGCAGAGCTTCAAGGTGCTGTACAGCATGGACAATGGGCTCACCTGGGTGAAGCCAAAGTCAACAGACCCTGCGGTGGCCGGCAACATCGTGACCGGGCAGCGGCACTTCCGGTGGGAGGTGCCAATGCAGCCGAAAAACAAGAAGAAGAACAAGATCAAGGTGATCGGCTATACCGGAGCGAATGCAACCGGGACGAAGGTGGGGGCGGATGTATCGGACCTGCCGTTCATGCTCCGGGCAGTGAGCCTGGTGAGGCCCAACGGACCAGAGCCGCTGCATTACGGGGAGAGCTATCTGATCAGCTGGGAGACGACCGAGAAGCCGGCGGCAGCGGTATCGAGCGTAGTGCTGAGCTACACGACAGACGGGGGGCTGAGCTGGAAGGCGATAGCAACGCTTCCGGACAACCCGGGCAGTCATGCATGGACAGTGCCGACGTTCACGAAGGCAAAGGCCAAGTGCAGCGTGAAGGTGGACCTGTACAGCGGCACGACGAAGGTCGGCTCTGACACCAGCGATTCCTTCTTTACCGTCGGTCCGTAAGAATTTAAGGGCAGGGAAGATTTCAGTAAGCGCTAAGAAGGGCCCTCGAGCTGCTGCGGGGCGCCGTTCTTCTTGTGTAAGCCTGTCTGGTTTTATTAACGCGTATGCAGCCGTCCATCAGGTTGCATGCTATAAGTGAAACAAATTGACCCCATAGCTATTCTTAATAAACTTATTAAATGATACTATCAATCCTCCCTTTTTTTTGCCTGAAAAGTATGGTATTTTAATGAGCATTTGGGAAATTAATAGACTTTATAAAAATAATTAATTTTAATAGATTTATTAGGTTACGTTATAGTTTCTTCAACTGTCCTGTTGAAGTAGTTTGCGATTCTGGAATTCAATAACAATTTATGAGTAAGAAAGGAGTACCTACATGCTGATCATTGGAGAGAAGCTGAGCATCATAGCAAAGCGGGTAAGGGAAGCTATGATGAAGAAGGACAAAGGGCCGATCCAGGAGATCGCAACGAGGCAGTGGAAGGAAGGGTCAGGCGTGATCGACGCGAATATCGGGCCAGCTGAGGATGGTGGCGAAGAACTTATGCAGTGGATGGTGACGACTATCCAGGAGGTCGTTCCTCTTCCTATATGCCTGGATACGACGAATGGGAAGGCAATCGAGGCAGGTCTCAAGGTCCATAACAACCAGTGGGGCAAGCCGATGATCAATTCGACATCGAACGATCCAGAGCGGTTTCCGATTTTGGAACTTGGTGCGAAATATAATTGTGATGTTATCGGTCTTACCGTGGGCAAGGGCGGACTGCCTGCCGATGCGGAGGAAAGGGCCGCGATAGCAGCGGAGATCATGGGACGTGCCATGGAATACGGACTGCCGCTCGAGAATCTGTATCTTGATCCCCTTGTCCTCCAGATAGCCACAACCCAGGATCAGGCCCGCCACGTAATAGAAGCAGTGAAGCTGTTCCAGCACATTAATGAGCCGCCGATGAAGACGATTGTCGGGCTGAGCAATATTTCGAATGGCTGCCCGAAGGCTCTCAGGCCGATATTGAACAAACATATGTTCGTGTTGCTCCAGGAAGCAGGGTTGACTGCTGCAATTGCCGATGCCAAGGAGATGGCTGAGGTGGAGGAGGAGCGGGGCCTGATTCTGGACGTGATGGCAGGCAAGGAGATAGAGGACAAGCAGAAAATGGCGGAGATCAGGAAGACACTCGATGTCATCATGGGTAAAACACTGTACGCACATTCCTATCTTGAAATGTAGATTTACAGTGGCAGTAAACAGTGTCGGCGTCAGTAGCATTCTCTGAGCTCAGACACTGAAAACAGACGCTGTCACTTTAATAGGAGGTCATACCATGGCATTTACAGCACCAAAAGAAACATACTCCGGGAAGGTCTATTCGGTAACCATCGGTAGTGGGGACAGAGAAGTGACCTTTGGAGGGGAGAACGTGCTTCCGTTCCATGCATTTGAGGGAACAGCACCGAACCGGCCGGTGATTGCGATCGAAATCCAGGATGTTCCCCCGACCGATTGGGCTGACACCGTTAAGAAACCGTATGAGGCGGTAAGCGGCGATCCGGTCACCTGGGCAAAATATTGCCAGGATGAACTGAAGGCGAAGGCAATTGCCCTACGATTGGTCGGCACGCACCCTGACCGGGAAAACCGTTCCCCTGAAGATGCGGTAAAGACCGTTAAAGATGTTCTTGCTGCAGTCCAGGTTCCGCTCATTATCCTTGGCAGCAACCATGCTGAAAAGGATGCGTCAATACTTGTTGCCGTTGCTGAGGCGGCAAAGGACAAGAACTGCATTATCGGCAAGGCGC
>Ga0316626_10000340_pt1 | contig 17348 bp, 28 predicted proteins | sample OWC_Aug_T1_C1_D5_FD_207656 | JGI IMG/M metagenome (GOLD analysis project Ga0316626, IMG submission 207656) | Wetland soil microbial communities from Old Woman Creek delta, Ohio, United States - OWC_Aug_T1_C1_D5_A | ecosystem: Environmental > Terrestrial > Soil > Wetlands | place: USA: Ohio...
CCTTGCGCTACCTATTGAACCGGGACCAGATCATCGAGCACTGCAACTATCAGCTACGCCAGAAGGCGCCATCGAAAGGAGAGACACGTGAAGGAACTACAGAGACTAGAGACTATTCTCAGGACCTCAGTACCGCTGCCACCCTCAAGCGACTTAGTGAGCTTGCCGGCCAGTGAGTGGGTCTGCCCCCGCTGTGGGCAACACTGGCCAAGCCAGGCCAGCGGCATCGCTATCCTCAGCGAGCCGGAGCTCTTCCCGGTCCTAGAAAAGGGCTGTCTGGTCTGCTACACCAGGGACTTAGTACAGCCCCGCATGCGCCTCAATCGTTACCGGGCGCACGGCTTCGATGCAGGCCATATGGCCAACATGCGGCTGATTACCTTCAAGCCTGAAACAGATCTGGAGAAAGCCGCCTTGCGAGCGGCTCAGCTAACGATCGGGATGTGGACCCGAGGCGAACACTGGTCAATCTGGTTCTGGTCACCTCTACTCAACGGTAAGCGGCCGACAACTAAGAACTATACCGGCTGTGGTAACGGCAAGACCCACCTCGCCGTGGCCCTGGCCTGCGCCGCTATTGATCTGGACAAGCCAACCAAGTTTGTCCGCGAGACGGATCTGCTCAACGACATCAAGGCTAGCTACGACGACAACAAGGGCGACGACATTCCCTCGCAGGCACAGATCCTCGACGAGCTGAATGATACCTGGCTACTGGTGATCGATGACCTGGGCAGCGAGCGGGTCAAGCCCGAGTCCCTGGGCTGGTATCAGGGCATCCTGTATGCTGTAATCGATGCACTCCACACCAAGGGCCGGTCCCTGGTCTTCACGACTAACCTGGGACCGGATGCACTAGCCGAACGCCTGGGCCCGCGCCTTATCAGCCGGCTCGGCGACATGGGCGGCGGCGTCCAGATGGATGGTAGAGATAGACGAATCAAATAAGGAGGATAAGATGGCAAGGAAAGGTAATCGTACACGTGAAGGTGAGCTTGAGGTACGAATCCCAATTGGCGATTGGGAACAGGAGATCGTAGCCGATTCGCTTACAATAACCAAGGAGGGTGACATCCTGGCCCTGGTTGAGGAGGGACGTAGCACAGGCCAAGCAGCTAAGGCAGCGGTCGTAAGCCGCGAGCTTGGTCATGCAGAAGATACCATTCTACCGACCAACAAGTACTTGCTCTACAGTGGCGTACAGCATGAAGTTATCCGCCGACTGGCCAGCGCCAGCAAGTCCTATCGCGTCGGCGGCATCAAGTTCCGTTCACCGAAGTTCATCGGGCCTATCTCAGTGGCAGGAGACAGTGATCCACCCGATGAAAACTATATCGTCAACGATGGCGACAGGAATGGCTACGATAGGGCTGTTGGTTATCTTCTTGGCGCCTGGATCGGGCATCTGGTGCGCCGGCTCGTGATCGTTCATGAGTTCGGCGGTCCTAAGGCCATTGAAACTGTTAGAACACTGGTATTGGAACGCGTCAATGAGATCTTCGACCAGCTGAGCAAGCCCAAGGACAACGGCGAGCCGGAGAACTAGGCCTACTAACCTCAAAAGCATTGACGCCCAAAGAGCAGATGTGAACCAAAGCCAACGTGACATCCAGGTAGCACAAGTGAACCATTGACAGCATGAATCCCAGTAGAATAGCGTGAATCAAGTACTCCATGACATCCAACAGCCGAGTGTGAACCGTGGCGCTTATGGCATCCAGTGAACTGAAGTGAACCAGGCAAGTCTAGTCATCCATGTCGGTGATGTGAACCACCATGACAATGACTCCCAAGGAGCTAAGGTGAACCGTGGCGTTTGTGACAACCACAAAAACAGAGTGAGTCAAGGCAGAAGTGCAATCCATACCTACGATATGAACCGGTGCCCACATGTAACCCATCGTGCTTATGTGAGTCTGGGGAAGAGTGAAATCCATGCCTATGATATAAACCGGATGACACATGTAGTCCATCGTGTCGATGTGAACCAAAGTGTAGGTGACACCCACTACACGTATGTGAACCCAGCGGTACTTGAAATCCAGAGGGGTGATGTGAATTATAGCTCCAGTGAAATCCAATCACCGCATATGAACCATGACTCTGATGATATCCACAGAGGCTAAGTGAACCAGTATGCGCATGTATCCCATTTGGCAGCCGTGAGCCTTACGAGTTGTGAAATCCAGAGTCCAGATGCGACACAATCAAGAATCCTAAAAGGAGAATAGAATGAAAACAGAGAAGCCAGTCTTCAGACCTCGCAAGCATAGCCCACTCTATCAGATGTATCAGCGTTATGATGAGCTGGTACATATGCGAGCTATGCACCTGACACGTCACGCCGCCATTACGGACGGCCGGAGTAGCATGGATATAGAGTTTGAGAATAGCACCGTGATCGTACTAACGGAGTTAATTAAGAAGGATCACGCTGCCCTGCTAGATCTAGCCCAAGATGTAGGGCCGGTATGGGAATGGATGACCTCGATTCGTGGCCTTGGCGATGGGACAATCGCGGCCCGGCTGCTGGCCCTGATTGACGACATCGGACGCTTCAGTACAATTTCCAAACTCTGGCGGGCCAGCGGCTATGCTGTTATCGACGGTCATCGTGAGTACAACACCGCCGGCGAGACAAGCCACTATGATAGCCGCCTTAAGAGCACCGTCTGGATGGTAGGTGACCAGTTTGTACGTCAGCAGACCTCGCCCTACGTGGAGATCTACTACCAGGAAAAGGCTCGCCAGCGCGAGCTACATCCTGAACCCTGGTGTAAGATCTGCGATCATGCTGCCACCAAGAAGGGTCTGAGCTGGCGTTGTTCCACCAACGAAAAGCATCCAATCTTATGGATACCGGCACACGTCGATGCGATGGCACGTCGTAAAATGGTCAAGATCTTTCTACAGCATCTGTGGCTGGTGTGGCGCCAGACAGAGGGCTTACCCATCAATGAACCCTATGTCCAGGCTATCTTGGGTCATGTTGATATTGTACCACCGCCCAACTATGATCCTTCCCAATTCCTGGTGCAAGTATGATCGACTGGCTTATGAGCCTGATGGCCGCCTTTGCAATCGGCTTGCGCTGGAGCTTCTTGATCCTGCTGGCCGTCGAGTTGCAGATAGTCATCTGGCTCATACGCCTGATCCAAGGAGAGTGACATGGAAGAAGAGCAATTGCCGGAGATTGGAAAGCCGGAAACCTTTCCCTATGACCAGTGGGATGATACCGTACAATATTGGCGACTCGGTGATCCACCTATCCAGAGACCCGAGAAGGCCTGGCACCCGCTAGTCTATGCAGGCGTCCACAGCCCCGTAGAGCAAGAATGACATGCCCTGGTCATAGTTGATCGAGGTCTCCAATGTGCGTGAAATGCACTGGCGATGTTACGTGTAGGAGGATCCTAAAACGTGGCTGAGCTTCCTGATGATGTCCTTGTAGATGCCCTGGAAGCGACCTACAAGCGGATCGGTAGTTTGCAGAAGATCGTCGATCTGTACTCGATGGAAGTCAGCCGGCGCACGCTGTCGCGGGTGCTGAACTGTGAGCACATCAGCCTACGAGAGCGCATCGAGGTCTGCCGGGCTCTCGGCCTGCCGATGCCGGTTGTCCCCGTAACTGTATGTCCGCGCTGCGGCCGACCCCCTGAGAGACATGACTGTCCGGCCGTACCAAAGCGCATACGCACCTGCAAGGCTATCGGTGGGCTGGATCCCGAGCTGCACTTCCTGCTACAGCAACACCGGCTTGCCGAGGGCAACACCTGGAATGAGTACCTGCGCTGGCTCTACGACCTGGCTGGCCCTTCACGTGATGAAAGGAATAAGACATGAAAGACTTATGGTACAAGCTCTCAATGCCGCTGCTGCTCGTTGTACTTCTAGCCTTCTTTGCCTTGATGTGGTGGCCGTTCTTTGCGCAGGCCCAGGATCCCAAGCCGGACATGACGCCACTTACCGGCAAGGTGCTCGATCGCATTGACATCCCTGGCGGTTACATCCTGGTTGTTGAAGATGGTCCGCGGGCGGTAATGTGCTACGCGCTCTATAGAGGGGAGAAGACCCTGGCTCTACCAGTAGCAAATAGCTGTGTTGCTACCAAGGACACGACCTACGGCAAAGCGATAGGAGGATAACGTGACAAAGTTCATCTTGGATGTAATCTGGTTAGATGGCCTGGATAAAGGTGACATAAGCCAGCAGGCTGTCTGTTGGGTGCGAGATGTATTGGAGAGTCCAGTATGTACAATTCGCGTAGAGCCACCCACCGAGGAGAACGTCCGGCGCTTTCTTGAAGAAGTTCTAAGTGGAGAAAATGAAAGCCCTGGAGATGAATCATGACCGTTAGTAACCTGTGGTTTCTGCTACTTGGTTTTGCGATCGGCGCCTTTATCAGAGTGTGCATCGCAGTCTACATCGAGAAAAAGCATCTAGACTACTTGAAGAAAGAAGGAGAGATACAATGAAAGTTACCCTAAGTGGCAGCGTCGGGCAGTTCAAGCTGGTTTATGAGACCGGCTTGAACGCTACGGACCAGATCGTGGAGTGGCGCATGAACGACTACCGAGTTACGATCAGCGCCAATGGGACGGTGCCCCTGTTGTTTGTGGAGAGCGGGACGGAGGAGGACCCCGGCACGGATGTGGCAAGGTTCGGGGTGGACGGTAAGCAGCGGCTGACCCGTATGCTCAAGAGCTTGCCCTGGATCGCCGCGCATCTGGCGGATGGCCTACCCCAGCTACGCCAGTTCATGCACGATCACCCGGACAGCAAGTTCCTGGAGGTCAACGCCGGCATAAAATGCGATAGGCCGGTCTACCTATCGGCCAGCCAGCTCGGCATCCTGGAGAAGTGCAACGGCTTGGCGGAGGTGGTCTATGCCCAAAGCCCAAAGGTTTAGATCGGAGAAGCACGAACATATCTGGTATCACTGGCCCAAGGTTTGCGCCAAGGTTATGCTATGGTCCACGAACCAGGCCGAGCAAGCCCGCAAGCTAATCTGTGAGGCGGCCAAGCATAGGCAACTATACCTAATCGCCAAGGAGAGCAACACGCAGTTTATCTTTGCCTGGGTGGCGCCTTGGGGCGATGAGGTGCTGGTAGTATACGATAGCCTGCGGCACCTGCCTAAGAGCGTGCATCGCCAGGCTGAGATGCCCGAGTACTGGGCACAAGCCGAGGAGGAATACTTTGCCCCTATCAGACGATCCACGCACGCAGGTGTGGCACCACGTCCGGCAGCAGCGCTGGATTGAGGACGGCTGGCTGACAACGGCTGAAGTGCAGGAGTACCTACGCTTCGGTCTATCCTATAAGGGCCAGTGGGCCGAGAAAATGATCAATGGCTTGACCAACATCGTCAAGACCAAGAAGAAAGAGAGATAACGTGAAGAAGCAAGTCCTACATCGGGCGGGACAGGTGGGATATAAGCATATGCGCCCACACTGGTACATGTTGTACTACGAGAGTTGCCCCGTTTGCGGATCTACCAAGCATTGGCGGGTACGTCAGTATACACCCAAGCCAGTTGATCCAATGGACTGCGTGAAGGTGGATAGTCAGGCTTACGACAATTGTCAGGACTACCCGGAGGTAGGTTACCTATGAATCTATTTCAGGAAGCACTGGAACAGTGGCTGAGTGATGGCGGGCCGATGGATGCCTATGCGCCGCCAACCTTCGAGCGCAACCCGGCCAAGGTCTGGCCATCCTGTTTCTACAAATGTCCCAAGGCCCATGCCCTGGAGCGGCTGGGTGCACCGCCTACGGTACAGCTGCCGGATAGAGAACTGGCCATGCGCCACAAGATGCAGCTGGGCCATCTCACAGCCTGGAAGTGGTATAATATCCTACAACACGCCGACCTGAATGTGCAGCATGAGCAGGTCTTCGAGACAGCCGATATCTCCGGGCATATTGACATCCTTCTCGATGGCCAGTATCCCATCGAGATCAAGCTAACCAACTTGCGCTTTGCCGAACGCCACTTCCTGCAAGCCGCATGCTACGCTCACGCCTACGGTAGCTGCTATCTAATCCTGGACCACGGCGATGGCAACTTCGATCCGCTATGGATAGTAAGAATGCAAGGCTACTGGACGGCCATCGACATGCGCACCAGCGAACCATTCACCCACCGTAACAGAACCAGAGAGCTTAGCGATTATGAGTTTACTGATCGCATGGCCGTACATCAAGGCGCATTTCTGTTTGGCGGTAGTGATGCTCATCGATTAGCCGGCATCACTGAGTATCAGTGCTATCAGCGCGGAAGCTATGGCATTGCCCAGGTCATGTGTCCACACTGGTGCTGGGGTGGAGATGGCCGCGCCTTCTTTCCTTTTATGAATGATAAGATTGCTATTGAAGGTGAGCCTTTTCACGTGATGAAAGGGGAATGGTGATGTGTCGTGCTTATGGAAAGGTAGACCGTTTTATTCGCATCTGTGTAGCATCCAGCTGCGGCTTGCCAGTAGCAACCAAGATCAGTATTCCACCTGATCACCAGTGGCCAGAGAATCTGCATCTCGGAGCACATATAAAGCAGTCTGATCTACAAAGACTCCGAATGCTAGGTTATGGCAAGACACTGGGTGTTGGCCACAAAGGAGGAACATAATGGCCAAGAAGATCAACAAGCGGCAGTATGATGTTCTCTGTGCTGCCCTCAATGATATTAGTGATGAACTAGGGATGGTCCATGATCATCAGTTAGAACTCGAAGACCAGTTACGGGTGCTAACCTGCGACGTGGCATCGGTTAGGGCAGCTATGGATAAAGACAATATCACGCTGGCCAGCGCACTTAGCCACACTGCTAGTAGCCTGGAAATGATCCAGCGGGATCTTGGTATCAAGGAGGAAAACCGGGTCAAGTATACCTGCAACGAGGGCGTGCGGCTCTACAAGGAGCTATATACCTTGCGCCAAGAGCTCGCTGCTAAGGAGAGCGTGCCACCCGAGGAGCTCATCGGCCTGGCCGTGGACAAGATCATCGAGCAGCGCAAGCGTCTGGCCAAGCTCACAGCTGAGCTGGTAGCAGCAGGAAGGGTGCCATGAATAACGTCTCGGATTGGAAGGTTGAAGCCAAACGGCGGTTTGCTAGTAGCGGCATTCCGCCATACCTATCGGTCACTTATATCTACGAGCTGATCGACGGCCTGGACACCAAGCTACACCGGGCTATGGTGAAGCACTATCAGCGGGCGCTACCGCTGACCAAGACCAATCGTAAGGAGTGGGCTCAGAGCTACGCGATCCTGGCATCTATAGCCCGCGGCGCGCTATCGATGTGGCTCTTAGACCGGCCGGATTTTCAGAGCTGGTCACCCAAGCGCAGCCACGGTCAGGGCCGGGAGATTCACGCCGTGGCATCCGTACTGGCCGATATGACTGAGGAGGAATTGGATCAGGCCCTGGAGGTGGCCCTCAAAGCCTACGGTGTGCCGCTACACCGCCAGGCCTTCATGAATCGTTGGATGGTAGAGTTGACGCACAGCTAGAAGTGCGCTAGAATAGAGGCCGGTGAGCCTCCTCAACCCACCTAGACTGTTGCCGGTTCATAGAGCCTTGGGCAGCGTAGAACCGGCGCCAAGAATAGAAATCTAATGATACTAATCCGCGGGACAGTAGAACGGCTACCATTAGCAGATAACAGCGTGGATATGATCTTTACTGATCCACCGTATCTCCACGAATATCTATCGGCGTATGGATGGCTGGCGGATGAGGCAATGCGGGTATTGCGGCCGGGGGGCTTTGTATTGGCGCTATGCGGAGGAGCATATCTGAATGAGTGCCTTCGCCAGTTTGACACATCGGGTTTGACCTTCTATTGGTTGTATCAGCTCGAGCTAACTGGTGGCGTGACGGGGATCGTATGGCCGCGTGGCAACCAGAAAGTACATATCTCCACAAGAGTCAAGCACTACGCTGCTTATAGCAAAGGACCATCACTAAGCCGTACCTGTACCGTTGGAAAGTTCACCGACACTGGGGGAGATAAGCGTTTTCACATTTGGGGGCAAGACGTTGCCAGCGCCCGGTATTACATCGACTGCTTCACTTCACCCGGCGATCTGGTGCTCGATCCGTTCATCGGTGGTGGTACAACGGCCGTAGCGTGTAAGCTGATTGACCGGCGCTGCATTGGAATGGATATAGATACGGCGGCGCTTACCATAACTCAGCGGCGACTCGATGGCGACGTGCTCATATCGGCTACGCCATTGCTTGACTATGTAGTAGAATTAATGCCAGAATAGGAGAGTCTAGTATGTTGCTTACTCACTTTACCGTCTCGATACCAGCAGATGAGTTGTTCAGCGACAAAGATAGAGCTGATCTAATGGCTCTACTTGGGGGTGTTGTGGAGAATGAGGGTTATACTCTGCAACTGGCCTCAATGACAGAGGAAAAGGTAGAGCTCAAGACTGAACCGGCTGCCAGCCAGTAGCCAGCACCATATCCCGTTGCTTGAGCGCTTCGGTGGCCTCCGCCTCACTGAGAGGGGAGTGATCGCCGTGATCCCAGATCTCGCACGTGCCGCCCATCGGCACCTCGGGGTCCTGGGCGAAGTTGTGCGTCGTGTGGCCCCACTTGTTCCACATCGGGGCTTTACCCTGAGCCATCCAATACTGCGCCCTGGTGTGCCATTGATGGTAGGCCGGCTGGTCCCATAGGGTCAGATCTCTGAAGCCGTGACCACCGCGGTGCCCGGCCAGCCAGGGATCATCTGTGCCATAGTCCAGGAAGAGCGGAAACTTCTTGATGCTACTGCGCCAGTAGTCCCGGTTGACCGCCACCGTCTGGTTGTTGCCGAAGCTACTCCGCTTGCCGTGACTGAGCATGCCGTCATTGTAGAAATTGAGCCAGAACCACAGTGAGTTCCAATGGCCCTCGGGATACGGATCCGCTAGCGTGACCAGCTGCTGAAAGTCCTTACGCCAGTTGACCTTATCAATGCGCAGCTGCATCTCGACCGTCAGGCCGTGGCTGGGAATGGTAACGAAGAGATGCTCATCCGTGTGTGCCGCCAGCACTGCCGCCAGTGCACCCGGTGGCAGCATCACTTCAGGCGTACTCCACATAACAATGCGGCCTTGCGCCTGTTCCACGCCGTAGTTGATGGCTGCGGTATTACCACGCATGCCCATATCATGTTCGAGCCGGTGATATCGGATCGGTAGACCGACGCCATAAGTTGCAAGTACTGCCGGTATGTCATCTTCCGACCTGTCGTCTATAATCAGCAGCTCCCACTCCTGGGAGATGGTCTGCTTCTGCAGACTGAGTAGAGTCCGCTTCAGTAGGTGAGCCGTATTCCAGCACATAAGTATAAGGGAAAGGTTCACCGTTCACTTCACAACAATGAGCGCTTGAAACACATGCCAATATGGTTCACTCTCTCGATCGAAGGTGACGGCTACCGACACTCCGCCAACGTAGCTAATCACTTGGCCGCGTTCAATGTAACCCTGGACTATGTCCTCAAGATTCTGCATTGCCTGGCTGCGGTTCGTTTTTGATCCACCACATAGTATAATGTACCTTGGTTGTCCCATGTTACCCCCTATTGCCACGGTATACTCCAGCCAGCCACACGATCAAAGCTATCCAGTGCCTCGGCACTTTGCGCTGCGTTGCCGTAATGGTAGACATGTGGCGGCTCGTAGCTTAGCTTATAGCCGGCCTGCCGCAGCTTGACGCCCATTGCTATCTCACCGGCAATTAAGTGGCCCTTGTTCAGGAAGTCTGCCTCCGGTGTCCAGAAGCCACCTACATCCAGGAAAGCATCCCGCCGCACCGCAAAGCAATGGGTTTGCACATGCTCGCAGGTGTCGAAGGGTATACCACGATCGGCCAGCAGCTTAGGGATCCAGTGCCACACTCCGCCTATCTGTGGGTCCGCATGCGCCGGTCCCATATTATGGCCCGGTCCCGGATAGCCTACCATTGCTATACTGGCATCCCGTTCAAAGGGCGCTACAAACTTCCGCACCCAGTCATCGCCAAAGACCCGGCAGTCCGTGCTGATACAGATCACGAGTGGAGATGTACAGACGTCCCTAAGCAACCGATTATAACGTGGCAGATCGCCGATATTCTCGACGGCATAAACCGGCACTATAGACAAACTTGCCCATGAGTTATGACAAGCTCTAAGCCTTGCCGCGTCGGAGGAATCGTTGTCACAGATGATCCAGCACTCGATCTCATCTGGCTCGGTGAAGTAGCTCAGCATCCGGATCAGTCGCTCGGTGTAGGTCTCCCACGTGCCGCAGGTGACGGTGACCAGGTCAACCTTCATGGACCTTCTCCGGCACCTGATGCGCAGGATCCAATCGCCCGTTGATGGCCCGGATCAGGGCCGAACGGTTGCCGTTCTCGCGCTGAGCCTGCATGCCGGCAAAGTTATCACCCGCCAGGGCCTTGTCCACCAGATGGTAGATCTTGATCGAGCTGGTGATCAGCTCGCCGATCAGCTCGCCGGTTGACTTGAGCTCTACTTCTTCCATAACTCCTCCACATACTTCAGCACTTGATTGACATCCGGCGGCTGGTTATGCCCGGCATCTTTCACGTGATGAAAGGTTTTGGACGGCAGCACTGCGCCGGTCATACTCTCCCTGGTTGCCCGGTAGATGCGAATCATGGGCACGTGCAGTGATTGAGCCAGCAGCCCCGACGCCAGTGTGTCCACACTAACCACGAACCGAGCCTGAACCATGAGTTTGACCACCTGCCCCAGGTCCAGCTGGCGCTGATCATCTCCGGCACAGATCGGGCCGCTGGAGCACTCAATCGGATATCCGCCCAGCGCTCTCACTCTTTCAACAACCGGTGCAAGCCACTCTTCTGATACGCCGCGCATGGGCGGGTCGCCCGTATTGGAAAGGAAGACTACATTATCACCCTTGAGCCGCCGTACCGTATGCGGCTTGAACCTCAGCAAACGATCGCTACCCTCCAGGGTCAAGCCGGCATTGGCAGCCGCAAAATCAACAGCGTGCTTGCCGTCCGCCCACCAATCGAAGATAGTCCAGCCCTTGATGGGGTCCTGCCGGCCGCCGTTGTGCGAACAGTTGACGATCCGATTCCAGCCGCCCTTGAGTCCAAGGTCAGGCGCCGTCCAGTCCAGGCTATCCACGAAGTGGCCGGCAATGCCATCCAGTAGGTCGAGCACCGAATCAACCGCCGCGTAGGCTGCGTCATGCACTACCCAGACCGGCTCGCCAGTGTCACGTGCCAACTTCTGAGCCGTAGGCATAGCATGGATGATGTCGCCGATCTTGCCCCAACAGCCGACCAGGATGCCGCCTCGCTCCGCTTCAGTCGGCTTGTGGATTGCACCATAGGCGTAGAACGGATACTCCGGTATCTCGGTGCGGGTTACGGCCATGCCACGTGTCAACCACTGCCAGCGGTACTCGGTCCCTACCCAGGCGTGCGTAGGATTCATGTGGATACCACTATTGAAGTCCACAAGCTCACCGCTCCAGAAGGGCAGATCGAAGAGTATCACGCCGCCCGGTGTACACAGGTCATAGGCCTTCTGCAGCAGCAGGCGGGCCTCCGAGAAACGCATATGCTCCAGGATTCCGGGCAGCAGTACTACATCATAGGTCCGGTTCCATTGCATTGAGCGGATATCACCTACGATAAACAGTGTATTTGGGTATTGCTCTTTGCCCTTGCGCACCCGGTCCTCATTGAAGTCAATGCCGGTGCGATCCGCATCAGGAGCACCCACGTGGTTCAGGATATAGCCTTGGGCGCAGCCGATCTCCAGGATGGACACGGCACTACTTGGCACTTGGCTCTGGAACCACGCCAGGCCGGCCTTGACATAGGGTATCTCGTACAAGGCGTCCGAGTGATCATGCGGATCGTGCTCCATGCCGCCCCATAGGTCCTGGTGATACCTATAATTGTCCCAGATGAGCCACTGGTGCTTATACTCAGTCTGTGGATCCTCAAACCCTTCCATGAACTCATCTTCTGTGTAGTAGATCATATCTTCACCGCGATCTCATTGAAGCCTGCCACGGCTGCAATCCTGTAGCCATGACGCCGATAGTATTTGTGCAACCGCTCGTAGTTCAGATTGCGCCAGGCGCCGCTATTGGGAAGATTCTCAATCACAAGCACCCGAGGTCTCCAGAGCTCGATGTCAAAGCCGGCCAGCACCTCCAGTTCGTAGTACTCCACGTCAATATCAAGTACGTCGATACGCGTCAGCTTGGGGTAGTGCCTTGCCAGTAGCGTATCCAGAGTATAGGCCTGCACCTTGATGGTTCTGATCGATTCCGGCGGGTGATCGTCCAGCACCTTGAAGGCCGAGCCGGCTAGTCCCTGCGTATTATCCAGAATCTGGAAGTCCACCTCGCCCTTGTCAATGGCTGCGCAGGCATACTCTAACACCTCGTAGCCCATCTGCCGAAAGGCCTGGCACATCAGCGGCTGCGGCTCCACGGCAATGATCTGCCAACCCAGCTCCCGGAAGTAGTGCGAGTTGGAATAGTACACCGGATAGCCGGCCCCCACATCCACGTAGGTGCCCTGGTAGCCTGCGGGAAAGAATGATGCTACTACTGCGCCGGTGTTTTCCTCAGTGGTAGAGTTCACAGTATAGTCCATAGTACATGGCCGCGGTCTTGTCATAGCCCCAGGCTTCGGCCAGGTTATTGGGATAGGGTAGCACTGCATTCAGTATCAAGTCGGCGACTTCATCCACCGAATTAGCGACGGTCACACAGCCCGAGGGGATGATGTCCTGAAACTGATTGTGCCGGCTGACCACAACAGGGCGACCAGCTGCCAGTCCCATCCTAACGGCGCCACTGATACCATTGGCCCAGCGGGTATAGAAGAAGACATTGACCGCGGAGCGTTGCAGGATACGCACAACCTGATCTTCTTCCAGCCAGCGGGTTTCCAGGGTGAGCGGGATTTTTTTCGAGCGGCATTGGTCCCGGATATATAGCGCCAGGGCTTGTGAAGTGTGTGGGTTCTCCGGCATGACCAGGTTCAGGCCCCAGCCCAGCTTTTCGGCGATCTGGACCGCCTCCCAGTGGCCCTTGCCGTCAAACGGTATGCCTGCACAGCCAATGCGCGGCGGTATCAACGGTCTAATGTCAACTAGCTCAACGACCGGGATACCATGTGGGATGAAGCGGTAGCCGGGGATCTCTACGTGCGCCGTGCGGATCGCAGCTGCCTCAAAGACAGCCTCATCGCCTACGCACTGGCGAGTGATGATCGTGCGTGGGCCACAGGCTCGTACTACTTCAGCCGACATGCTGCCCATCAGGCCGCCCTGGTGCATGACGTGAGTTATGTCGCAAGTCTGAGCGATAAGCGGCACGTTGGAGAAGTTGTCGCCCCACTCCTCACGGCCGATGATGCGCCAGTCTACCTGCGGCAGGTGCTTGACGATGTTCTCCGAGTAGGCCGCCAGTCCGCAACGCTCATGCCATGTCGTAACCAGTGCTACTCTCATGGGTACGGTCTTCCTGCAGCTACCACAAGCCGTGTAATACGATTGTCGCCTAACTGAGTTACATCAGTCCACTGAAATCTATACCACCTGTTCAGATTTTTAAACTGATCCTCAGTCACCAGCGCACCGTTTGGCATTTGGTAGATCACCTCTCTGGAATCGTCGGGCATCAAGGCCAGTTCAAGCCGCCCATCCGAAGAAGAATCAACATAGTAACTCATACGGCATCCCAATTGACGAAAGGACCGTTGCCAGTCTCGACCAAGTCCTTGAGTCCGTGATAGATATCGTAAGCCGGCATGTCCAGGCCCAGCTCGTAGAAGCGGCTCATATTGGAGCATAGCTGCGGTCTGTCGTTGCGCCGCATGCGGCGGGTATCGATCTCATAGAGTAGCGGCTGGCTGGTGATCTTACCTAGCATACCGAGAAGATCCAGCACACTATAAGAGCTACCACTACCCAAATTGACCACCGTGTAAGTCCAGGGTAGCTTGGCTGTCAAGAGCTTTACAGTTGCAGTAGCGTTATCCATGACAGAGACGTAGTCACGGCGGGCTATAACGTTGCCCAATGTCACAGTGTGCTTATGCTCCTCAATGGCCTTGATAAGAACCGGGATGATGTGCGGCGAGGTCTCACCCCAGCCGTACATATTGAAGTAGCGCCCAATCACCACCGGCACACCGGTCATCTCCTGCCAGCTTTCCACCAGGTATTCCGCTGCTCGTTTCGAGAAGCCGTAGATATCTGTTGGCCAGGTGGCATCGCCTTCGCTATGCGGTGTTTCGGAAGGCGAGTATACAGCCGCACTAGAAGCTAGAAAGAAGCGCTCTATGCCACCCAGCTTGCGCAGAACCTCTAGCAGGTTGGCGGTTCCCTGCACATTGACGTCGAATGTTTCCGTAGGATGCCGGTTGCAATACGGGATATAGTGCACTGCTGCCAGATGCACAACCGCGGCGGGTCTGGCTTGCTCAAGAACCAGCTCCAACTCACTCTTGTTTCTCAGGTCCACAAGGTAGTGTTCGTCGAGTGAATCAGGATTCTGGGGTGTAGCCCTGTTATCCAATCCGATAGTGTAGCAGCCTGAAGCCTTTAGGACTTGCAGGACATAGCGCCCAACAAAGCCGCTGCTACCAGTGACTAACACTCTACGATCTTGGAGCGATTCCATACTGGGCTGTCTCCCTGAGTCTGTGCCAGAGCTCGGTCATCTGCTTGCGATCGAGCTGGTCCGTATCGTAGACAAAGGCCACGTCGTCATCCTCATGACCTAGTTGCCGGTAGTCCTGCCAGTCTGCCGACAGATTCTTGACGCCATAGCGCTCCGGCTTACTATAGAGCTTGCTGCCAGGGTAGGGCGTGCAGGCTGAGACGGTGAACTTGTCGGGTCGCACTTCTTCGATCCAGCGGATGGTATTCTGGATGCTCTGCTCGGTCTCACCCGGCAGGCCGGCAATCAGGAAGGCCGTTACCAGCATACCAGCCTGCTTGACCATCTGGACCCCCCGCGTATTAGCCTCAACACTCTTGGAGGGACAGTGCTTCTTGAGCAAGTCCGGGTCTGCCGTCTCAACACCAATACCCACCTGTTTGCAGCCGGTCATCCGGGCTAACTCCAGGATTCTCATATCGATTGACTTAGCCCGCACCGAGCAGCGCCAACTACGGTTAGGCGGCACCAGTTGAGCAAAGTCCTTGAACCAAGCTAGACTACCGAAGAGATCGTCGTCCTCAAAGCGCCACTGCTTGTAGAGCGCCATCTCCTCGGCTACCTGGGCCGGATCCCGCCAGCGGGTCCACAGTCCTACTGACGGTCCACAGTAGCTACAACCGTAGGGACAACCACGCGAAGCCATGATCGCGCCGCCCTGCTCATTGGCAAAGGCCGGATTGGGGTAGTACTTATGCTGCAGAAGACCATGATCCGGAATAGGTAGATCACCAAGCTGGGTGGCATCCGTCTTGCCCCAGCCATCAGAGCCGTGATAGATGCCCGGCAAGCCCTGATACTGGTCATTCAGGATGCTAATCAAGGCTCGCTCACCCTCACCGGCTACCAGGAAGTCAGGTTGCAGATCCGCCATCGTCTCTTCAGGCAGAAAGGTACAGTGAGCGCCGCCCAGGATGATCTTGGCGTCACTCGCTAGTCGGATGCGAGCCATGATTTCACGCACGTCCTCATAGTGCGGCGTCACCATCGTGATGCCGTACCAGTCGGCTGAGGGGATCTCTTCTTCGCCCCAGATACGCACCGAGACCTCATCGCAGTAGGGCTTGGCTACCGTTGCCAGATAGAGGGCGCCCAGGGGCTCGATGGTCCACGGATCAAAGAGATAGCGACTGCCGGGTACGATGATGCAGAGATGTTTCATTATTCATCCTCGGGTCCGTGATAGAGCGGCACGCGGCCGGCCTGGTAGTCCTTCATCAGGTAACTCCATTGTTTCTGCCGTGGAAAAGCGTAGGTCTGCTTCCACTTAGTGAAGATTGTAGTGCCAGGGTCGATGTGGTCGATGTCAATACCGACCAGAAAAGCATTCCAGTACTTCAGTTGGATCGAGCGGAAGCAACCATCGGCATCGTCGAAGCCGTAAAGGCCGCCCATCTGGTAAAGATAGCCCATCTCATCCAAGAGCTCGGAACGATAGGCCTGGCAGGTGCCAATGACATGATGCACCTTCTCTAGGATGATCTCCGGCTCGCCGAGAGTCTGGATCATAGTGCTTCTGAAGAATGGGTTAGGATGATCCGGCCGCTCTTCTAGGTCCACTCGCTTGAGCCCCACTACCCCCAGCCGGGGCTCACGGTGAAAGGCTTCCACCATCAGATCCGCCCAGCCGGCCTGATGGATCACGACATCGTTGTCCATCTTGACGGCATGTTCACCGGGTCGCCGCTGCTGCCAGGTCATGTTGATAGCCCGCGCCGTGCCGATATTCTCGAAACTCTTGAATACCATGTGACCATCGTCGATGATACGCTGAAGCAACTTGTGGGTATTCTCGTCGGTGGAGGCATTGTCCACCACGGCCAGGCGGTGGGTCTTGAAGTCCACGGTGCGTAGCAGGCTCTCATAGGTCTGCCGGCTCATATCCGAGCGGCCGTTGTCCGGATGATCATATGTAACCATCGTGATCAACATCGAGCAGCACCCCCTTTCACGTGATGAATGATAGCACACCCTGCTGTTCTTGTCACATCTCTCCGTACAGCCGGAATGTCGAGCCAGCTACGTAGTTACCACTAGCTAACACTATATCAACACGATTGACTGCTCCTGTGTTCTCCCATTCGCTTGTCGAATTCGACGAAATCTCTGTGCTCGCATCCCTGCGATTGAAGCTAAACGCCTGCATTTGTTTAGAAAATGTCGTCCCCGCATAAAATGGAATCCAGATATAGCCTGTTCCACATGATCCAGCAACAGAATTAGCGGCTGGCAAGTCTATAAATGAGGTATTATCACTACCACCCGCATGACCTGTTCCCGCGGCATACCACCCCCCATATACAGTCCGATAATTCCCAGCCGTTGTATCGTTGTTGAGATATACTCCTCCTGATTCAAAGGTTACAGCCGCTTTTGTGGATCGTGCTACCCACTCCAGACGCAGGTTTTTATACGTTGCCGGGATACTCGAAAACGTAACAGTTCCCGTTCCAGTCGGCGTCTGCTCGCTGATCAGGAATCGTCCACCGGTCATCCAGGCCGGAGCATTCCCAGTGCCATCAACAGTCAAAACCTGGAAGTTGTTGCCAAGCGCCAGCCGTGCGGCAGTATTGGGTCCCGTTGCATACACAATGTCTCCGGCCGCATCCCAGATAGTGTCAGTG
>Ga0316626_10000341_pt1 | contig 17337 bp, 16 predicted proteins | sample OWC_Aug_T1_C1_D5_FD_207656 | JGI IMG/M metagenome (GOLD analysis project Ga0316626, IMG submission 207656) | Wetland soil microbial communities from Old Woman Creek delta, Ohio, United States - OWC_Aug_T1_C1_D5_A | ecosystem: Environmental > Terrestrial > Soil > Wetlands | place: USA: Ohio...
TGCTTATGCCGCTTCTGTTTATTGCCGCCCGCCTCTTGCCCTTTGCTTTTTGCCGGCATCATATTTTCCTGTTATCTATGACCCGCTTTGCTTTGCCTTCTGTCCGTTCAAGGGATTTCTTCTCTACAAGCTTTACGTTTACCGATATGTTCAACTCCGATGAAAGCCGTTTTTTGATCGTTTCGATAAGCTCATTCTGCTTCTTCATTTCATCGAAGAAGATCGATTCTGACACCTCGACCATGACCGTCACATCATCCAGCGCCCCTTTCCGGTCGACAACGATCTGGTAGTGGGGTTCCGTGCCTTCTATGCTCATCAGCACGTTCTCGATCTGTGACGGGAAGACGTTCACGCCCCTGATGATGAGCATGTCGTCGGTCCTGCCCTGGACACGCAGCATCCGCATGGTCTTTCTTCCGCAGGGGCAGGGTTCCGTCATGAGCCTGGTGAGATCGCGGGTCCTGAACCTGATGACCGGGAACGCCTCTTTGGTGAGGGTGGTGATCACGAGTTCGCCCACCTCACCGACCGGCACGGGTCCAAGCGTCTCGGGATCGATGACCTCGACGTAAAAATGGTCCTCGTTGATATGCAGGCCGTTTCGTTCCAGGCATTCGCCGGCAACCCCCGGCCCCATGACCTCGCTCAGGCCGTAGTTGTCTGTAGCAATGATCCTGAGCTTGTTCTGGATCTCCTGCCGCATCTTTTCCGACCAAGGTTCTGCACCGAAGAGACCGTATTTCAGGGAGAGGGAGTTGATGTTGATCCCCATCTCCTGAATCGTGTCGGCGATGAGCGATGCGTAGCTGGGGGTGCAGACCAGGGCGGTTGATTTGAAGTCCTGCATGATCTTGATCTGGCGGGCGGTGTTGCCGCTCGAAATCGGAATCACGGATGCGCCGATGCGCTCTGCGCCGTAGTGGAGACCGAACCCGCCGGTGAAGAGGCTGTAGCCGAAGGCGATCTGCACCACGTCGTCCTTGGTCACGCCGCCTGCAGTGAGCACCCGGGCCACAAGGTTCGACCATGTCTTGATGTCGTTTTTCGTGTAGCCGACGACGGTCGACATGCCGGTTGTTCCTGAGGATGCATGGATCCTGACGACCTCTCTCAGGGGAACGGCAAAGAGCCCGTACGGATAATTATCCCTGAGATCATTTTTTGTCGTAAACGGGAGTTTCCTGATGTCCTCAAGAGACCGGAATTCATCAGGATCAATGCCCAGTTCGTCAAACTTCTTCCTGTAGAAGGGCACGTTCATGTATACGCGTGACAGCGTTGCCTGCAGCTGTTCAAGCTGCAACTGCCTGAGTTCATCCCGGTCCATACATTCTCTTTCAGGTTCCCAGTACATAATCAACCTCCATAAAGACAGGGTTCAAGGGGCCGAGGATTCAAGGGTCTAAGAAAAGAACAATGCATATTCAGCCTCGTGTCCCTGCCGTTTTTTCTTCCAGCTTTCTTATCAGAGCCTTAAGCATTCTTTCAATATTTCCGATTGTATCGCTGATTTTATCAGCTTCATCGCTCTGTGTGAATTCCAATTCTCTCGCAAGCATGATTTGCGTCTCAAGTTCGCAGAGAGAACCGTAGGCGATATATAAACCCCTCAGATATTCCGGAGTTGTTTTTCTCCCATATCCCTCAGCAATATTTGAAGGGATCGATACAGCAGCCCTGCGAATCTGAGAGGTCAATCCGTAGATTTCTTCCTTTGGGAATATCTTTGTGATCCTGTACACTTGTTTGCACAAGTCAAACGATTGCTGCCAGACTTTCAGCTCTTTGTAAGTTTTTAATATCAATCGCAATCCCCTGTCTCTGTTTTTCTTGCTGTTTTCTTGGACCCGTGACCCCTTGAATCCTTGAACCCCCGACACCTATATTTTCATTTCCGTATCCAGATCCCTGCCCAGATATGCCCTCTGCACATCCCTGTTTGAGAGCAGGTCCTCTGCGTTCTCCTCAAGAACAATTCGCCCGGTCTCGAGGACATATCCCCGGTCAGCTATGCTGAGCGCTGCCTTGGCATTCTGCTCAACAAGCAGGACCGTGTTCCCCTCATCCCGGAGTTTCCTGATGATCGAGAAGATATCCTTCACGATCATCGGAGCAAGGCCCATGGAAGGTTCATCCATCATGATCACTTTTGGACGTGCCATTAGTGCCCTTCCGATTGCAAGCATCTGCTGTTCTCCGCCGGAAAGTGTTCCGGCAAGCTGTCCTTCGCGCTCCTTCAGTCTCGGGAACATGCGAAAGATCTTCTCGAGACCTTCATCGACCTCATTTTTTTTCTTGCGTCTGAACTGAACGTATCCACCCAAAAGAAGGTTTTCACGCACAGTCATAGGTGCAAAGACCTGCCTTCCCTCAGGCACGAGGGAACAGCCGAGAAATACGATCTTCTCAGGTGACAGGCGGGTAATGTCCTCTTTTTCAAAAAGCATCTCCCCGGCCCGCGGTCTGATCAGTCCGGCGATGGTCTTAAGGAGTGTCGTCTTGCCCGCGCCGTTGGCACCGATGATCGTCACGATCTCACCTGCGCTGACATGGATCGAGATATGCCTCAGCACCTTGAGGCTGCCGTATCCTGATTCGAGGTTTCTGATTCTTAACATAGTGATAACCGCGGGTCCAAGGATCCAAGGGTCCAAGGGTCCAAGGGGAAAAACACTAAGAGACCTTTACAATAAGAAAAATGCACCGAGGCTGCTAATCCTCGAACCCTTAAATCCTTGATCCCTTGACCCCTTGACCCCTTTCTTTTCATTCTTCCTCACCCAGGTACACCTTGATCACCTCGGGATTTTTCTGGATGGCGAGCGGCTTGTCATCAGCAATCTTCTGCCCGTAACTCAGAACCACGATCTCGTCTGAGATATTCATTACCAGCGACATATCATGCTCCACGAGGAGAACGGTGATGCCGGTATCCCTGATCCTGGATATCAGCTTTGCCATCTCTGCTGTCTCGCGCATATTCAGGCCGGCAGCTGGCTCGTCCAGAAGCAGCAGCTTTGGCTCGCATGCGAGTGCCCTGCCGAGCTCAAGGATCCGCTGCTGACCATAGGCAAGACTTGTCGCCTCGGTATCGGCGAAGTCGGCAATGCCGAGAAAGGCCATGATATCGAGGGAGCGCTCCCTGACGGTCTTCTCTTCTTTTCTGGTCCAGGGAAGGCTCAACATCCCGGCAATGAAGCCTGCCTTGCTGTGCATATGCCTGCCGATCATAATGTTCTCAAGCGCGGTCATATGCGGAAAGAGCCGGATATGCTGAAAGGTCCGGGACATCCCCAGTGCTGCGACCTGATATGGCTGGAGTCGCTGGACATCGTCATTGATGAACCGGATGGTTCCCGAGTCAGGAGGAAGCATACCCGAAAGCAGGTTGAACAGGGTGGTTTTCCCTGCGCCGTTCGGGCCGATGAGCGCCTTGATGGAGCCCTGTTGCACGGAGAAACTTACGTCTCCAACGGCCTGCAGACCTCCGAAGCGCTTGTTCAGGTCCCGAACTTCGAGAATAGTCACGCTTTTTGGCCCTCTGCTTTACCCCGTCCTGAAAGCCATTTCTTTGCACCCCGGAACACTTCCCTGCGGAGGAGTCCTTCGGGAGCAAAAAGCATGATCAGAATAAGGATCACGCCGAAGACCGCATCGTCGTACGAGCCAAAGTAACCGCGGAGCGAAAGAAAGTTCAAGATAATGCCCATCGAGAGCGCTCCCCAGAGATTCGCCATACCGCCTATGGCCACGATCGCGACATACCTGACCGACTTCATAATGGATGCCTCAGAGGGGCCGATACCGCCATTGTAGTGGGTGAGAAACACGCCGCCCAAGGCAGCGAAAACAGCGCTGAGGACAAAGATATTCAGTTTGTATCTGCCGGTATTGATGCCCATGGCATTAGCAGCATCCTCTGCACTGTGGATGGAGCGAAGTGCCCTGCCGACCCGCGAATTGATAAGGTTCGTGAGCAGAAGCATGCCGAGCAGCACCATGCCCCAGGAAATGTAATAGTTCTGGATGCGTATCGAAGTCTTTCCGCTCACTTCAAGACCCGGCAGCAGTCTGAATCCCGGAATATCCGAGAGTCCGTCAGCAGCACCGAAGAATGAGGTGCCCAGAACAACCTTGTAAACAATCGTGCCGAATCCGAGTGTCGCCATGGCAAGATAATGCCCCTTCAGTTTAAGAACCGGGCCTCCTATGACGTAGGCGATTAGCACGGTGACCGCTACGGCTGCAATACAGGCCAACCACGGATTAAAGACCAGCGTATCGCCTCCATACAGGTCCTGCACATTAAGAAGCAGACCTGTTTTTGCAAAGATGCTGATAACAGGCTTTTCCTTGTGGGGAGCCAGATTATATGTTGTAAGAAAGGCAGATGCATATCCACCTATGGCGAAGAAGCCGGCATGGCCGAGGGATATCTGTCCTGCATATCCGATGAGCATACAGAGACCTATGATGACCAGCGAATAGTATCCGGTCATCGTGAGCTGCGTCAGGAACTGTGCGCGATCGGTAAGTGCCGTCAGGAGCTGGACTGCAATAATGGAGAACGCAAACAGAGCGACCGGGATGTATCGTGATCTGACCATCAAAACTCCTTGAGTCTCGAGGCCTCGACACTGCCGAAGATGCCGCTCGGCCGGACGAAGAGAATCAGCAGGAGGATCGAGATAGAAACGACGTCCTTGAAGGCGGTAGGCAGGACCCAGACGCTGAAGGACTCAAGTATGCCGAGGACCAGCCCAGCTGCGATGGCGGCTGTGCTGTTGCCGAGACCGCCCAGGATGGCGACCGTAAACCCCTTGATGGCCAGACCTGTTCCGCTGTCATACTGCACATAGGTGATCGGCGATACGACACATCCGGCAAGGGCTCCGATCCCCGCGCTCAGGACAAAGGAGAGCGTCACCATGTTTGCGGTACTGATGCCGCAGAGCCTTGCAGCGTCGCGGTTCGCCGCGCAAGCGCGCATCTGCTTGCCCAAGAGGGTATAACTGAAAAAAAAGGTGAGAAGAGCGACCATCACCGCAGAGGTTCCGGTCACCCAGAGGACCTGCGGGGAGATATGCACATCTCCTATGGAAATGACGGTCACCTCCGTGCCGGTGAAGTAGGGCAGGGCACGCACGGATTCGCCCCAGATATGGAGCGCTGCCTCACGAATGAAGATCGAGATGCCGATCGTGATAATGATCATGCGAAGCACGGAGGGGCTGACGAGCCACCGGATGAAGATGATCTCGATGAGTGCGCCGATGATCATTGCCATGAGCACTGCCGCAAGGATTGCTGCGGGCAGAGGCATGATGTGATGCAGAGATACGGCGATCATGCCGCCAAGCATGACGAACTCTCCCTGGGCAAAATTGATGATGCCGGTTGCATTATAAATGATATTGAACCCGATGGCGACGATCGCATAGATCGTCCCGTAGGTGAGGCCTGCAACAAGATATTGCGAGAGGAGTTCGATATTCATGTGGTATAGTAAGCCGGGGCGACTGAGCGCCCCGGCCATACAGCATTATTTCTTCGGTTTGATGTGTTCTTCGTGCTTTGCTGATGTTTCAAGGATGGCGAATTTGCCTTTCTTAACGGTCAGCATCTCAAAAGAGAAGGCATTGATATCGATACCATTGTGATCCTGGGGAGAGAAACTGAAGACTCCTCCGGTGCCGACAATACCTTTAAGATTCTCTATAGCAGTGCGCACAGCCTCTTTATCAGTGCTTCCTGCCTTTTCAATGGCCTTCGTCAGAATAGTCATGGCATCGTATGCATGGCCTCCAAAAGTGCTGGCTTCTTCCTTATATTTTGTCTCGTAGTCCTTCTTGTACTGCATCAAAACCGCCTTCTGCGGATGGTCACTGGGGAGTAGATCAGCTACGAGCAGTCGGCCGGCAGGGAAGATGACACCTTCAGCAGCCTCGCCTGCTGCCTGGGCATACTTAACGTTGCCGAAGCCATGGCTCTGGAAGATAGGACCTTTGAACCCAAGCTGACGGGCGTTCTTGATCACAATAGCCTGTGCAGGTTCGATGGACCAGTTAATGATGGCTTCTGCACCTGAAGCCTTCACCTTCGTTACCTCGGCAGTGAGGTCTGTTGCCGCCTTGTCATAAACTTCATTTGCAACGATCTGTATGCCATACTCAGGGGCGAGTTTCTCGATCTGCTTCTTGCCTGCATCACCGAAACCGCTATTGCTCGAGAGCACACCTGCCTTGGTAAGCTTCATGAATTTCATCTGCTGGAATATCTTGATGACCGCATCCCTGTCCATCTGAGGGGTCTTGAATACATACTTTGCCACCGGGTTTACGATCACTTCAGCTGCAGCGCAGGATATGAGGATTGTCTTACCTTCTTCGGCAACGCTCTTGATCTTCATGGTCTCGCCGCTGGTGGACGGGCCGATGATGGCGAGCACCTTGTCTTCCTCGATCAGCTGTTTTGCGAAAGAGAGGGCCTTTTCAGGGCTGGCGCCGGAATCCTTGATTATCAATTCAATCGTCTTACCCTTGATTCCTCCCTTTTTGTTGATGTCTTCGACCATCATCTCGAGCGTCTTTGCCTCAGGCGCACCGAGGAACGCCGCCGGGCCGGTTACTGCAAGAATAGCCCCGACCTTGATGGTGTCCTTTGCGAGAGCAGGAGTTGCCATGATCATACACGCTAACAACAGTACTGCGAACATCTTACATACTTTCATACCTTTTTCCTCCCTTTATGGATTAAGATTCAGATCGAATAGATCTCTTCGCCTTTCATGATCCTGATACCTGCTTTGTGAAGCACCTCGATAGCCTTTTCCAGTTCGTCGAAACGGAAGATGATGATCGCGTTGCCGACGGATTTCTGGACAAAGGCGTACATATACTCCACGTTGATCGCGTTCTCCTTCATGACGTTCAGTATCTCCGCCAGACCGCCCGGCTTGTCGGCCACCTCGACGCCGATCACCTCGGTCTTGCCGACCGTGAAACCGTTGTCCTTGAGCACCTGCTTTGCCTTTTCGGTGTCGTTAACGATCAGGCGCAGGATGCCGAAGTCCGTCGTGTCAGCAAGGGACAGAGCGCGGATGTTGATGCCTGCTCCTGCAAGCACGGTTGCAACCTCTGCAAGTCTTCCTGACTTGTTCTCCAGAAATATGGATATCTGTTCTACTTTCATAAAACCTCCTCAAAAAAGGGTTCGAGGGTTCAAGGATTCAAGGGAAAAAAATCCTCACCTTGCCCTCGGGCACCTCGGTTCACATCTCAGGTTCCAGGTCCGGGGAAAAAGACTTCGCAGTTGAACCCTTGAACCCTGGGCCCCTCGGCCCCTTCTTTTTATAATTTCCTGTTATCTATCACCCGTTTCGCCTTGCCTTCCGAGCGCTGAATGGTCTTCGGCTCTACGAGCTTCACCTTGCAGGACACGCCGAGAAGATCCTTGATCTCCCGTTCGATCTTCTTGCCGAGTTTCTCGAGCACCTTGATCTCATCGGAGAATATGTCCTCGCTCACCTCCACCTGCACTTCCATGACATCAAGCGATGCCTGCCGGTCCACGATGATCTGGTAATGCGGTTCGACGCCTTCGATGCTCATGAGCACGTGCTCGATCTGCGACGGGAAGACATTGACTCCCCTGATGATCAGCATGTCGTCGGTCCTGCCCGTTATCCGCTGCATCCGGTGGAATGTCCTGCCGCAGGAGCAGGGATCGGTAATAAGGCGCGAGATGTCCTTGGTCCGGTAACGGATCACGGGGAACGCTTCTTTGGTCAGTGTTGTAAATACCAGTTCTCCCTGCTCCCCGTGGGGGACCGGTTCCCCGGTCTCGGGATTGATGATCTCGGGTATGAAAAAGTCCTCGAACACGTGCAAGCCGTGCTTTTCCTCGATGCACTCTGAAGCAACACCCGGACCCATCACCTCGCTCAGGCCGAAGATGTCGATCGCCTTGATGTTCAGCCGCGCCTCGATCTCCTGCCGCATATTCTCCGACCACGGCTCTGCACCGAAAAGGCCGACGCGGAGCTTCAGGGTCTTCGGGTCCACCTCCATTTCCTTCATGACATCCGCGAGATTCAGGGCATACGAAGGTGTGCACAGGAGAACGGTCGAGCCGAAGTCCTGCATAATCATGATCTGGCGTTTTGAATTGCCGCCTGATATGGGGATGACCGCTGCGCCGATTTTTTCCGCTCCATAGTGGGCGCCGAGGCCGCCGGTGAAAAGGCCGTACCCGTATGCGTTATGTACCACGTCGCCCTTGTGAGCGCCTCCGGCGGAAAGCGTCCGCGCCATAAGCTCTGCCCATGCATCGATATCACTCCTGGTATATCCGACTACCGTAGGTTTTCCTGTTGTGCCTGACGAAGCATGGATCCGTACGACCTTATCGAAGGGAACAGCGAAGAGGCCGAACGGGTAGTTCAGCCTCAGATCCTCTTTTGTGGTGAACGGCAGTTTCCTGAGGTCGGCGAGGCTTTTGATATCAGCCGGTTTTACTCCGGCTTCCTCCATCTTCCTGCAATAATAGGGCACTGCGGTATAGACACGCTCTACGAGATTCTTCAGCCGTTTCAGCTGAAGGGCCTCCAGCGCTTCCCGCGGCAGTGTTTCGAATTCCTCGTTCCAGATCATATTAACTCCTTCATCGTTTCACTCTCTGTATTCACTATTCTGCAATCCCGCTTGTCGGGAATCCTCTTCTCGGCTTTTCAGAAGAAAGAGCCCGTCCAAGCCGGGCTAACACCATAAAGATTACCTCTTCAAATTCGCTATGGCTTCTTTGCCTTTGAGAAAAGCCTCACTGTTCTTCTTCCGGATCTTTTCCGGGATGCGTTCGCTGATCACCTCAAGAAAGATCTTCTCATCCAGGGGCAGCAGCGCCGAAAGGGCGCCGACCAGCACCATGTTCACGGCTCTGGTCTCCCCCGCCGATTTTGCGATCTCAAATGCGTCTATCGGAAAGACGGTAATCCCCCTCTGCGTCAGCTGGTCGAGCACGTCCGCAGGATACGTATCAACGCCCGTAGCTACCGGTGAGGGAAGGATCTTCTGCGTGTTGACGATGACCCTAGTCTTCCTGTTCATGTACGGCAGATACCGCAGCGCTTCAAGGAGTTCGAAGGAGACGACGATGTCCGCATCGCCCGGCTCGATCAGCGGCGAAAAGACCTTTTCTCCATACCTGAGATGAGCGACCACGGAACCGCCGCGCTGGGCCATGCCGTGCACTTCGCTCTGCTTGATGTCAAATCCCGCTTTCATGCAGGCGGAGGAGATTACCTCGCTCGCAAGGAGGATCCCCTGACCTCCGACCCCGCAGAGGAAAAGGTTCGTTGTCTTACCCATTGTCCTCACCCACCACGGCGATAGCCTTGAACTTGCAGAGCGGCGCGCACTGTCCGCAGCCGATGCACATGACAGGATTGATATACGAATGGCCTTTCTGAGTCTCTTTATACCCGAGCTGTTTCGCTTCTTCCGGTGTCAGAGGCACCCATTCGATGGCAGGGCAGCCGATCTTCAGGCACGATCTGCAACCGGTGCAGTTTTTTGCCCGCACCGTATACAGCTTCTTGTCCTTCTTCTTTTTTATCTCAGGCAGCAGCGCGCAGGGCGCCTTCGTGATGATGACCGAGGGCTCCGGCCGTTCGATCTCCTGTCTGAGGACGTTCACGGCATTCTCATGCTGATGCGGGTCCAGGGAAACCACATGTTTAACGCCGATGGCCCTGCAGAGGGCTTCGATGTCGATGGCCGTGCTCGTTTCTCCGCTGAGCGTCATGCCGGTCGACGGGTTCGGCTGGTGACCGGTCATGCCGGTCGTCCGGTTGTCGAGGATGATAACCGTGGAAAAGCCGCGGTTGTACACGACATCAATCAGGCCTGTGATGCCGGAGTGCATGAAGGTGGAGTCGCCGATTACGGCAACGATCTTGCCGAGTGCATCATTGCCCAGCGCCTTTTCCATGCCGAAGGCCGTGCCGATGCTTGCCCCCATGCAGACGCAGGAGTCCATGGACGAAAGGGGTTTGAGGGCTGCAAGCGTATAGCATCCGATGTCCCCGGCGACAAAGACCTTAAGCTTCGATATCGCGTGGAATATGCCCCTGTGAGGGCATCCTGCGCAGAGGTTCGGGGGCCGCATGGGTATCGCCACAGGCGTGAAAAGGTCTGTTGCTGCCGCAGCAGTGATGGCATTTCGAACGATCTGGGAGTTCAGTTCGCCCATTGCCGGAACCAGTTCCTTGCCTTTGCACATGATCCCAAGCGCCCTGACATGCGTTTCAATAAAGGGATCGAGTTCCTCCACAATAAACAGTTCCTGCACCTTCGATGCAAATTCCCTAATCATCCTGTCAGGGAAGGGATAGGCCATGCCGAGTTTGAGCACCGATGCCCCGGGGACCGCCTCTTTCACGTACAGGTACGAGACCCCTGAGGTAATAAAGCCTTTTTGTCTGTCTCCCCACTCGATCCGGTTTTCCGGAAAGGTCTCTGCAAATTCCCGCAGACGGGCCAAACGCTTCTCGAGCTCGACCCTGCGCTTGCGCGCATGGCCAGGGAGCATTACGAACTTTTCCGGCATCTTTTCGATGCCGAGCATGGCCGAAGAGCTTTCAGCTGCACCGATGGTGACGACGCCTTTTACGTGTGCCACTCTCGTCGTGGTCCTGAGCAGGACAGGGGTATCGAACTCTTCGCTGATCCGGTAAGCTGTCTTGAGGAATTCCTTTGCCTCTGACGCATCAGAGGGCTCAAGCATCGGGACCTTTGCAGCGTATGCATAGTTCCTGTTATCCTGCTCATTCTGTGAGCTGTGCATCTCCGGGTCGTCGGCAGTCACGACAACAAGTCCGCCCTTGACACCGGTGTATGCGGCGGTAAAGAGCGGGTCTGCGGCGACGTTGAGACCGACGTGCTTCATGGTAGCCAGGGCACGTGCACCCGCAAAGGAGGCCCCTAATGCCACTTCGAGCGCCACTTTTTCGTTCGGAGCCCATTCGGCATAGACGCCTTCATAGGTGCAGAGGTTCTCGAGGATCTCGGTAGAGGGCGTGCCGGGATAGGCCGACGCCACTTTCACCCCTGCCTCAAAGGCACCAAGGGCGATCGCCTCGTTTCCCGAAAAAAGCACCTTGTCTCCGATGTTATGCTTATTTTTCATGAGGTTATCTAAAAACAAAGAGCTTTAGATTATCATACCGTTACGTTATTTTCAATCATTTGATAGGCTGCGCAACAGCCTGTCGCGAGTGTGATAGAATATGCACATATCAGCATGGATCATATCTTCAGGAGGTTCCCACATGAGGCAATGGCCGAAGAAAAAACTATCTGTGTGTTTGGTCCTTGCTGTCTGTTTGCTCGCGGGATGCGTGGTCCATTCCGTCAACCCCTTCTACACCAGGGACCTTATAGCCGAAATGCCCGGTCTTTACGGGCAGTGGATGCTCACAAAGAGCACATTCAGGGAAGGGACAGAAAAGCCCTGGACCTTTTCGAACGGTGCGATCATGATTCCCGGCGACAAGGGGACAGTCACCACGATTGTTGCCAGATTTTTCAGGATCAATGACGTGCTCTTTCTCGACACAACTGCGGATGAGCCGCAGGAGGACATGAGCCTCTGGTGGACACTCCACATAAGCCCCATGCATACGGTTTCCAAAGTCCTTGTTGATGAAAAGACCCTCAGGATCATCCCTCTGAATGCCTCATGGATGGAACAGGCTGTCAGGGATAAGACCGTTGTTTTGCCGGCGGTCTGGCATGAAGAAGGAAAGGCGCACCTCTTCACCGCGTCATCGGCAGAGTGGGTCGAGTTTCTGAAGAAATTCGGCAGCGACCCGCAGGCATTCCCTGAAACGGATGCTTTTGTCTTTGTGAAGCAGAACGCGCTTCAGTAGAAAAGCGCTCAAGAACGTAACAGAAATAAATCTGTTGTCAACAAATAGAATTGTCCGGTTTGGTAGCACATAAACTGTCCGGATTGCAGCTGATTGATATCAGGCAGCTTTCTTGTTGTTTAAGACCTCCTTTCCCTTGGAATCAAATGAGGCGAGCTTTCTGTGTCCATGAAATATTGCCAGGGTTCCGTTTGGATAGCGATGGACCTGCACCTTCACTTTGACATAGTGATAGCGGTATTGATCGGCAGGAATCTGAAGGATTAGCCCATCGAATCTGACACAGTTGTCATTGCCGACCGTCCGTTCATAGTGTTCGCAGAGGATGTCTTCAATGGGTGTTCCGGCCCAGGGTACAAACATGCTGACTGACTCTGCCGGGGGAACAGTAAACTCATTTTTATAGGCAGGCAGATAGACGTCACGGATATATCTATTGGCTGGATCCATCTCCGTGATGCCAGCCAGGGCAAGCTCCTTAACGAGTCTATCTTGATGAGTACGAAAGACTCTTTCAGAGCGCCCACGCGCTTCGGGAGAATAAGCAGGTATCATCTCAATGCCCAACTGTCTCATGGCACGCCCAAACTGAGTTGGATTCCCCTTGTCCACCTTTCCACCGGCCTCAGGGGTATGCCAATAGTGGCTGCCGCGATCCGTGTACAAGGATGCAAATAATCCATGCTGGTCAATAACCTCCTGGACTCCCTGAAAACTGCTCTGCGTCCCTTCCTCATCGACAAAGAACATCGAGTAATGCTCGCTGGTGGCATCATCCATCGTTACAATCAAATCCCATAGCTTCCCTGGCACCCACTCATGCGTAGAGCCGTCCTGATGTAACATCATGCCAATATACGGAGCCCGTGGCCGCTGCTTTCTGTGAGTTCCCTTGCCAGAGGCCTTAGGCACAAGCCCCTTGCCCTGAAGGGTCTTCTTCACCCATGTGTAACTCCTGAGGCCTCCGTCACGCCGGTACCAACTGTAAAAGTGTTTGGCATTAAAGCCCTGATACCGGTGATTGTATAAATCTGCCAGGGCTATGACCTCATCTACCGGCGCACTTCGGTGTGATACCTGCCCCAGACGTTGGTCTACAAGTCCCTCCATTCCCTGTTCTTCATATCTAACCAGATAACGCCGGTAGGTTCGATCACATACTCCAAGCAGCCTTGCGGCCTCCTGCTGAGTCAATCGTCCCCTCTGGCATCCCTCATATGCTTCCTCAAATCTCATCTTCCGTACCTCCTGTAGTAGTTCCGTCCTCTTCATCAATGGCACCTCCGTGCCATCCAATCTTAACCGGACAGTTTATGTGCTACAGATACGGACAGTTTATGTGTTCTCTACAGGCACTGGCGCTCGCCTTGAAAAAACCTGTGGTCAGTGATAGAGTTGATACATGGAAACCGAGAAACAACCGAAGCCGGGCCGCGTGCTGATCGTCGGCGCCACGGGCTTCGTGGGGCGCAGGCTCATACCCGAGCTGGTGAAGAAAAACGTGCCGCTGCGACTTCTCGCGCGCAGGCCCGCTGGACTGTCCGAGCCCACTGGACAGAACGCTGACATCGAGGTCTGCCAGGGTGACGTTGTAGAAAACACAGGCCTGGTTGAGGCTCTCAGAGGCGTCGAAACCGCCTACTACCTGGTCCATTCCATGGGCGGCAAGACCATGACCAGGAACGAGGAGTATGCTGACAAGGACCGGACTGCGGCCAGGAACTTCATGAAAGCTGCCGATGCTCAGGGACTTCAGCGCATCATTTACCTTGGCGGTTTGGGAGAGGCGAGAGACGACCTCTCCGAACATCTCCGCAGCCGCGCAGAGATCGCCGGGATACTCTCGTCCGGAAAACCGGCCTCCACGATCCTTCGGGCCGCGATCATCATCGGCGCAGAAGGTGCGTCCTATGAGATGCTCCGCTATCTCGTCGAGCGCCTGCCGGTCATGGTCTGCCCACAGTGGGTTGACACGCGCATCCAGCCCATTGCCATCAAGGATGTGCTCGCCTATCTTGTGGGCTGCCTGCTTAATCCAGCCACAGCAGGCAAGAGCTTTGACATCGGGGGCGCGGAGATATTCACTTACCTAGAGATGATGCAGAAGTATGCTGAGGTCCGCGGTCTGGCAAAACGCATCATTATACGAGTGCCGGTACTCACCCCGCTTCTGTCCGCCTACTGGGTCGACCTCGTTACCCCTATCTCCTCCGGCATAGCCCATCCGCTGATCGAAGGTCTCAAGAATGAGGTTGTTTGCAAAAACAATGATATCGACAAGTACGTTCCCATCACGAAGACATCCTTCGCCGACGCTGTCATGACAGCGCACAGCGAGGAAAAGAAAGGCCCGGGCATCACGGGATACTGACATGGTCATCGAAGGATCAATTTTCATTCATGCCGATATCGCTATGCTGAACGACCTGAAGAATGCCTGTGAAAGGCAAATACTTGAATAAGATCAAACTCGGCATCAGTTCCTGCCTGCTCGGCAACAAGGTCCGGTACGACGGCGGGCACAAACTCGACCACTTCCTGACCGACACCCTGGGCCGGCATGTGGACTGGGTGCCGGTCTGCCCCGAGGTGGAGTGCGGACTGCCAATCCCGCGCGAGGCCATGCGCCTGGTGGGCGACCCGGAACATCCCCGGCTGATCACGATCCGGACCAAGGTGGACCTTTCCGGGCGCATGGCGGCCTGGGCGAAGAAGAAGGTCGCTGAGCTCGAAACACAGGACCTCTGCGGTTTCGTGTTCAAGAGCCGTTCGCCCAGCTCGGGCATGCGGGGGGTCAAGATCTACACGGATGCGGGCATGCCGAATGCCACCGGCTCCGGGCTCTTCGCCAGGGCTTTCATGAACAGGTTCCCGCTCCTTCCCGTGGAAGATGAAGGCAGGCTGCACGATCCCGGGCTCCGGGAGAATTTCATCGAACGGGTCTTCGTCTATCAGCGCTGGCAGGACTATGTCAGGGAGGACGGATCGCTCGGGGAGCTGGTCTCCTTTCACACCCGGCACAAGCTCCTGCTCATGTCCCACAGTCTGAAGCATTACACCGAACTGGGGAAGCTGGTGGCTGGCGCTAAGAAAGTGCGCAAAAACGAGCTCCATGCGCAATATCTCGGGACGCTGCTTGAGGGCCTCGGGGTCCTTGCCACGGTGAAGAAGAACACCAACGTGCTGCAGCACATGGCCGGATACTTCAAGGACAGGCTCTCAGCGGACGAAAAAAAGGAGCTGCAGGAGCTGATCGGGAATTACCACCGGGCGCTGGTGCCGCTCATCGTTCCGATAACCCTCCTGCAGCACTATGTCCGCAAGTACGACACGGACTATCTCAAGCAACAGGTCTACCTGAACCCCCATCCCCTGGAGCTCATGCTGAGGAACCATGCGTAGCACAGGGTTTGCTCATAGCTTCCGGAGTTTTCTCGCCTCTGTCTCCCTGATCATCGCGATATACCCTTCCACGTCGAACTTTGATCTGCATCCGTTGTAGCTCATGTACCGGATCTTGCCGAAGACCTTACGCTCGCCCCATGCCCGGTCATGCACTCCGCCGATACTCCATGAGATTCCCGTATATCCGTTTGGGTCTCTTCCGTCGAGCTCGTACCTGTCATTGAGATAGATCGCTATTTCCATCGCCTTTTCAGGAGATTCAGTCCATTCGAGGATCTTCTTGGCCCAGTACATGCGCAGATAGCCGTGCATCTTACCCCGCAGCACCATCTCGAGCTGCGCTGCGTTCCAGAGGTCATCATGGGTCCTAGCCTCCTGCAGTTCCTTTTCCGTATAGACATATTCCCGTTTGTCTCTGCGATGCTCCGCAAGGGTCTTCTTCGCCCAATCGGGAAAAGCGCCCGCGGAATCGTAGTCAGGCCGGTAAAAGCAGAAGTTGTCTGACAGCTCCCGCCTGGTGATCAGCTCTTCGAGAAAAGCCTCCTTGGCTTTTTCGGGGGCCGGGGACCTGAGCACGTCGAGGGCGACCCGCTGTGCCGAGAGCTGTCCGAAGTGAAGATACGGGGAGAGGTCAGATTGACCGCGCCGGTTCGGATCGTTGCGCGCTTCGGAGTAAACCGGCAGCCGGCCGCGGATGAACTCCCTGAGGGCCTGATGAGCCGCCTCCTCTCCCGGGCGCAGCCAATCCACTTCAGGTACGGAGCGATCAATGCTCAGGTTTTTTATCCAGCCCTGCCGATTCACGGCCGGGACCCTTCCCTTCCAGGGATGAGTATGCTGTATAAGTTTCGGGAAGGGTACGAGAAAATCCGGTAGCAGTTTCCGGAGTTTGGGACGGAGCGTATAAGCGCCGTACTCCTGCTTCGGCGATGCGACCCAGCAGGGTACGATATTGTGTGCATCGACCTCGTGGAAGGGAATGGAGAGCTTCCTTGCCACACCTGCTTTCCAGGCACGCTTGATCCGCAGGGGATCGAAGTCCGTGACGAGCGCCCCGGCTTTGTGCCGCTCAACGAACTCCGGGATCTCCGTCACGGGATCGCCCGTGAGCAGAAAGAACGGGACGTTGAGTTGTTTCAGGCTGCGAGCCGTCTCTTCCAGCCCCCTCAGCATGAACCCGTACTGCCTCAACGTTGCGCCCAGAAAGGAAGGCGCGAGACAGAAGACCACGGCAAGCGGCGTCCCTTTGGCGCTGGCAAGGTCCTGAGCATGCAGCAGAGCCCAGTTGTCCTGCGCGCGCTGGTCCCTGCTCATCCAGTAGATCACCGGCCCCGAATTCGCGACCCCGGCTTTCAAGACCCGGACGAGTGCTTCTTTCAAGAGAAGGTGCAATCGATCCTCCGATCGAGAAGAAAGATCCTTGGAACTATTACGGCCCGGGTTACATTAACCATTCCGATATTAACACGGAAACATAGTATACTCGTGCGCAACTCCGGTCTGTTGCCCAGCTGATAAGCTTTCCTTCTAGAAACCGCCTATCCTCGATGCCAACAGCGGGCAAAATGCCATTGCAACCATGCCGAGCCCCAGCAAATTGCCTTTCACTATATTAAAATCATCGAGGATTGTCTCCCATCGGGCCTTGACAATGAACCGGGCCACTATTATATCGAACAAACCCATGAACAGGGACAATGATATCCCGAGGACCAGCAAGCAGGCAGCAGCGATATCCTCTTCGCATTCATCACCCCCACCCGCTTGTTCAGAAAGAGCGTTCTGGCGATCCCGTTCAGCATCTCCGAGGCAGCAACAAGAATGAACAGACCGAAGACGTGCATGATGAATGCCATCTGATCATTTCCTGCCGAAAAGCTCTCTCCAAATAGCATCGGCCTTCTTGATGTGGCCGGGAATGCCCCTGCTCCATTCAGGAATGCACGGATATTTGCGTTCTTTCCCCACTCCTGTCTCCAGGCCTTGTACCGGGCATCCTCGGG
>Ga0316626_10000343_pt1 | contig 17293 bp, 17 predicted proteins | sample OWC_Aug_T1_C1_D5_FD_207656 | JGI IMG/M metagenome (GOLD analysis project Ga0316626, IMG submission 207656) | Wetland soil microbial communities from Old Woman Creek delta, Ohio, United States - OWC_Aug_T1_C1_D5_A | ecosystem: Environmental > Terrestrial > Soil > Wetlands | place: USA: Ohio...
CGTGCTCGCTGAGGTTGTAGACGCGGAGCGAGCCGCCGACCTGCTTGAGCGAGACATAGCCGCGGATCAGGATGCCGAGCCCGGAGGAGTTGGCGCGCTTCGCCTTGCCCAGGTCGATGAGGACGATGGTCTGCCCGCGGGCGATCAGGTCGCGGATGGTCTGGTAGAACTCCTCGGCATGCGGACCGCCCACGATGTCGCCCTGGATGGCGAGAACGACTCCGCCCGGGAACTCCTCCTTGCGCTCGATGCGCATGCCTCCTCCTAGCGCGGCTCGAAGAGCATGATGTCCCGGCTGTCAGGATCGCGCATCACCGCCAGCATGCCGAACTCATGTTCAGCCGGCGGGCGCACGAACTCGACGCCGGCGGCCTTCAGCACCTCGTAGGCCTCGACCACGTCGTCGACCTCGAGGCTGAAGCTCATGTATCCCGCCGCCTTGTGGGGAATCGTGAGCGTGGGATCGGCACCGCCTTGCAGCGCGAGGCGGCAGTCACCGATCTGGAACTCCGCCCACTGGCTCGTCTCGGCGGTGAGGCGGAGCCCGAGCAGGTCGCGGTAGAAGCGGACCGCGCGCCGGAGGTCGGAGACGTGAATGATGGTGAGCGAGATCCGCTTGAACAATCCCGCATGCTTCGGGGCCATCGGACCGGCCGGTTGGTTCATGGAACCTGACATCGAACTCCCTCCGCCAGGAACATCACGCCCCATCCTACCACGCGGCCGAGCAGATACCTCACCGCACGAGAGCCGGGAGCGCGGCCAGGTCGGGGACCTTGATGCAATCCTCATGGGGCCAGAGCCCCGCCGGATCGAGCAGCACGGGCTCCACCCCGGCCGCCCGCGCGCCAAGGACATCCACGCTGTAGAGGTCCCCGACGTGCAGGCAGTCGGCGGCGTTGACGCCCAGCTCCGCTGCCGCCAGGTGGAAGATGCGGGGATCCGGCTTCTCGATACCGACGATCCCCGAATCGAGGATCGCGTCCAGGGGTGCGGCCAGGCCGAGTCGGGCGAGGAGGTCGGCGACATCCCCGCCGGCGTTGGACACCACGGCCAGCTTGAACCCGGCGGCCTTGAGATCGGCGAGCACCTGCCCGGCCGCCGGGTGCGCCCGGCCCCAGAGGTTCTGCGCGCGGTGATGCGCGTGAATCTCGTCCAGCAGGCGCTCGCCCACGTCCGCCGCAACGGGGACCCCTGCCTCTTCGAAGATCATCGCCATGAAGCGCCGGAACACGTCCCGTGCCTCGGAGGATTTCCGGATCGGGGGGTAGCCCGCGCCGGCTCCCGGGGCTGCGCTCGCTCCCGGCGCCGCGCTCGCCCCCGGCGCCGCGCTCGCCCCCGGCGCCGCGCTCGCCCCCGGCGCCGGCGGCCCGAGGAGATGGTCGAGCCGCACGCGCGCTCGCCATTCCCCCTGCCGGAGTTCTTCTGCGCTCACCTCTATCCGGAATCTGAGCGCGATGGCTGCTATCTCCGCGTAGTCGATCTCGACGAGCGTGTTCCCGGCATCGAACAGGACGGCCCGCGGCCGTCGCGACAGCACCGGTAAGCGGCGCGATGGCACGGGCGAAGGACGCGATGGCGCGGGCGGGAGGGGCATGGGGGTGGGCGACATCGGCGGCACCAGGGCTCCCGGCGGGCTCGCGCTAGCGCATGCGCCCTTTGAGCCGCCTCGCGGCATCGACGATGGCCTGGGCGCCGAGCCCCCACGCCGCGCGCAGGCCGCCGGGACCCACGCCGGAGACGGCACGATCCTCGATCGCCACGAACTCGATCGGCACGGGCTGGGAGCGTGCGAGGTCCTGGGCGATCGCGGCACCGAGCCCACCGCGAAGCGCGTGCTCTTCGGCAACGACGAGGCCTCCGGTCTCCCGTGCCGCACGGCGGATGGCCGGCTCATCGAGGGGCTTGAGCGTTGGCACGGCGAGCACTCGCGCCTTGAGACCCTCGGCATCGAGCATCTCGTAAGCCTTGAGCGCCTCGAGCACAAGCGCCCCCGTGGCGACGATCGTGAGCGCCTTGCCCTCGCGCAACACTTGAACCGGACCGACCTCGAAGGGCGCCGGCTGGGGGAAGAGGACGGGGCGCGCTCCGCCGAGGAGGCGAAGGTACGCCGGGCCCGGCGTCGCGATGAGGGCGCGCGCCACGGCTGCCGTCTCGACGGCATCGGCCGGGGCCACGATGAGCAGCCCCGGAACGGCAAGCAGCGCAGCCAGGTCCACCACGGCGGCGGTACCGGCCTGGCCATGGGCCTCGGCGCCGGAGGGGAGCGCAGCGATCACGACATGCAGGCCGGTTGTGGCGATCGAGGTGGCGATCAGGTCGGCGGCACCACCGGTGGCCGCCGGGCCGCCGAGCACGACGAACGGGATCTGCCCGGCGGCGGCCATGCCGGCGGCGACTCCGAGCGCGTTGCGCGTTGCCGTGCCGAGATTGCGGAAGCGAGCGGGATGAGCATCGGCGAAGGGAAGAAGCCCGTCCTCGACGGCAAGGTCCGCCGTCAGGAGCACGAGACGCGGGTCGCGCCCGGCCAGCTCGACGAGCACCTCGACCAGGGCTTCCCCTGGTGAGCGGAGCGGAAGCTCGTCGCTCGACCACGGGCGCGCGGTCTGAACATCGCTGCCCGCCACCGGAGTGTTCGCATCGTTCGCCGTCATCATCCCGCTCCTTGTCCCGCTCCTTGTCCCGGTCTTTGGCTCGTCAACTGGAACTGGCCGGCCGGCGCGATCAGCGCCGATCAGCGTCCGATCAGCGCCGGTCCCCTCCGGCCCGGTGTCCCGGGGTCCGGCGGCCGTTCGCCGCTTCGAGCCGCTGGCGCCACTCCTCCAGGCTCGTCTTGAGCTCGCGAAGCGCCTCACCGGCGACCTCGAAGGTCAGCGGTGCGTCATTCTCCTCCCACCCGCTCACCCCATGCCCGGGCGTCGTGCAGCTCAGGATCGCGGTGGGTGCCCGATGGAGGTTGCGCGACCGGTCGAAGGCCTCGACCAGCTGGGCCACGTCGTTGCCATCCACTTCGAGCACATGCCAGTTGCAGGCGCGGAGCTTCTCGGCGAGCGGCGCCAGGCCGATGATCTCCTCGATGTCGCCGTCCGCCTGGCGGCCGTCGAGATCGATGGCAAGCACCAGATTGTCGACCTCGAACTGCGCCGCCGCCATCGCGGCTTCCCAGACCTGTCCACTCTGGATCTCCGAGTCGTCCATCACGCAGTAGATCCGGCGCGGGTTCCGGTCGATCTGCGCGCCCAGGGCGAGGCCGACCGCAACCGAGAGCCCGGCCCCAGGGGCCCCGGCCGTGACCTCGACGCCCGGGGTCGCCGAGGAAGGCAGAGCCCCGAGGTGGTGTCCAGCATCCCCCAGGCGGAGGAGGTCACGCCCGGAGAAGTAGCCGACCTCGGCCATCACGGCATGGAGCGCCGGAGCCAAGGCGCGCGATGAGACGTGCCACTGGTCGCGCTCTGGCCAGTGCAGATCGTCGAGCTTGAAGTTGATCTCGTAGAAGAACAGCGTGGTCAGGAGATCGGCGCCGGCCAGCGACGGCCAGGGCGACATGATCGGATGGAGCGCAAGCGCAGTGACCACGTTCCGGCGCACATCGAGCGCCTTCTCCGCAAGCTGGGCCGGGGAATAGTTGAGACGCGGCACATTCTCCTCCTGCAGCCCGTGGAGCTCTTCTGTCTCGCGGCGGGCTGCGGCGAATCTGGGGGGTCCGGCGATCCGGTCGAGACCTGGTGCGAGGCCGAGTGAGGCCTGAAAATCATTGCTGCATCAACAAATAGCACCAGCTTTCGGCGGGTGTCAACGCGAAAGGGCAGGATGGCGGGACGGAAGTGGGGGCCGGCCGGTCGAGAGGCGGCGGAAAACGGGGGAAGACCAGGGGACGGGGGCGGCTACGAGCTCAGACCGGCGATGCTCCGGCGCTGTCCATAGCCCTCACCGACCGGGTGCCAGTAACCGACGCCGGCCTCGCCTCGCCGCCAGCAGAGGAAGACGACCTTCCCGTCCATCTCCGAGTAGAAATCGACGATACCCGTATGCACGTCACGCAGCAGGCAGCCCCGCGCCCGCACGTCACGGATGAGGGTGTCGGCTTGCCCGACCAGCTGGTGGTAGAGGGCCGTTTTCTGCAGGTATTCCTGGAAATCCACGTTCTCCCGGCTGAGCTGCCCATCGCAGATGAGGTTCAAGACCTCGAGCTGGCGCTTGAGTCGGATGATGTCGCGAACCTGACGCTGGAGCGAGTCGAGCGTCTTCTGCAGCATGGGGATGAGGGAGTTGGCTTCCTCGATGGTGAAGAGCTTGCGGGTGGGCGCCGTCATCAAGAGGCTCCAGATCGAGGCGCGGAGAGAGGTGGTGGCGGCCGATCCGAACGGGTCGCAGATCACGACCACCATCATCCTAACCCGTCCCGCTGGCCATAGACAAGTGATTTATCGGGGCCATATTACCCAATCAGTCCGCCTCCTCGACCCACATCATCTGGATGGCCTCGAGGATCTTCTCGTTCGATCGCTTGGGGTCGTCGTCGAATCCCGGAAGCGCACATACCCACCGATGCAGGTCGGTGAAACGGACCGTCAGCGGATCCACGCCGGGATGGTGCTCGAGGAGGAGCTCGACGATCTCTCGCGTATCCACCCACTTGATTCCCATGAGGCGCCCTCACTCCATCGGGGAGAATCGACCGGAAGACAGCGGCGGACGGACCGTGGACACCGGAAAAAGAAAGGCGACCTCGGGGCGTTCGTAGAGTGGCCGCAACTCCACGCCCAGCGCCCTCGGTCGCCAAACTGGTGCCCTTTTCTATCGGGCCTTAATAAACTAGCAGCCTCGGCCCCCGACCGCCACGGTTATTTTGCGCCTGGGAAGGTCGTCCAGGGCCTCCCGGGCCCGACCCACCTGCCGGGCCGCCTCCGGGAGGGCGGTCGCGCTGGCGAGAGGAACCCGGCGCCGGCCGGTGCCGCGGAGCACCCGCCGGGGCTGTCGTGGAGCACCCACCGGGGCTGTCGCGGAGCACTCGCGAACCCTGCTGCGGGAACCGCTCAGAGCTTGACGTCCGCGGCCTTCTGATCCACGAGGATCTTCCGGATCGACTCGGTCATCCGCCGCTCGGCGAAGGCCGCCGAGATCTCGTCGAGATTCTTCGCGAGTTCCTGCATGCGCGCGTGATCCTCGCCCCGAAGCGCCGCGCGCAGATCGCCGGCCGCGACCGTGATCGCCGCGCGCTCGTCGGCGGAGAGGAGGCGATCCCCGTCCTTGGCCAGCGCATCGTCAAGCGCGTGCAGGATGCGTTCACCCTCGATGCGCGACTGGCGGAGGAGCCGCTCGCGAACGTCCTCTTCCGCGTGCTCGAAGGAGGCGAGAAGCATCGTCTCGACCTCGTCGTCGGTGAGTCCGTACGAGGGCTTCACCTCGACCGACTGGCTCTGTCCGGTCTCCTCCTCGCGGGCGCTCACCGTGAGCAACCCGTCGGCATCCACCTGGAATGTGACGCGCACGCGACACATGCCGGCCGGCCGCGGCGGGATGCCCTTGAGCGTGAAGCGGGCGAGGCTCCGGCAATCGGTCGCCAGCTCCCGCTCGCCTTGCACGACATGGATGTCCATGCCCGTCTGGTTGTCCGCGTAGGTCGTGAAAACCTGCGTTGCGCTCGTCGGGATGGTCGAGTTGCGTGGGATGATCTTCTCGACCACGCCGCCCATGGTCTCGATGCCGAGCGAGAGCGGGATCACATCGAGGAGAAGGAGGTCATCGCCACCCTTCCCCGCGAGCAGGTTGGCCTGGATGGCGGCGCCCACCGCCACCACGAGGTCGGGATCGATGCCGGTGAGCGGCTCCGAGCCGAAGATGCGAGCCATCGTCGCGCGCACGAGCGGGACGCGGGTCGATCCGCCGACCGGGATCACGCCAGCAAGCTCGCCGGGCGCGACTCCGGCGTCCTTGAGCGCTTGTCGGCACGGAGCCGCCGTGCGCTCGACGATCGGGCGTGCAAGGTCCTCGAACTCGCGCCGGGTGAGCGGGAAGCTGCCGCTGGCGGCGAGCCCGGGCAGCGCCGGCACCTCAACCGTCGTCGCCTCCGCCGCCGAGAGCCGCATCTTCACTTCTTCGGCCAGCTCGAGGAGACGGCGGAGAGCGCGCGGGTCGAGATCCGCCACATGGCGCCCGGGATGAAGCCGCGCGATCAAGTGCTCGGCCAGCCCGCGGTCGAGATCGTCGCCCCCGAGATGCGAATCGCCGCCCGTCGCGAGCACCTGGAACACGCCGCGCTCGAGGCGGAGGATCGAGATGTCGAAGGTGCCGCCACCGAGATCGTACACGGCGAAGGTGCCCTCGGGACGCGCATCGAGTCCGTAGGCGAGCGCCGCCGCCGTCGGCTCGTTCAGGAGCCGGAGCACATTCAGATCGGCGAGCCGCCCCGCATCCTTGGTCGCCTGCCGCTGCGCATCGTCGAAGTAAGCGGGCACCGTGATCACGGCGTCGCGGACCTCGTGTCCGAGCGCCGCCTCGGCACGCGCCTTGAGCGTGCGGAGGATCTCGGCCGACACCTGCATCGGGTTCACCTCGCGGCCCGCGGCGACGAAGCGAACGACCGGCCCCTCCTCCTCCGCGAAGCGATAGGGAGCGATCCCGCGCGCCCTCTCCTGCTCGGCCGTGCTGCGGCCCATGAAGCGCTTGACCGAGAGAATCGTGTCGTACGGATTGTCGAGGGCCGCTGCGAGCGCCTCGTAGCCGACCGTCACGCGGTCCCCCGGTCCGTAGCAGACCGCCGATGGCAGGAGCTTCCGCCCGCGCTCATCGGGAATCACCTCGGCCTGGCCGTCCACTGAAACCGCCACCAGGCTGTTCGTCGTGCCGAGATCGATGCCAATCGGCCTTGCCATCCCTACTCCTCGCTCGCTGCGTTTCCGCGTGCCGCCCTAGAGCGCGCCGTGCCCGGCGGGTATGTCCTCGCCGTCGATCTCGCGGAGGATGTTCACATAGTAGCGCCGCTGCGCGAGACAGCGATCGACCTGGACAAGCGCCGCCCGGCTCCCGGATCCGCCGGGATCGCGCTCCCACGCCGTGAACTCGGCGTCGATCTGACGATCCAGATCGTCGATCGCGGCGGCGGCGGCGGTGCGCATGGCGAGCGCCTCCGGATGCTCGCCCCCGCGGCCGCCGGCGATGCCGAGCTCGAGCATCCGCTCGCGCATGTGCATGATCTTCTCGAGGAACTCGTGATCGACGCCGCCCGTCTCGTGCCCGAGCTCGTGGTCGTGGTCCCCGTGCCCGATGCCGGCCTGGCGCAGGATGTATTCGGCACGGCGGATGGGATCGCGGAGCGTGCGGTAGGCATCGTTGAGCGCGGTCGTGCGCTCGAGGCTTAGGAGTCGCTCGCGGGGCGAGGCCTGGGCGAAGCGGTCGGGATGGAGTTCGCGAGAGAGAGCGAGATGCCGCGCCGCGAGCCGGGCTGTGTCGAGGTGCCAGGATCGCTCGATGCCGAGCACCGCGAAGTGGTCTCCGGGATCCGTCCGCCCGCCGGGCGCCGCGGCGTCCCCCTGTCCTCTCTTGGTCTCGCTGAGCATGATCGGGCAGCGGGCGTGCCGCGCCCGCTCCGTCGGCCCTAGGTCGTGAAGCTCTCGCCGCACCCGCACGTGGACTTGGCGTTCGGGTTACGAAACTGGAAGCCGTGCTGTGTGATGCCCTCGTTGTAATCGAGCTCGATCCCGTTCAGGAAGAGGAAGCTCTTCGGATCCACGAAGACCTTGAGTCCCTCGAAGTCGAGGATGCGATCGGTCTTCTCCGGCTCCCGCGCGAAATCCATGAAGTAGGAGAGCCCGGAGCAGCCGCCGCCGCGGATGCCGATCCGGAGGCCCATCTCCGGCGTCCCGCGCTCGGCCAGGATCTTCTTGACCCGATTCGCTGCATGGGGCGTCACCGTGATCATCGCTTGCGCTCTCCTCCTGTCGCCGGGCGCCGGGCTAGGCCGAGGCCGCAGCCTGGTCTGCCCCGTCGCGCTTCGTCATGTAGTCGCGGAGCGCCGCCTTGATCGCGTCCTCCGCCAGCACCGAGCAGTGGATCTTGACCGGCGGCAAGGAGAGCTCCTCGGCGATCTCGGTGTTCCTGATCTGGAGCGCCTCCTCGACCGTCCGCCCCTTCACCCACTCGGTGACCAGGCTCGAGCTCGCGATGGCGCTGCCGCAGCCGAAGGTCTTGAACTTGGCGTCCTCGATGACGCCGTCGTCGTTGACCATCACCTGGAGCTTCATCACGTCGCCGCACGCCGGAGCGCCGACGAGGCCCGTGCCTACGCGCGGGTCGTCCTTGTCCATGCTGCCCACGTTGCGCGGATGCTCGTAGTGGTCGACCACCTTGCTCGAGTACGCCATCGCTTTAGCCCCAACCTTTCCGGGACCTCACGGGCCTGCGCCCGCGAGCTGCTAGTTGCCAGTCACCCAGGACACCGAATTCAGATCGATTCCCGCCTGGGCCATCTCGTAGAGAGGCGACATCGCCCTGAGCCGCTTCACGTTCTGGATGACCAGATCGGCCACGAAGTCGACTTCCTCCTCGGTGTTGAAGCGGCCAAGGCCGAAACGGATCGAGGTGTGCGCCAGGTCCTCGCCCACCCCGAGCGCCCGGAGCACGTACGAGGGTTCGAGGCTCGCCGAGGTGCACGCCGATCCCGAGGAGACGGCGACATCCTTGAGCCCCATGAGCATCGACTCACCCTCGACGTAGGCGAAGCTCAGGTTCAGATTGCCGGGCAGACGGTGCTCGAGACTCCCGTTCAGGTAGATCGCATCCAGCTCGACGTGGAGGCGATTCCGGAGCCGCTCGCGGAGCGCGAGGATGCGTGCGGCATCGCTCTCGAGCTCGGCGCGGCCGATCTCGGCAGCCTTGCCCAGCCCGGCGATGCCGGGGACGTTGAGCGTTCCCGAGCGCATCCCGCGCTCGTGGCCGCCGCCGTCCAGGATCGGGGTCAGGCGCACACGCGGGTTCTTCCGGCGCACGTAGAGGGCACCCACGCCCTTGGGGCCATAGATCTTGTGCGCGGACACCGACAGTAGATCGATGTTCATCGCCTCCACGTCGACCGGCACCTTGGCCACGGCCTGCACCGCGTCGCAGTGGAAGATCACCCCGTGCTCGTGCGCGATCCGCCCGATCTCGGCCACCGGATTGAGCGTGCCGATCTCGTTGTTGGCGGCCATGATCGAGATCAGGATGGTGCGCTCGGTGATCGCCTTCTTGACGTCATCCGGATCGACGAGCCCGTCCTGGCCGACCGGCAGGTAGGTGACGCGCAGCCCCTTTCGCTCGAGGGCCTTGCACGGATCGAGCACCGCCTTGTGCTCGGTCACCGCCGTGATCACGTGATCACCCTTCGACTGGTAGAAATCGACCACGCCCTTGATCGCCAGGTTGTTGCTCTCGGTGGCACCGCTCGTGAAGATGATCTCCTTCTCGCTCGCGCCGATCAGCCGCGCCACCTGCTCGCGCCCCATCTCGACCGCTTCCTCCGCCTGCCAGCCGAAGGCGTGGTTGCGGCTCGCCGCGTTGCCGAAGGTCTCCCGGAGGTAAGGGAGCATGGCTTCGAGCACGCGCGGGTCGACCGGCGTCGTCGCATGGTTGTCCATGTAGATCGGGAGCTTCACCATCGCACTGCCTCGTCCTCGCTGCCTGGGGCGGGGGTTAGCCGCCATGGATGCCCGCGATGAGCTGCGGCGTCCGCACCTCGGTGTGCGGCTGGTCGCAGGCTCCGCAGGCCGCGATCGATTCCTCATGCCGGCAACTCGTGCAGGTCGTGAGGTACTCGATGCTCGACAGGAGCTCGCTCTCAAGCGTCTTCAGACGGTCGACCGAGCGCCGAGTCTCGGCGAGCTTGCGCTCAAAAAGCGCGCGCACCTCCCGCATCGCGACCGGACCGGTCTGCTTGTCCTCGAGGTCCTGGAGCCAGTCGCGGATCTCGGACAGCGAAAGGCCGAGATCCTGCAGCATGCCCACCCAGCGGATCCGGGTCAGCGTGTCGTGCGTGAACAGGCGATAGCCGCCCTGGGAGCGGCCGGCCGGCTTGATCAGGCCGAGCTCTTCGTAGTGGTGCACGGCACGCACGGTCTTCCCGGAGAGCTCGGCGAGATCGCCCACCTGCAAGAAGCTTGGCTGCTCACGCATGTCTCGACTCCGGTCCCTTCGAATCGACCCGATGCCTCGACCCGGCCGCAGGGAAAGTCCTGCAACAGCCGTTATCGACATTTAGAACCATAACGCATACGTAAGGGTTCGGGAAAGAGGAAATCGTGCCGGGGGGCAGAGCCGGGGGCAGAGAAGGGGAGCGAAGCCGACCCGGACCCGATGTTGCATGTATCTTATTGTCAAATATAGGACTAACGATAGCAGTGGGGATGCCACGATGACGGCCGCCCCGGCGGTGGGAACCCGGGGCTTGGGTCATTCAGCCCTGACCGGCATGGAGAAAGGGTCCGGACCCCTCTCGGGATCCGGACCCCCACGTTGGCCCGCTGCTGTCCGTTGTTGCTGGTTCCGCTGCTGCCGGTCGCTGTTGTTCTCGCGCTGCTTGCTTTGCTGCCGTGCTTAGGGCCGAACGGCGATGGTGATTGGCGACATCCCCGGGATCGAGATCGTCCGCTCGACCCGCCCCGCGCCGAGATCGACGACCGTCACCGCGCCACCCTGGTCATCGAGCGTTGGGAGCGTGTGATAGGAACGCCGGCCATCCGGCGCCAGCGCCATCTTGAGGTGGGCGCCGCCGAGAGGCACGAACGCCCGCTCTGCGCCAGTCACCGGGTCGAGGATGGCAAGATGGTTCCGCGTGGCGACGTAGAGCGCCCGCCCGTCGGGCGCCACCTGGATCCCGGTCATGAAGCCGTCGTGCGCGAACGGAAGCTCGCTCCAAGCGCCGGTCCCGAGATCGAGAGCATGGATCGCGGCTCGATCGCCGAACTGCCCGAGGTAGAGCCGCTTGCCGTCCATGGACGCCGCAAGCCCGGAGAGGAGACCGGGCGCCTCCTCGCCCGCGGCCTTCTCGGTGAAGGCCGCGCTGGTCGCGACCGCGCCATCGGCGAGGCCGACGAGCGCGACCTCGCGCCGCTCGGGCCGGGTGACCGCCGCCCGAGCGCCGACCACGATCATGTCCTCCGCGCCGCGCCCGAGCTCGTGCCGCGAGACGACCCGGCGTCCCGCCAGGTCGATCGCCGTCAGGTGCGAGGGACCGGCCACCTGCTCCTCGCTCGCGAGCTTGTCGACATCGTTGCCGAGGACGTAGAGGCGCTTCCCGTCGGCGGCGAGCTCGACTTCGAAGGAAGGCCCTTCGAGAAGGCGGCCGCTGACCGCGTGCCTCATCGCGTCCACCTCGACCACGCCGTCGTCCACGGCCAGGTAGGCGCGAGCGCCGTCGGCGCTGAAGGCGATATCGAACACCGTGTGCCCGAGATCGATCGCCGCGATCTCCGCGCCGGACTGGGAATCGATGACCTTGACCCGATTGGGCGAGGCGACATAGAGGACCTCGGCCACAGCCGGCAGGGCGTCGCCAAGAGCGAAGGCGGCGAGAGCGAAGGTGGCAAGGACCGACCCTGAGAGCCGGGCGCGCGTTGGGATATGGATCATCGGTTCCTTCCCCATGGGCCAGGTGACGGGCCTTCTGCGGGCGGGCGGAGTGCGCCAGCCCGCGCTCAGTCGGGCACCACGCAAAGGTTCGCCCAGTCGTTCTGAAGGGAGCCGCAGGCGGCGCTCCAGCCCGGATAGCTGTTATCGTCCGGATTCTGCGCGGTCCAGTAGCATGTGCTCCAGCACAGGTAGAGGTCGTTCTGCCAGGGGCAGGGATCGATGCTTCCCGCCGAGTTCACTTCCCAGCCGGGGGCGAACGAGGCGCAGCAGACGCCGCAGGCGAGCCCGAGAACCTCGGGGTCGTTCTTCTCGGCCAGCGCCTTGGCCTTGCGGTTCATGGGCTTCGTGTGCTTCATCGGCTCTCCCTCAGATGGACCGCTACCCGGATGGGCCATTGCCTGCGTCAGAGCGTCGGCGCCCGCTCGAAGACGGCCGGGGCGTGCGCCGGGGTCGACTGTGATGCATCGACGTGCTGATCGATGAAATCCGGGTTGGCGGTCATGATCTCGGCATAGGCGCCGAGGCCCACCGAGAACCACTCGCGAATCCAGTCGCAGAACGGGGTGTATGCGCGCTTGAGGTCGCCTTCGTAGTGGATCTCGTTCTGGTAGAAGCAGCCGCCGCCGCAGAGATGCCGCGCCCAGCAGACCTGGCACTCGAGCTTGTGCCGCATGTGCACAGTGTCGAGCTGGTCGAGCTGCCGCTCGCGATCGATGCCGCCCGCGAGCGTGCCCACCTGATACCTGGCGTTCCCGACCAGGCGATGGCAGCTGTAGAGATTCCCGTAGGGATCTCCGGAGAACATCTGCACGCCGGCGCCGCAGCCAAAGCTCTTGGCCGCTCCCTCGTGGATCTGGCCGAGGATGGTGGTCAGGTTCGAGAAACCGTAGTAACCGCCGCTCAGCGCCGCGACCACGTAGCGGGCCGCACAGGCCTTGAACTCGGCGAGGAGCCGCGGCAGATCCTCCGGCCTGAGATTCATGAGCGAGTCGGGACTCGACACCACGCCGACCCCGACATCGGTGAACCCGACCTGGAGCAGATGATCGACGATGCGCTGCACGTCGAGGCTCTTCCGGGTCAGGGTGACGCGGCAGGCGGTGCGCGCGCGAGCGAGAAGCGGCTTCACCTTCTCGATCGTGAGCTCGTAGGACCCGCTGCCGTCGGGCAGGATGCGGAAGCGATCCTGCACCTCGGGCGGACCGTCCATCGACACGGTGACCTGCACCCCGTGCTCGACGAGGAAGGCGATCCGCTCAACGTCGAGGAGGGTCCCGTTCGTCGTCACCGCGAAGTGGATGCGCTTCCCGGCGGCGCGCGCCCTCTCCTCGCCGTAGAGGACGGCGGCGCGCATCGTCTTCCAGTTCATGAGCGGCTCGCCGCCGAAAAAGGTGAAGTTCACATCGTGGGCCTCGCCCGAGCCGTTGATGAGGAGATCGACGTAATCGCGGGCCGTGCCCTCGCACATCATGTCGCGCGGCCCGCCGTACGGGCCGGTGTCCGCATAGCAGTAGGTGCAGCGCAGGTTGCAGTCCATCGCCACGTGGCAGGTGAGTCGCGTCATCGGCAGCCGGCTCGAGTCGAACGGGTCGGTGCGCATCGGCTCATGCCAGCCGCGCACGCCGGCCGCGCTGGCGCCGAGGAACGCCGGCTGAGTCAGGGCGCCGGCATGGTGGCCGTCGGCGAGGAGGGCCACCGGGCCGGCGTCCGGCATCAACGCGAGGGCGCCGATCTGCAAGAGCTCGGAGAGCGCGGCGGCCACGGTCGGCCGGTCGAAGCGCTCGGCGACCGCCTCCGCGATATGTTCGGGAGTCGCGGTCGGGCGGTCTGCCAGCACATCGACGATCGCCGCCCCCGCCTCGTCGAGACCGACAAAGGCCGTGGTCGGCACGACGAGCAGATAGCGGTCTCCATTGAGCCGCACGGGCATGCACTCGCGGAGGTAGAGTTCCTGAAGCATGGGACTCCGGGCCGAGTGGGAGGCGGCCGCCGGATGCTCGGGCGGGGGGCGCAAGCGGCGGCTGCATGACGAACTGGCGCAGGACCGCTCAAGGATAGGCGAATGGTCCTGGCCTCGTCAACGAAACGAAGCGAAAAGTGAGATGAAAATGTGCGCGCTGCGCGCTGCGCCGACAAGGCGGCACGGGCGGAGCGGGACGGAGCGGGACGGGCGGAACGGGGCGGAACGGGGCGGAACGGAGCGCAACGATGAGTCGAGAAATTCATCACGAACTGCCGAGCGCGGCGGCGGCACTTCTTGCCCCCCCGCCCGGTGACGAGCGCTTGGCCCCCGCGCTCGCCTGGAAGCTCCTCGCGGAATCACCGAGCGCACCAATTCTCACCTTGGGGTCTGTTTCGCTGGCGATGCTGCGTTCACTCGCCAGCACTACGAGCGGGGTGATCCTGGCCGGAACCGATCGTGCCGCGCTGGTCCTCATGCGCCATGCCCTCCGTGAGTGCGGTCTCCGCGACGAGGCCGCAGCCGTCGTGGTCGACCCGGCGGCGCTTCCGTTCCGGGCCGGAGCCTGCGGAGCGGCCCTCGTGGCGCTCGACGCGCCCACTGGCATCGAATCCCAGGAGATCACCCTCCGCCAGGAGATCACACTCCGCCAGGAGATCGCTCTTCGCAAGGCCGCCGGCGAAGCGCCCCTCTTCGCTGTTGGACCCCGCCGTGCGCTCCGGGCTGGAGCCGCCGTTCTCGCCGAGGCGGCCGGGCGGGCCCTCTTCCTCCTCGCGTCGGCGCGCCCGGCCGGCGCGCGGGCCCACTCGCACGTCGCAGCAGCGCGGCCTCGCCCGGCGCCCGTCTCCGTCATTATCCCGACCCGCGACCGCGCGGCGTTCCTTGCCCGCGCGATCGAGAGCGCGCGCCGGCAAGAAGTCGCACCGGCGGAAATCATCGTCGTCGACGATGGCTCGTGCGATGGGACCCCGGCGCTCCTCGCGGGTCGGTCGGATGCGGTGCGCGCCGTGCGTCTCGACGCGCCGCGCGGGCAAGCTGCCGCCATGAATGCAGGAATCCATGTGGCCCGCAGCGACTGGATCGCCTGGCTCGACGACGATGACTACTTCCTGCCGGCGAAGCTTCGCCTCCAGAACCGCGCCCTCGCGGATCCGCGCGTGGGCCTCGCGGTGACCGCGCATTACGTGGCCGACCAGTCCGGACGACCGCTCGAGACCCGTCTCCTCCCGCACTTCACGGGGCAAGAGGTTCTCCGCCTCCTGCTGCGTGGCTCGATCTTCCTCGGACCGACGGCCCTCGTGCGCCGCGTGGCGTATGAGGAGATGGGGCCCGCGCCCTACGACGAGACCCTGCCCCGCGCTGCCGATTACGCCATGTGGTGGCGCCTTGCGCGGCGGTGGCGGATCGCAGTCCTCCAGGTCCCGCTCACGGTGATCCGCCGTCATCCCGGGAACGCGCTCGACGAGGCGCGTGCCCGCCTCATCTACCGCTCCGTCCGCGAGACCCTCTGCTGGGTCGCGGCCAATGTCCCGCTGGCGGAGATCGCGGGCGACGGCGCGTGCGCCGAAGATCACATTGCGGTACGCTTCGAGCGGGCGCGGGCCCTGTTCCGCGCCGGACTCCTGCGCGAAGCGCGAGCCGATCTCGAACCGCTCCGCGCTGCCGACCCGGACCGCGCCGAGAACCTCCTCGGCCTCGCTGCGCTCGCCGAGAGGGAGTGGGCCCAGGCGGCGGCCCTCTTCGCAGGGGTTCTCCGCCGCTCCCCCCGCCATCACGAAGCCGCCAACGGGCTTGCCACCGCCCAGGTCCTCGGCGGCGATCGCAGCGCAGCCGCCGCCACTCTCGACCGTGCGCTCGGCTACTCCCCTCGTGATCCGCTCCTTCGATACAACCTCGCGCTCACGGGGACGGCCGACCCGACGCATCCGGATGGCGCCCTGGCCCTCGCCCGGGACCTCCTCGCCGAACGCGGCGTGCGCGGCGCGCACTACTCGCCGGCACCGCCGGTCCAAGGCATCGACGCCCACTTCGCTCGGTTCCGCAGCGAGCCGCCGCCCGCATGACTCGACCCGGCACTGCACGCCGAGCACACACCGCAGTGGCATCGCGCCGGAGCATCCTGTATCGTTGATGCGATCCTGCGCCTCGCCGGCCTGTCGAGTCCCGGCGTGGCTTCGAGCAAGCGCCTGGCCCCCCCGCCCGCTTGCGGACCCACCGAAAGTCCCGGTCACCCCGCGTGCACCGCATGAGGACAGGGAATATGCGCATCTGGACACCGACCGCGCCCGTTTCGTTCCTGGTGGCCGCCGCCCTGGCGATCCTGCCCGCGTTCGCGAGCGCCCAGGCTCCCGACTATCTCCTGCTCAAGCGCTGCAAGGCGACCATGGACGGGCGAATCCCGGCGCGGAACGGCACCTGGCAGGTCGGAGTGCCCTTCTGCTCGATCCGGCTCGCGGGCGGTCTCGGCGGATGGACGGCGCGCCACAGCTTCGAGTTCGACACCTACGCTTTCTGCAACGGGCCGAACGGCTATGCGGAGTACGGGCTGGGAGACGATGTGTGCATGGGACGCGCGGCGGATCTTCCTGGCCAGCTCGCCTACTCGACGGTCACGAGCGGGCCCGACGCCGCGTCCGGCTTCTACTCGCTCACCGAGAGCCCGACCGGCGACTACACCACCAACCGCAACATCTCGGCGACCATCAACGGCTCGTTCAATCTGACCGGGTATGCGACGATCCTCTTGACCTACTACCACCACCATGCGCTGCGCTGGACCTCTTCCGCCGATATGGGGCGGGTCGAGGTGTCGACCGACGGCGGCGCGATCTGGACGGTGGTCCGGAGCCACACCAACTACCTCGGGGACAAGAACCAGTTCAAACGCACCGACGTCGTCATGAACACGTATGCCGGGCAGACCATCCGGCTTCGCTTCCGCTTCACGTCGGACGCTTCGAACAACGATGATGGGTGGTTCATCGACGACGTGCGCATGGTCGCCGACGGCGTGACTCTCTTCTTCGACGACTTCGAGGCTGGCACAGCGGGCTGGACCCTCGATGCGCCGTGGGGGCAGAGCATCGCGGGATATACCTATGCGAACCTCGGCACGGTCGACCAGGCCGGCGTCTACTCGAGCGTCCCGGTGACGACGCCGGTATCGATCGGCGAGGGCATGGGCTTCAGCTGTGTCGCGGCGACCTACACCGAGGGCTCCGCCGTCCGCACCGCCTACGCCCAGATCTACCAGACAGCGCCGCAGTTCAAGGCCTCGCCGGAGCTCGGCTACGACGACCTCTGCCCGTTCCCCGGCGGCACGTGCGGGGTGGCCGGCGTCGGCGGCGCCCCAGCGCCACCGCGCCGTGTCCTCCTCGCGCAGAACAGCCCGAACCCCTTCAATCCGGCCACCGACATCCGGTTCACGCTGCCGGTGACGGCGCCGGTGTCGCTCCGCATCTACGATGAGGCGGGACGCCTGGTGCGGACGCTCTTGGCCGAAGCCATGCTCCCCGCGGGTGAGCACGGCCTCTCCTGGAACGGTCTCGACGCCGGGGGCCAGGCGGCGCGCTCCGGCGTCTACTTCTACGAGCTCCAGGTCGGCGGCGAGCTCCACACTCGGAAGATGGTGCTCCTCAAATAACTGCGGTCATCAGCAGAATACAGCGTCGACCTCACCAGGCGCGGCCGGCAGCCACCTCGGCATCGATCCAGCCGGCGAGCGCGAAG